>Ga0209711_10000870_pt1 | contig 30802 bp, 26 predicted proteins | sample ArcticOcean_MG_C_7_FD_187441 | JGI IMG/M metagenome (GOLD analysis project Ga0209711, IMG submission 187441) | Marine microbial communities from western Arctic Ocean - ArcticOcean_MG_CB11_88 (SPAdes) (version 2) | ecosystem: Environmental > Aquatic > Marine > Oceanic | place: Arctic Ocean...
CATCCTCAATTCTCAGAATTGATTTATCAAGTGATTTAGCAACCTCTCTATAGGATACAATGGCTTGTTTTGGTTTACCTGTTAAAAGATCTCTCCCTTGAACAGACATTTCTTCTGGCGGATTTTCTAAATCTTCGAGCGCCGCACCAATAGTAATTTTTATTTTTTCAGCAGTACGTTCACCTACATACAAATTGTGTTGGCGTCTCATGTAATACACAATATCATTGGTAAATACATCTCCTGCAATTTTCACAGATTTATCACATACAATTCCAGATAAAGCAATTACAGCTATTTCTGTTGTACCACCACCGATGTCAACGATCATGTTTCCTTTTGGTTGCTTGATGTCGATTCCGATACCAATTGCCGCAGCCATTGGTTCATGGATCAAATAAACTTCTTTTCCGTTTACACGTTCTGCAGATTCTCGTACCGCTCGCATTTCTACTTCAGTAATCCCAGACGGGATACAAATCACCATGCGAAGGGAAGGAGTGAATAATCTTTTCTTAAGTGTGGGGATGCTTTTGATGAGCATGTTGATCATTTGCTCAGAAGCATTAAAATCAGCAATAACTCCGTCTTTCAAAGGACGAATGGTTTTGATGTTTTCATGTGTTTTTCCTTGCATCATACTTGCCTCAAGTCCAATAGCAATTACTTTGTTTGTTCTTCGATCAATCGCAACGATTGAAGGACTGTCTACAACAACTTTATCCTTGTGAATAATCAGCGTATTAGCAGTTCCTAAGTCTATTGCAATTTCTTCAGTAAGGAAGTCGAAAAACCCCATAATCAAGTATTTTTATTTTGGTCTAACCCAAATGTACTAAAAATTAATGTTTAAAATGACGAATTCCTGTGAATACCATAGACATTTCGTTGGCGTTACAGAAATCAACAGAGAGTTGATCTTTGATCGACCCTCCTGGCTGAATTACCGAACGCACACCTGCGTTGAATGCAATCTCTACACAATCTGGAAAAGGGAAGAAAGCATCACTCGCCATGACACAATTCTCAAGATCAAACCCAAAACCACTCGCTTTTTCGATGGCCTGTTTCAAGGCGTCAACACGTGAAGTTTGACCTGTACCTGAAGCTAGCAATTGATTGTTTTTGACTAGAACGATTGTATTTGACTTGGTGTGCTTACAAATTTTTGAAGCAAACAAAAGATCTGCAATTTGTTGTTCACTAGGTGTGATTGTAGTTGCAACTGTTAAGTGTTCTTTACTGTCTGTGATCGAATCTTTCTCTTGAACCAAGTATCCGTTAAGACAAGTTCTAACCGAGTTTTGGAGTAATTCATTACTTTTTTGAATCAGTAGAATTCTGTTCTTTTTGCTTTTCAAAATTTCTAAGGCAGCTGTATCATATGCAGGTGCAATCACTACTTCGCAGAAAAGGGTGTTTATTTTTTCAGCTGTTGCAACATCGATCGTTCGGTTGCAAATTAAAACTCCTCCAAAGGCAGAAACTGGATCCCCAGCTAAAGCATCTTCATACGCTTGTAAAAGCGAAGAACGACTGGCAAATCCACAAGCGTTGTTGTGCTTGAGTATAGCAAAAGTTGGTTCTTCGTTTTGAAACTCTTGCATCAACTGCACAGCTGCATCGATGTCTAGTAGGTTGTTATACGAAATTTCTTTTCCGTGAATTTGATCGAGTAAATCATTCAATGGACCAAAGAAACTTGCTTTCTGATGTGGATTTTCACCATAACGAAGGCTTTTGGATTCTTGAATACTTAACTTTAAGCTGGCTTCTTCCGATTCGGCATTGAAATAATTGAAGATTGCCGAGTCGTAATGCGATGAAACATTGAATGCTTTAGCAGCAAAACTTTTTCGATCACTTAAAGATGGTGATCCGTCTGAGGAATTTAACAGGTCCAAAAACTCAGCGTAATCGCTTTTATCCGAAACACAAACTACATCAGCAAAATTCTTTGCAGCTGCACGAATCAAAGAAATTCCACCGATATCAATTTTCTCAATAATATCTTGTTCTGAAGCGCCCGATGCAACTGTTTTCTCAAAAGGATAAAGGTCTACAATTACCAAATCGATTTGTGGAATTTCATATTGCTTTAACTCTTCTTGATCAGAAGCTACGTTTTGACGATTTAAAATCCCGCCAAAAACTTTAGGATGGAGTGTTTTAACACGACCTCCAAGAATCGAAGGATAGGAGGTAATGTCTTCTACAGCAACTACATTATATCCTAATTCTTGAATGAACTTTTCAGTTCCTCCAGTAGAATAAAGAGTCACACCGAGTGCATCTAGTTTTTTAATAATAGGAGCTAATCCGTCTTTATCAAAAACAGAAATTAACGCGGAACCAATTTTGTGAGCTGAATTCATTTTAGGAAATATTTATAGAGATGTTATTGGATGTCATATGATCGCTAATCAGTTTATTTACTTGTTCCAGTAAACGGACGTCAGTTTTGTCAAATGCGTTTGCGGTATTGGAGTCAATGTCGATTTGACCAATATTGTTATTATTTGTGAAAAGGGGGATTACTATTTCAGATTTTACGTCAATATTACAGGCAATATAATTGTCCTGAGATTGCACATCTGCAACAACAAAATTTTCATTAGAAACAGCTACTTGTCCGCAAATCCCTTTTCCAAAAGGAATAACGGTGTGGTCGTTAGGGATTCCAGCAAATGCTTTTAAGTGCAACGTCTTAGTTTCTGCTTTTGCAAAATAAAAACCTACCCAGTCATAGGTGTTGATTTCATGTTTCAACAAGCTGCATATTGCGCTAAGCTTTGTTTCTAAACTAGTGTCGTTAGAACCTAGAATAATTGAAACTGCAGACAGTAGTTTTTGTTGGTGTTCCAAAAGGAAAATTGTTTTCACAAAAGTATTAAAATTTCTATCCAATGATTTGAATTCATCTCTATTTTTAAATCAATTTATGAACTAAATAATGTTTACTTTTATTTGGGCAAAATAGAACAGCCTTATTTGTTTAATAGTTGCAACAAAAGTTCAACGTTCAATCGTTACTAATTAGAAAACAACAGCATGAAACAAGAGTTTGTTATAGCAGGTATGACTTGCGGAAATTGTAAAAAAGGTGTGGAAGAAAAACTAAATTCCATTCCTGGAATAAGCGAAATACAAGTTAATTTGAAGTCTGGAATTACAGCAATTGAAACTCCGCAAACGCTATCTTTTGAGGCTATTGAAACTGTCTTGGGAAGTAAGTATACAGTTACCGATAGGATTGTCGAAGCGTCTAAATGGAAAGCGTTATTTCCGTTGGGTCTTATTTTTTTATATGTTCTATTCGGAGCTGTTTTTTTGCAACACCCAGCCTTTAGTAGTTTCGGTTTCATGATGGACTTTATGGGATTGTTTTTTATCGTTTTCAGCTTCTTCAAATTCTTAGGATATCGTTCTTTTCCAACTTCTTTCGCAACATACGACCCCATCGCAAAAGCAATTCCAATTTACGGATGGATTTATCCGTTCATAGAAACTGCTTTAGGATTGGCTTTTTTGTTTCAATTTGAGGTTACACTTGCTTTGTGGGTAAGTTTGTTTGTTCTTTCAGTTACAACTTTTGGTGTGCTGCAATCCTTACTTAATAAGAATAAAATTCAATGTGCTTGTTTGGGAACTGTTCTAAACCTACCGATGACCGAAGCTACGCTGATCGAAAATATAGTGATGATTTTAATGGCTTTGGGACTGCTTTTTGGCATTGCCTAATATTAGTCGTATATTTGTCAAACGATTCTGATTATGAAACGATTAAAAGTCATTTTATTACTCCTCTTGTTTATCCATTCCAAAATGGGCATGGCACACAACTTTCATTATTGCGGAGATCATATAGCCGCAATATCGTTAGCCTATAGCCCAAAAGGTTGTGGGATGGAGATGACAAAAAATCAAAAGACTGAAGGGCTTTCTTTTTCTCAAAAAAGTTGTTGTTCCGATGCTCTTGAGATTTTTCAAAGTACAGAAGATATTAGTATCGCTGATGAAGCAAAAGGGTTGGATTTAGATTTCTTTAGTCCGCCAATCCAAGGAATTCGCAAGTTACCTGTATTGACTTACAGTCAGAAAATTCAGATTAATAAAAGACCTCCACCACTTCAGAGGCAGCTTTTCAATTTGTACGGTTCTTATGTGTTCTACGAGTAAAATCATTGGATAATACTTTATTCAATCGATTTTAGTACACAATGAATTTATACTATACATAATGAAAAACATATACCTATTTATACTGCTGTTTAGTTGGTCAGTTCAATCACAGCAACTTACCGGACAAATAAAAATCAAAGAAAACGCTACTGAATTACCAATAGAAGGAGTGAATTTGATTTGGCTGAATACTTCAATGGGAACCATTACAGATCAATCTGGGAATTTCAAACTCCCCATGTCTCCTAATTCAAACAAATTAGTGATCAGTTATCTTGGGTTCAAAACTGATACTTTGGTCATCTCAAGTCCTAAGCGATTAATTCACACACTTCTTCCTGATGCAGATGATGCTCTGGATGAAATTACGCTAACAGAAAGACGTAAGGCTATTCAGAAGTCATATTTAGAAGCTCAAAACATCATTCGAGTTTCTAGCGAAGAATTGCTGAAAGCGGCATGCTGTAACCTGTCGGAAAGTTTTGAAACCAACCCCTCTATTGACGTGAATTTTGCAGATGCATTAACGGGTACAAAGCAAATTAAAATGTTAGGACTTTCTAGTCCATATTTATTAATTTCCGAAGAGAACATCCCTATGGTTCGAGGAGCTTCTCAAATTTACGGCTTAACGTTTACTCCCGGAACTTGGATACAAAGTATACAGATAACAAAGGGTGCTGGAAGCGTAGTCAATGGCTTTGAGAGCATTGCTGGTCAAATCAATACTGAGATTCAAAAGCCATCTCAAGATGCTCCCATATATATAAACGCCTATACTTCTGTGAATGGACGACAGGAGTTCAATGCACATTTCAACACCAAATGGAATGATAAGTGGAGCGCAGGTTCGTATGTTCACGTAAATCAGCGGACGCAGAAATTCGATAAAAATGCAGATTCTTTTTTAGATGTACCGATTTCAAAACAAATCAATGTTTTGAATAGATGGCAGTACACCGATGGAACTAAAGGCTGGGTTGGATTTGCGAGTCTTCGATTTCTGGATGATAAAAAGCAAACAGGCTCGATGAACTTTGACCCCGAAATACATCGAGATACAACTACATTTTGGGGAAGTGAAATTGAAACTCAACGCGTGGATGCTTCCTTAAAAATAGGTTATGTATTTCCAGACACTCCTTACCAAAGTTTTGGTTTTCAGTCGGCATATAGTAATCACGACCAAGATTCTTATTTTGGACTAAGACGTTACGATATAGAACACAAGAGTTTTTTTACAAATCTGTTGTTCAATTCAATCATCTCGAATACAAAAAACAAATTCAAAACTGGAATCAACTTCTCTTTTGATGAGTATAACGAACGTGTTGATTTAGTTGATTACCAAAGAAGAGACGAGGTTATTGGAGCCTTTTTTGAGTACAGTTATGATAGTTTAGAAAAGTTGAATATAACGGCAGGAATTCGATTAGATTCACACAACCGACTCGGTACATTCGTTACACCACGAGTACATTTACGCTATAATCCTTGGGAACGATCTGTATTGAGAGCTTCAGTCGGTAGTGGAAGAAAAGTTGCGAATATTTTTGCTGAAAATCAAAAATTATTCGGTACAAATCGCCTGATTCAGTTAGTCGAAAATGGTGGATCAGTTTATGGTCTTCGCCCAGAGAAAGCATGGAATTATGGTTTGAGTTTTAGACAAGGTTTTACGTTATTTCAAAAACAAGGTGATATTACAGTTGACTTTTATAGAACTCAATTCGAAGATCAGGTTGTGGTCGATTGGGAGCAAGCAAGTCATATTCGTTTTTATAATTTGGAAGGCTCTAGTTACGCCAATAGTTTTCAGCTCGAATTGGATTATGTACCTTTTAGAAATACGGCTTTACGCTTGGCTTATAAGAATTATCAAGTCAAAACAACTTATGGAACTCAAACACTCCAGAAGCCTTTGCAGCCTGAGGAGCGTTTCTTTGCGAATTTTGAGTATAAGTTCGAAAACGAAGAAAAAGGTTCACAATGGAAAGCTGATATGACCTACCATTTTGTAGGAGAACAACGACTTCCATCGAACAGTAGAGATGGAGCAGGATATTCTTCCGAACGATATGGGTTGTTGAGTATGCAAATTACTCGTGTTTTTTCAAAACAATTTGAAGTATATTTGGGAGGTGAAAATTTGGGGAACTACAAACAGTTGAACCCAATTGTTGGTGCTGAAGATCCATTTGGCTCAACTTTTGATACTTCTTTGGTGTATGCTCCGATTTTCGGAAAAATGTTTTACGCTGGACTGCGTTTTAAATTAAATAATATAAAGAAATGAAAAAAATAATTATACTTCTAATTGCGTTATTACCTGTGATTGGGTTCGCTCAAAAGGCAAAAAAAGATATCCAGAAAACCAGCTTTGAGGTGAATGGTGTTTGCGGAATGTGTAAGGCTCGAATCGAAAAACAAGCCTTTACTATTAAAGGCGTAAAGTCTGCTACTTGGGATATTCCTTCGCATCAATTTTCGATCATTTATGACGCTTCAAAAACCAGTTTATTGAATATTCATGAAGAAATTGCTTCGGTTGGGCACGACACCCCTTTAGCAACTGCGCCAGATGAGGTTTACAACAGTTTGCATATGTGCTGTATGTACGAGCGAGAAAGCAAAGAATAATATTACCAAAAGCATTTTAAACTAATATTTGTTTCTTCAGTCTAAAATCTTTAGACTGAATTTTTTACGTAAAATAATAACCAAATAATGGAGAAAAGCACAGGATTCTATTTTAGAATAATACACCGGTATCTAGGGTTTTATTTAGTTGGCATAATGGCTGTTTATGCGATAAGCGGGATAGCCATGATTTTTAGAAATGATGACACTTTTAAAATCATCACTGAAATAGAAACTACGCTGCCCGTTAACTTAGACGAGAGCGCTTTGGGAAAAGCATTGAAAATTAAACGCCTTGCTGTTGAAAGGGTAGAAGGGGATCAATTGATTTTTAAGGAAGGAACCTATAACCAGACAACTGGTGAAACCGTTTACCTTAAAAATGAGCTTCCTTATATTTTAGATAAAATGGAGCATTTGCATAAAGCAACAACTAACAGTCCTATTTATTGGCTGAACATTTTCTTCGGGGTATCACTCTTGTTTTTTGTAATTTCTTCTTTTTGGATGTTTTTGCCGCATACCTCTGTTTTTAAAAAAGGGATTTACTTTACTCTTGCAGGAATATTAATGACCTTGCTTATTTTATTTGTATAAACTACGATATAGCGTATAAAAAAAGCGACCCAATGGGTCGCTTTTTTTATTTATCAGGCGTATGATTACATCATACCCGGCATACCACCACCCATTGGAGGCATTCCTCCTCCGGCTGGAGCATCTTCTTTAATGTCTAAGAGTGCACATTCGGTTGTTAAGATCATTCCAGAAACAGAAGCTGCATTTTCAAGAGCAACACGTGTAACTTTTTTAGGATCAATAATTCCTTCTGCAAGCATATCTACATAGGTTCCGTTTTTGGCATTGTATCCAAAGTTTTGATCTCCTTCGAGAACCTTAGAAACAACTACAGATCCTTCTCCACCCGAATTCTCTACGATGATACGTAAAGGAGCTTCAACTGCTTTCTTGATGATTTGAATTCCAGTAGCCTCGTCAGCATTATCGCTTGCAAGATCTTCCAGAACTTTTTTAGCATTCAGTAGAGCAACTCCTCCACCTGCAACAATACCTTCTTCTACAGCAGCACGCGTAGCATGAAGTGCATCATCAACACGATCTTTTTTCTCTTTCATTTCAACTTCAGAGGGAGCACCAACATAAAGAACTGCAACACCACCCGAAAGTTTTGCTAAACGTTCTTGTAGTTTTTCCTTATCGTAATCAGAAGTAGAATTTTCAATCTGAGATTTGATTTGACCTACACGGCCTTCGATAGCCTCAGCAGATCCAGCGCCATTAACAACAGTTGTGTTGTCTTTGTCAATTGTAACTTTCTCTGCAGTACCGAGCATTTCAAGGGTAGTGTTTTCAAGCGTATAACCGCGTTCTTCTGAAATCACAGTTCCACCCGTAAGGATAGCGATGTCTTCAAGCATAGCTTTACGACGATCCCCAAATCCTGGTGCTTTTACTGCAGCAATTTTCAATGCACCACGAAGTTTGTTTACTACAAGAGTAGCTAAAGCTTCTCCATCAACATCTTCTGCGATAATCAGTAAAGGCTTTCCTGTTTGAGCTACAGGCTCTAAAACAGGTAAAAGATCTTTCATTGCTGAAATCTTTTTGTCATAAAGTAAAATGTAAGGACTTTCTAAGTCAGCTTCCATTTTTTCAGAATCGGTAACAAAATAAGGTGATAAATATCCTCTGTCAAATTGCATTCCTTCAACAACATCAACATACGTATCTGTTCCTTTTGCTTCTTCAACAGTAATTACACCTTCTTTACCAACCTTTTCAAATGCTTCCGTAATCAAACTACCGATCATATTATCGTTGTTTGCTGATATACTTGCAACTTGATGTATTTTTTCAGAAGAACCACCTACTTCGGTAGCAATCTTATCTAATTCAAGAACGATAGCACCTACCGCTTTGTCAATTCCTCTTTTAAGATCCAATGGATTAGCTCCAGCTGCTACATTTTTAAGACCTTCCTTCACAATTGCTTGTGCTAAGATCGTTGCAGTTGTTGTTCCATCTCCAGCCAAATCGTTGGTTTTAGAAGCAACTTCTTTTACCATCTGAGCGCCCATATTTTCTAGGGGATCTTCAAGCTCAATTTCTTTTGCTACACTAACGCCATCTTTGGTTACTTGTGGTGCTCCAAAAGCTTTGCCGATAATTACGTTACGTCCTTTTGGACCTAAGGTAACTTTAACTGCGTTTGCAAGAGCATCTACTCCTCTTTTGATACCATCTCTAGCATCAATATCAAATACTATTTTTTTAGCCATTTTAATTTATTTTTTGGTTAAACAATTGCAAGAATATCGTTCTCTTTCATGATTAAGAAATCTTTTCCGTCATGTTGAAGTTCTGTTCCAGCATATTTCCCATAAAGCACGGTGTCACCTACTGATAAGGTTAACTGGGTCTTCTTTGGTTCCAGGTCCTACAGCAACAACAATTCCTTTTTGAGGCTTTTCTTTTGCAGTGTCAGGTATATATAGACCCGAAGAAGTTTGGGTTTCTGCAGCAGCTGGTTCAATAAGAACGCGGTCTGCTAAAGGTTTAATGTTGATTGTACTCATAATGTCTGATTTATATTAGAAATTTCATTTTTATATTTTCATAAATTATGCCAGTCTATTCCTTGTCAGTTAAGGCAAAAAAAAATGCCAGCTTGTCAGGAAGCTGGCATTTATGTGTTTAGATAAACAGTGTGTTATTCTATAGCAGCTGGTTCTTCTGAATCTGCTGGTACTTCTTCAGGAGCTACTTCTGGAATTACCTCAGGAATAGTTTCTGTTGAAATTTGTTCGAGTGTATTAGCATCTAATAATTTTGACTCAGCATCAACATTGTTTTGATTTGAATTCAAACTAAAATTTGAAAGTAAAATAAGAGCCAATAAAAGTGTAGCTAAGACCCAAGTGCTTCGGTCTAAAAAATCAGTTGTCTTTTGAACTCCTCCCATTTGTTGAGCTCCTCCTCCGAAAGATGAGGAAAGTCCCCCTCCTTTTGGATTTTGAACCATTACTACAAGTATAAGAAGGAAACACACAACTAGGATAAGTGCGATAAAAATTGAAAATGTACTCATTGGATTATTTTATTTTTGTTGTAAATTTTTAATAGCTTTGATTTGGTCTGCAAAGAAACTATTTTTTTCCGGATATTTCAAACTTAATATCTTGTAAGAGAGCAAAGCTTTCTTAAACTTACCTTGTTTAACATAAACTTTGGCCAAGGTTTCGGTCATTAACTCTTCTTTATTGAATTTAATTTCTTTCGATAAATTCTGTTTTGCTGTGTTTGCCGATACAGGTGGTATTTTAGGATTGTTTCTCAAAAAAGCATCGATAAGATCGATTTTATCTTCAAAAGAATTTTCAGACTCTGAATCTTGAAGCGCTTTTGAGCTATTGTTTTTTGTCCATTCAATCCATTCTAGGAAGCTTAAATTCACAGGCAATTCCTTTTTTGGAGTCTCTATGACAACTTCAACGCTCTTGGATTTTGTGTCGACTTCATTTATTTCGTCTTGACTTACCTCTTCTCTCTTTTCTTTAACTTTTATTTCAAGAATGGGTTTTGTTTTTTCTTTTTCTTGTACTTGTAAAGTTTCTGAACTTTGAGTCGTATGGTCCGTATAAAGCCACTCATATAAGGTGTTACGATCTGGACTAATAACCGCTGTTTTTTTTAGAATCAGATCAAAATTGAATTGCTCTTGTTCCTTTAATGACTTTAGATAAAGCGCATAGGCAGCCTGAAAATAGGGGTAACGATAGGTAATTTTTTCTAAAGCAAGACGCTGTTCTTCGTTTAGAGCATCATAGTTTTTTGATAAGGAAGTAAATTCAGTTAGGGTCATTATACTACCATTTTGCTAGCGAAGCGTTAAAAATATCTTGGGTGATACGCTCAAAGATCTCTCCGTGTGCTGTATCCTTGATGTCATATAGTTGTTGTTCTGCAGGGAAGTCATAATAGAAAGAAAAACGCGTTTCATAATTATCATCCTCTTTTTTAACATTAAAATATCGAACATTGATTGAAATGGTTAGACGGTTTTGAGCAGCTGTGTTTTGTGCAGTTGCAGACATGGGCGTAATTCCGTATTCAACAATCTCTCCTTCAAAAACAAGATCCCCATTTGTGTTTGTTAGGTTGAGGTTCGTTTGATTGATTAAAATATCCTGGAGGGCAAGCGTAAAGTCTCGATCCAATCCGGGTTCGATAGTAGATCCAGGCCTGTTTCCAGCTACGTTTTCAAAATAATTGACTTGAAAAGTTTCTGTTCCAGCGGGGATAGATGCTCCTGTAAAAGAGTAGATTCCACACGAGTGTATAGCAAATCCAAGGAGTATGATTCCTAGAATTTGAATATGATTTTTAATCTTCTGAGCCTTCATTTAAATCGTATTGTTTGATTTTCCTGTATAATGTTCGTTCCGAAATACCAAGTTCTTCTGCTGCTAATTTACGTTTTCCTTGGCTTCGTTCCAAAGCCCTCCTAATCATTTCAATTTCTTTTTGTAAAAGCGACAACGGTTCTTCTTCTGTTATTGTTTCGGCATAATCATACGAATCTTCGGATTCTGATACAGACTCCTGAAATTGATTTTCAACTTGCAAAGTTTGAAGAGGTTGCTGATTTTCTTCAACGGGTTCTTTTCCATAAATCTTGTTAATTAAGCCTTGATTTTTTTCTTGAACATCTTCCGATGTTTCTTGTTTCATCAGTTCTAAAGTAAGCTTTTTAAGGTCATTCAAGTCGTTCTTCATATCAAAAAGAACTTTATACAGTATCTCTCTTTCCGAAGCAAAGTCACTGGATCCTTTTTCGTCGGGCCTAATGGCGGGTAATTGAGCCCCCATATCAGGTAAATAGGACCTGAGAATTTGAGAATTTAACTCGCGTTCTTTCTCTAGAACCGAAATTTGTTCCGCTACATTTCTTAACTGTCTGATGTTACCATTCCAGTTGTACTGCGCTAGGGTCAATTGAGCATCCTCTTTTAGGCGAACAGTAGGCATGTGATATTTTTGAGCAAAATCTGATGCAAACTTCCGGAACAGTAACGGAATATCTTCTTTGCGTTCTCTCAACGGTGGTAAATTGATTTCAACTGTGCTGAGACGGTAATACAGATCTTCACGAAATCTCCCTTTTTGAATGGCATCTCGCATTTTTACATTAGTAGCCGCTACAATACGTACGTTTGTTTTTTGGGTTTTAGAGGATCCTACTTTTAAGAATTCTCCTGTTTCCAGTACACGTAAGAGTCGTACTTGAGTTGCAAGGGGCAATTCACCCACTTCATCTAAAAAAACAGTACCACCATCGGCAACTTCAAAATAGCCACTTCGGGTGCTAGTAGCACCAGTAAAAGCTCCTTTCTCATGACCAAAAAGCTCACTGTCAATGGTTCCTTCTGGTATTGCTCCACAATTTACTGCAATGTACTTGGCGTGTTTTCTATGCGAATATTGATGAATTATTTTCGGAATATTTTCTTTACCGACACCACTTTCACCAGTGACTAAAACAGAGATGTCTGTTGTTGCTACCCGTACTGCTTTTTCAAGCGCTCGGTTGAGTAGTGGGTTCATCCCAATGATACCAAAACGCTGTTTTATGGCTTGAATTGATTCCATCGATTATATGGTTTTGGAAACTCCAACGGGAGTTCCTATTAATGTTGCAGAAGTACAATCGTTGATTTTTACATCAACAAAGTCGCCTACCTTATAGTTCTCTTTTGTGAACACTACAACCGTATTTTGTGAAGTTCGCCCGCTCCATTGTAAGGTAGATTTTTTAGATTCGCGCTCGATCAAAACACAAACAGTTTGATATTTATATCCTGCCGTTCTGAAGCGACTATGTACACGTTGTTTTTCTATAATTTCTTGAAGTCTACGCAGTTTTATTTCCTCAGAAATATCATCATCTAATTTACGTTCGGCCATTGTACCTGGACGTTCCGAATAAGAAAACATAAAGCCGAAATGATATTGCACATAGTCCATTAGGCTTAATGTGTCTTGATGATCTTCTTCTGTTTCTGTTGGAAATCCAGCAATAAGATCCTGAGAAATGGAACAGGTTGGTATGATGTTACGAATATTGTCGATCAGATCGAAATATTCTTGACGCGTATGCAGGCGATTCATTTTCTTTAAAATACGATCGCTACCCGATTGAACAGGAAGGTGGATGTGTTTACAAATATTGTCAAATGCAGCCATTGTATGAATAACATCCAAAGTAAGGTCCTGCGGATTTGATGTCGAAAAACGTATCCTCATTTTAGGATGTGCTTGAGCAACAAGCGCCAATAACTGCGCAAAATTTATAGCAGTCTTCTGTTGAAGAGCTGTTGCTTTATCAAAATCTTTTTTAAGACCACCACCATACCATAAATAGCTATCAACGTTTTGACCTAAAAGAGTAACCTCTTTAAACCCTTTTGATGCTAAATCAAGAACCTCTTCCAAAACACTTTTAGGATCACGACTTCGTTCTCTACCTCTAGTAAAAGGAACCACACAGAAGGTGCACATATTGTCACATCCTCGTGTGATTGAAACATAAGCACTTACTCCATTCGATTGTAAGCGAACGGGAGCAATATCGCCGTAGGTTTCTTCTTTAGATAGAATGACGTTAACAGCATTTCTACCGCTTTCTATTTCTTGTAGGAGGTTGGGAAGATCTTTATAGGCATCAGGCCCAACGACCATATCAACTATTTTTTCTTCTTCTAGAAATTTATGTTTTAGGCGTTCTGCCATACAGCCTAAAACACCAACTTTCATTTTAGGGTTAATGCGCTTTACGGCATTGAATTTCTCTAAGCGTTTGCGAACGGTTTGTTCTGCCTTGTCTCGGATAGAACAGGTATTGATCAAAACAAGGTCCGCTTCTTTCATTTCCGTAGTGGTTTCAAACCCTTCGGTAGATAAAATAGAAGCAACTACTTCGCTATCAGCAAAATTCATTTGACATCCGTAGGATTCTATATATAGTTTTCGTGCTGCAGTATTCTTTGGGTCTAATTTTTTAGATAAAGGCTCCCCATTAAAATCATTTGGATTTTTATCAAGAGTTGCATGAAGTGCTTTGTGGTCGCTCATAGGTATATTGAAAGAGTAGATTCTAAGCTTAAATAATTAAAATCTATATTCTGTTTGTAAAATTACAAAAATTGTTCCATAATGTCATCTTGTCAGGTTACTTCGTTTTTAATCCCTTTTTAGAGGGTGAATTCATATCAATTGAACCTATTTAGTAGTGTCTTTTTGAGACGTGTTTAAATTTTAGTTTCATTATAAGTTTGAGACCTAAGAAAAAACCAATTACTTTTGTCAGCAGAAAAGAGCAGATATGGCAAAGAATTTGGTTATTGTTGAGTCCCCGGCTAAGGCTAAAACTATCGAAAAGTTTTTAGGAAAAGATTTTAAAGTTGCCTCAAGTTTTGGGCATATTGCCGATCTGCCTTCCAAGGAGTTAGGCGTTGATGTAGATGGAGATTTTTCTCCAAAATACATTGTCTCCGATGATAAAAAGAAAGTCGTTGCTGAACTAAAATCATTAGCTAAGAAAGCCGAAATGGTTTGGCTGGCAAGTGATGAGGATCGAGAAGGAGAAGCCATTGCATGGCACTTAGCACAGACTTTGAAATTAGATGAAAGCAATACCAAACGTATTGTTTTTCATGAAATAACCAAGAATGCAATCCTAAAAGCGATTGAAAATCCACGAGAAATTGATTACAATCTAGTCAACGCGCAACAAGCTCGAAGAGTATTGGATCGTTTGGTTGGTTACGAACTATCACCTGTGCTTTGGCGAAAAGTAAAAGGTGGCCTCTCAGCTGGAAGAGTACAATCGGTTTCTGTACGTTTAATTGTTGAACGTGAACGCGAAATCAAGGCTTTCTCTGGGCAATCGATGTATAAAACACAAGCAGATTTTTTGTCTTCTCAAGGGAAAACAATCAAAGCAAATTTGAACACTATCTTTGATCAACCAGACGAGGTACAAGATTTTCTTTTGGAAAATGTGAATGCACAATTCTCCATTGCATCAAAAGAAACGAAGCCAGCAAAGAAGAGTCCAACTGCACCTTTTACAACTTCTACACTACAACAAGAAGCCTCTCGTAAATTATATTTTTCTGTAAGCAAGACCATGACCATGGCACAACGTTTATATGAAGCTGGTTTGATTACGTATATGAGAACCGATAGCATGAACCTTTCTAAGGAGGCTCAGACTGCTGTTCTTTCTACTATTGAAAATAATTATGGGGAAGAATACGCACAAGCACGAACCTTTAAAACGAAGAGTAAAGGAGCTCAAGAAGCTCACGAAGCTATTCGTCCTACGGATGTAACCAAAGCCAAGATTGAAGGCGATTATGATCAAATGCGCCTTTATGAGTTGATTTGGAAAAGGACAGTTGCATCTCAAATGAGTGATGCACAATTGGAGCGAACACAACTTAAAATTCAAGCCTCAACACATAAAGAAATTTTCACTGCCAAAGGAGAAGTGATCAAATTTGAAGGTTTTTTAAAAGTATATCTAGAAGGTGTAGATGATGACGAGGAAGAAGCTGAAGGGATGTTGCCTGCTGTGAATCAAGGCGATCTGGTTGACTTAAAGTCTCTGGTGTCTACCCAACGATTCTCAAGACCACCCTATCGATATTCAGAAGCAGCTTTAGTAAAAAAACTAGAAGAACTAGGAATTGGACGTCCTTCTACTTATGCTCCAACAATTTCTACGGTCCAGAACCGTGGATATGTTGCTAAAGGTGTAATTGAAGGTGCGGAACGGAACTATCATCAATTGTCTTTAAATAAAGATGAGGTTGAGGTCAAACTATTGACTGAAATGGTTGGCTCCGATAAAGGAAAGTTAGTCCCTACCGATATAGGAATGATTGTAAATGACTTTTTGGTGAATAACTTTAAAGACATCTTAGACTATAGTTTTACTGCTCAAGTTGAAAAAGATTTTGACGAAATAGCAGAAGGAAACGAAGATTGGATAAAAATGATCAAAGGGTTTTATGGAGACTTCCATAAGACAGTAAACTTTGTTCAAGAAAATGCAGAACGAGAATCTGGCGAACGAAGCCTCGGTACCGATCCAAAGTCGGGAAGAGAAGTGAAAGTGCGTTTAGGAAAATTCGGACCCATAGCACAAATTGGAAATGCTGATGATGAAGAAAAACCAGTGTTTGCAAGTTTAACTACCGAACAACAGCTAGACACTATTACTTTTGAGGAAGCGATGGAATTATTCCAATTGCCTAAAAGCCTCGAAGACTACGAAGGACAACCCGTTAGCATTAACAATGGTCGTTTTGGTCCTTATGTCAAGTTTGGCGACGTGTTTGTTTCGCTTCCTAAGGGAACCAATCCAATGGAAGTAGACGATGCAATGGCAATTGAGCTTATTGAAGAAAAGAAGAAAGCAGACGCACCTATATATACATACAAAGAGCTTCCTGTAACAAAAGGGAGTGGTCGTTTTGGACCTTTCATTAAGTGGAGTGGAATGTTCATCAATGTAAACAAGAAGTACGATTTTGATGCCCTCAGCACAGAAGACATCGAAACGTTGATTGATGATAAAATTCAAAAAGAAATTGATAAGGTTATTCATGATTGGAAAGACGAAGGAATCCGTGTAGAGAAAGCTCGATGGGGAAGATCCAACATCATTCAAGGGAAGTTGAAAATTGAATTATCGAAAGACATTGACCCTACTAAGATTACTCTAGAAGAGGCTATAAAACGTATCGAAGCGAAAAAGCCAGCTAAGAAAAAAGCAAAGCCAAAAGCTAAAGCCAAAGCGAAGCCGAAAGCAAGAGCAAAGGCAACTAAAAAGAAATAAGAAGATGAGTCTGGATCTCTTTGAACCTGTTGATGAAGCTGTTTTTGGTGTTTCGGTGCTATTACCGAAACAGGTTTTGGGTAAAAAAATAAAAGTACATACCAAGCGTCAGGGCCTTCCAGAGCTCACTGATGTTAAAATCGCACTTTTTGGAGTCAACGAGAACCGAAATGGGTTTTTTACTTCCACAGCTTATGAAATGGATGAATTCCGAAGACAGTTTTATCAATTGTATCCAGGTAACTGGACTGTTGAAGTAGCTGATTTAGGAAACCTACCCAACGGAGACACACCAGAAGATAGTTATTTTGCAATTAAAGAGGTGTGTTTAACCTTGAAGCAGATGGATGTTATTCCGATCATAATAGGAGGAACACAAGATTTAACCGTTGCAGCGTATCGGTCTTTTGAAAATGCCAAGCAATGGGTGAATATGGTTTCTGTAGATAACCGTTTTGACTTTTCACAGGGCGAAGATTTGATTTCAGGAAAATCCTACATGAGTAAAATCATCATGGAAAACCCGAGTTATTTATATAACTACACCAACATTGGATATCAATCATATCTTATTGCTCAGGAAGAATTGGATCTGATGGAAAAACTTTTTTTTGAATCGATTCGCTTAGGAAGTGTACTCGATAATAATCAGGTTACCGAACCAGCTTTTAGAGAAGCAGATATCGCGAGTTTTGACATGAAAAGCCTACGGAGTTCTTCTGATGGAACCTATGTGCATGGAGCACCAAACGGGATTGATAGCCGAACAATTTGTGCCTTGTCTCGATATGCAGGGATTAGTGACCGCCTGAGTTTAGTAGGTTTTTTTGACCTTCCAAACAACATGCTTTTTCATAAGTTATTAGCACAAGTCATTTGGTGTTTTATTGAAGGAGTGAACTGTCGTTTTGGAGAATATCCGGTTAATACAAGTCAAAATTTTAAACGGTATACAGTTGCAATGTCGGACCGAGAAATGGTATTTCATCAAAGCGAAAAAAGTGGAAGATGGTGGATAGAATTACAAAATGAAAACTATTTAGATAATAAATCAAAAAGTAAGACGTTATTATCATGCATGCATCAAGATTATGTAGATGCTTGCAACGATATTTTACCAGACAGATGGTGGAAAGCCACAAAAAGAGGATGAGTGATTGAATCTTTTTTTTTATCTTGAGACGGTAAAATCTATATTGAAGAAATTGAAAAGCCCTTAAAAGAGCAAAATCTTTTATGAAAAAAATATTTGTTTTAATTGCCACCGTACTACTCCTCATTGGATGTGGTAATAAGAGGGGTGAATTAGTCGGAGTCAAACAGAAGAAGTGGTTTCCTGAAAAACCTTATGGGATGACTCTTGTTGAGGGTGGAGCCTATATAATGGGTAAGGCTGATGATGATATGGCTCAATTGCAGAATGCGCAAGCCAAAACAGTTACTGTTCGTTCCTTTTATATGGATGAAACAGAAATTACAAATAGTGAATACAGACAATTTGTTTATTGGGTACGAGATTCAATTGCTTTAGCAATGCTTGCTCGGAAAGCTGACGAATTAGATTTAGGAGAAGAAGCCGGTGATGGTATTGGTGAGTTTGCTTTTGCTGATGCAGATACTGCTGACCTTACTGAATTTCAGAAATACATGAAAGCGAACTACTACGATCTTAATGAAGATTTGTATGCTGGTCGCCCGCTCAACTGGGATATTGATATCGCGTGGTCACCAGAAGATTATGTAGACCAAGCTTATGTCGAAGTTATGGATAGTCTTTACTTGCCACCAGAGGTTTGGTATAATGGCGAAATGAAACTCGATATAAACAAATTAAAATATAAATACTCGTGGTTTGATGCCGAAGCTGCGGCTTTGGAAAGAAAAAGAAACCCATCTGCACGTGATCGCTTACCGTTTATCAAAAAAGAAGAGGTTGAAATTTATCCAGATACAACCGTATGGATTAAGGATTTTAATTATTCTTATAACGAACCCATGCACAACGACTATTTCTCACATCCGGCTTATCAAGACTACCCAGTAGTTGGGATTTCTTGGAGTCAGGCAGTAGCATTTTGTAGATGGAGAACGAGTTATAAAAATTCATACCAAAAGAAAAACAACAAACCACTGGTCAATTACTTTAGATTGCCAACAGAAGCAGAATGGGAATACGCTGCACGAGGAGGAATTCCTTCTGGTATTTACCCATGGGGTTCGCCTTACTTGTTGAATGACCGAGGTTGTTTCTTAGCGAACTTTAAGCCCTTACGAGGGGATTATTCTTCAGATCAAGCGATGTACACGGTTGAAGCCAGATCCTATTTAGCCAATGATTACAACTTGTATAACATGGCAGGTAATGTTGCTGAGTGGACAGGGTCTTCATATGATCCGGGAGCATACGAATACGTATCTTCTTTGAACCCAAACCTTTCACTTGCTTCTGAGAAAAGAAAAGTAATCCGTGGTGGTTCTTGGAAAGACGTTGCTTACTTTCTGAGAGTAAGTTCAAGAGACTTTGAATACGCTGATACGGCAAGAAGTTATATAGGATTTAGAACCGTACAAGATTATTTGGGTTCTGAAAAAGTAAAAATCAAATAGAAATAATTATCTTTAACTCATACTAATTTATAAAAAATATGGACGCGAAACAGTTAAAAGGAAGGTTAAGAAGAAAGATCATTATGCACATGTTATTCCAAATAGGAGGGGCTGTGGTAATTGTAGGAGCATTATTTAAAATCCTCCACCTTGAAATAGGACCTATTACAGGGGGTGTAGTACTAGGTTTAGGTCTAGGTACAGAAGCAATTATATTCTTAGTAGGAGGACTTATGTTAGATGACGCTCGTGAAGAGCACACCGCATTTGTTGAACATCAAGAAGAAAAGTCTGGGCATGGTCATGGTGCAAAAGCATCTTCATCTGAAGAAGGTTTATCTGACAAAATTGATGCTATACTTCAAGAAGCAAAACTAGATGTAAGTTTAGTTGATGGTTTAACAACAAGCATCAAGAATCTTGAGGCATCTGCTAAAGCACTTACGCCAGCTGCTGATGCAATTTCTTCTTCAAATAATTATTCAGATCAATTAGATAAAGCTGCTACTCAATTAGAAGCTTTAAATCAATTATACAGTTCTCAAGTTGCTGATGCAAATTCTCAGACTTCTTACAACGAGCAAGTAGCTGAAAATACCCAGCAATTCAAAGCTCAGATGGAAGCTATGTCTGCAAACTTAGCTTCACTTAATCAAGTTTATGGCGGAATGCTTTCTGCAATGAACAAAAACTAAGAAGCATGGCTGGAGCAAATGAAACCCCACGTAATAAACTTATTGCGTTGATGTACTTAGTGTTCATCACTATGTTGGCATTGAACGTTAGTAAAGAGGTTTTGGACGGATTTGGACAAATGTTCAAGAAAATTCAGAGCGCAAATGAACGAGTAAATTCAGGAAATGAAATTTATTATCAGAAGATCGCTGTTAATGCTGAAGAAAAAGAAGGCAAGTGGATTGGTCACGACCGAACTGCAAAGGAGATTAGTAAAGAATCGACCGCTTTTTATGACAAAATTCAGGAAATTAAAACTACGATCACTGCAGACCGAATGGCAGATGACCCTGAGTTAAATAAGTATTCTGAAATGGATAAAGGCGAACAATTAGATTTGATCTTTTTTGGAGCCAGTGGTTTATCTGAGGCAGGTAAAGAGTTTTCTGAACAAATGAACAATTATAAAATGCGTGTAATTCAAGTTTTTGCAAGTCAATACCCTCAGTATACGGAATTGGTAGAAGAACGCTTTTACGCTGGTGACTTCGATGGAAATGTAGTCAATGCAGATGGCCAACCACAACCCTGGTTGTCGTATAACTTTGAAGGTTTTCCGCTTATTTCGTCTTTAGCAAAACTAACGATGATGCAAAATGATATTCGACTAACGGAGAGTGATGTTTTAAATGCATTGTTAGGGAAAGAGCTTGAAGCCGGTAGTAAGGTTACTAAAGACAATTACATTACTCTTCTAAAAACAGAAAAAGGTGCTTATTACCAAGGTGAAACCTTTGATGGAAGTGTTCTTTTGGGTAGAAAAGGTGGTGCACAAAATCCAAATGAAGTACGTGTTTCTTTAGATGGAAAAGCATTGGCTGAATCTCAGTATGAATTGATTCCTGGTGGAATTAAACTTAAGGTTGATGCTGGACGTCCAGGAGATCATAAAATATCTGGAGATTTAGTTTTCAAAAACAACGGTATAGAATCTAGAATTCCGGTTGACCAAATGTACTCTGTAATTGCAAAACCTAATTCAGCTGTTATATCTGCAGATAAAATGAATGTTGTCTATCGAGGTGTCGCCAACCCAATGACAATTTCTATTCCAGGCATCCCTGATAATAAAATTAATGCAACTGCACCTGGTCTCAAAAGACTAAAAGGAAGTAAATTCATCATGAATCCTGGTAAAGGAAGAGAGATAAAGATTACAGCTAGCGGAACATTACCAGACGGTCAAAGAGTTTCAACTTCTACTAAGTTTAGAATTAAAGATATTCCAAGACCAACAGGAACAGTTCGAGGCCAAATGGGAACTATTAAAATCCCTAAAAACAATCTTTCAATAGCAACTATTGGGGCGGTTCTAGACGATTTTGATTTTGATATTAAATTAAAAACGGTAAGCTTTAAATTTAAAGTCCCTGGTCAAGCAACTATTGTAGTTAATGGAAGCAAACTTGATGCTAAAGCTAAAGGTGCTCTTCGTAGAGCAAAGGCTGGACAATCTGTTCAAATTTTTGATATAAAAGTTAAGAACCCTAACAACCCTAGTTACCAATTTAAGAAAGTATCTCCTGTTATTTGCGAGATTGTAAACTAATAACTAAAGTCATGAACACAAGATCTTTCTACTCTTTTATTCTTATATCATGTGCGTTTATCAGTACTGCTATGGCTCAGGCCAACTTGCTTAATGCTCGAGTTCCTCAAGAAATTGGACAACTCAACGAACAGCAAATAGAAGCTAATGATGAAACACCACTCGCGTATGGATACATAGATGATCGAGATATTTTGTGGTCAAAAACTATTTGGGAAATTATTGATTTAGATGAACGGATTAACTTTCCGTACTATTATCCTACGGATACTCTTAACTTAGGACCAGACCGTAGGGCGCTATTTCATGTTTTGAAAAAGAATTTACGTAATGGAAGCATTAAGGAGGTTTATGATGATGATTATTTTCAATCGAAATTAACTTATCAAGAAATTCTAGATAAGTTAGTTGCAGTCGACACAACAGATATGGGTAGAGAACAATTGAATGCAGGTGAAGAACTTGATCCTCAGTTTATAACCCGAAGAACGATTACAGCTGCAGAGATTAGACAATACAGAGTAAAAGGCACCTGGTACGTTAATAAACGCCTTGGTGAATTGAAATACCGCTTATTGGGTATTGCACCTGTTGCTCCTGACGTTTATACATTAGATTTGCCTGAAGAGGAGCAAGATTTAGTAGAGTTATTTTGGGTTTGGTTTCCGGATGCTAGAAAATCTTTAAATGGATCTCAAGTATTCAACAACCGAAATTCTTCACAACCCATTACTTATGATCATATGCTCAACTCCAGACGTTTCAACGCTTTAATTTACAAAGAAGAAAACGTGTATGAAGATCGTAAGATTGAAGAGTATATTTTTGAAGATGCATTAAAACAACTTTTAGAGTCTGAACGTGTGAAATCAGTTATTCGAGATTTTGAACAAGACCTTTGGAACAACTAAATTGTTCTTTATAGATTTAAAAAACGCTGCTTATTGCAGCGTTTTTTTTTACTTTTATTTTATATGAAACATTCTCTTATTGTAGGTTTGGGATTAGCAGGTTTGGCATACGCTGAACAGCTCAGACGTGCAGGATTGTCTTTTCATATTATTGATGGAGGTATAGGGGGTTCGTCTCAAATTGCAGCCGGAATTTATAACCCAACAGTTTTGAAACGCTTTTCTCTTTCCTGGAACGGTGATCTTTTTCATTCGTATGCATTACCTTTTTACGAGCAATTGCAATCTCGTTTGGATTCCAATTTTATTCACCCTGCACCAATTCATAAGATATTCAACAAACAGAGTGAGCATAATGATTGGGTTTCTGCATCAGATCAGCAAGGTTTAAAAATATTTTTGGATTCAAAAATTCATACCAATGCCAATATTGAAGTAAACGCCACGTTAGGTCATGGGCAAGTTAATCATACTGGTCGAGTAGCTACACAAACACTTCTAAAGTCTTTTAGAAACTCTTTGCAACCAGAGGAGTTAACTACGGAGATCTTTGAATATGACAAGCTAGAAACAACTGCATTTGGCATACAGTATAAACAAATCAAAGCTGAACATATTGTATTTTGCGAAGGCTATCAGATGGTCAATAATCCATTCTTTAAAATCTTACCCTTGATTGGTCTTAAAGGCGAGATTTTGATCATTAAAGCACCTTCCTTAAAATCTGAATCTATTTTGAAAGGCCCCATTTTCATTGCCCCTATTGGAGATGACTTGTATTGGGCTGGTGCGACTTTTGAACGTAACGACAAAACATTAAACTGCACCTCACAAGGACGTTCTTGGGTAGAAGAACGTATCCGTAAGATGATTTCTTCTGAATACGAGGTTATAGAACACATTACTCAAATTAGACCAACGGTCATGGATCGTCGTCCACTTATAGGCACACATCCAGACCATCAAAACATTCATCTTTTAAATGGTTTTGGTGCACGCGGCGTATTGGGTGCACCGATGCTTTCGAAGTGGTTACTCGATCATATTGAAGGAATATCCGAACTCCCTACTGCTGTTAACCTGTCGCGCTTTGAAAGTTATTTCAGACAATCCGACTAAACGTTAGTTTATTTCATTTGCATTCATCAAATTTGCAAAAATTTTTTTATGCTTAGCGTTCAAAACGTATCAGTCTCTTTTGGTGGTGAATATCTCTTTAAAGATATTTCATTTCGTTTAGGTCCAGGAAACCGAGTGGGTCTTGTTGGTAAAAACGGAGCAGGTAAATCTACTCTGTTGCATTTAATTGCACGTGACACCCCAGTTTCTGAGGGTACTATTTCTCAAGAAAAAAGTGTTCAACTTGGATTTTTGAAGCAAGACATTGATTTTGATATTGGAAGAACGGTCCTCGAAGAAGCGTATCAAGCCTTTTCAGAAATCAAATCGCTCGAGGTTCAGATGGAAGAAATCAATCTTGGTTTGACTACTCGAACGGATTATGAATCGGATTCATATAATGAACTGATAATTCAGCTCAACGAAGTTACAGAACGCTACGAAATCATAGGAGGTTATAATTATCAAGGAACAACAGAACGAATACTCCAGGGCCTTGGTTTTTCTTCCGCAGATTTCGATAAACAAACCGATACCTTTTCGGGGGGATGGCGCATGCGAATAGAGTTAGCTAAATTGCTTTTACAACCCAATGATATTTTGTTGCTGGATGAGCCAACCAATCACTTGGATATAGAATCGATTATCTGGTTAGAAGACTTTTTAAGAAAATACAAAGGCGCTGTAGTTTTAGTTTCTCACGATAAGATGTTTCTGGATCAAGTTACCAACCGTACAATTGAAATTGTTGGAGGACGGATTTATGATTATAATAAAGCCTATTCTAAGTATATGATTTTGCGAGAAGAAATTCTAACGCAGCAGCGTGCAGCTCAAAAAAATCAAGAAAAACAAATTCAACAGACTGAAAAGTTAATTGAACGTTTTAAGGCCAAAGCCTCAAAAGCAACCATGGCGCAATCGCTCATGAAAAAGCTTGATAAGATCGATCGAATTGAACTTGACGTAGAAGATAACCGAGCAATGAAATTGAGTTTTCCAGTTTCAAAGCAACCGGGTAAAATGATTATTGAAGCCAAAAGGATAAAGAAAGCTTATGGTGACAAAATGGTTCTACAGGGTGTTGATTTTGAAATTGCACGTGGAACTAAAACTGCTTTTGTTGGACAAAATGGGCAAGGGAAATCTACTTTAGCAAAAATCATTGTCGATGATATATCCTATGAGGGTGATTGTGCTCTTGGACATAATGTAATGTTGGGCTATTTTGCGCAAAATCAAGCAGAATATCTCGATGGAAATTTGACGTTATTAGAGACGATGCAGGATGCTGCAACTGATGCCAACCGTTCTCGTGTAAGAGATCTTTTAGGTTCTTTTTTATTCCGTGGTGATGATGTAGAGAAGCGTGTAAAAGTTCTTTCAGGTGGAGAACGGAACCGTTTGGCTTTAGCCAAGTTGATGTTACAGCCATTCAACGTTCTGATCATGGATGAACCTACCAATCACTTGGACATAGATTCAAAAAATGTATTGAAAGAAGCCTTGCGTAAGTTTGAAGGGACTTTGATTTTGATTTCGCATGATCGAGATTTCCTTCAAGGTTTAAGTGATCGTGTGTTAGAATTTAAAGATCACAAACTCAAAGAATATCTTGGGGATATTAATTTATACTTAGAGCAGAAAAATCTTGATTCGTTAGTGGCACTGGAACTTAAGGATAAAGTAAAAAATCAAAAACCTGCAGTCAGTAAAAACGATTACGAAAGTCAGAAAAAACTAAAGTCACTTCAAAACAGACAATCTAAAATTGAGCGTGAAATTGCAGATCTTGAAAAAGAGCTTAAAGTCTCAGATACAGCATTAGAAAATCATTATGAGCAAACTATTGCTCAAGCAAATTTCTTTGAAAAGTATAATGGGAAAAAGGATCAACTTGGCCTCTTGATGAAAAAATGGGAAGTTGTTGCCGAAGAACTGATGGAATTTGAAAGCTAATGGAAGAGCATTTTTTTCAATGCCCCTATTGCTGGGAAGAAATTTCTATGTTACTCGAACCATCGAATTTAGAACAACAATATATTGAGGATTGTGAAGTGTGTTGTCGTCCCATTCAAATTCAATATTTGTTTGAGGAAGAGCTTCAATCGTTTTCAGCACAATCTTTAGAGGATTAGATTGATTACTTCATGAAATCTGATAACATTGTTTTTGTAATCATAGGGTTAGCCCCTTTTTCTTGAGCCACAAGCGCCCCCATTGCACAAGCTTTGCCTAGTGATTCGCTAGGGCTTTTTTCTTGAAGCAGCAGGCTTAAAAGCGTCCCTAGAAAAGAGTCACCAGCTCCAACCGTATCGACAACTTGAGCAGGATAACCCTTTTGAGTGTGAAAAACTCCCTTGTGAAATAAAATTGCTCCGTCTTTACCTAGGGTTACACAAATTGTATGCGCATTTGTTTTGTTCGCAATGAATTGAACTTGCTCTTTCAGGCTATTGTTTTTATAGCCTAGCGCATTACAGATCTCTTCTATTTCTTCGTCATTGAATTTAATGAAATTCGACTGACTCATATATAGTTCTATGTCATCAATGGAGTAGTGGGGAGCTCTCAGATTTACATCAAAAACAGTATAGGGAGCAATTTTTAATAAGTCGAGCAAACAATTTTTAGACACAGCATCACGAGCGACTAAGCTTCCAAAAACAAAGGCATCGGAAGTCGATACGAGTTTTTTATGCTCGGATTGTAATTCAATTTTATCCCAACTGACTGGATGCTTGATTTCATAGGATGCTGAACCGTGTTGATCTAGTGTTACAGTAACGATACCGGTATCAAACTTTTTATTTATCTGTATGTATTTCGTGTCCAGTCCTTGCTCTTTTATACGAGAAATGATTTCTTGTCCTAGCGCGTCATTTCCAACGCTACTAATCATTTGCGAATCAATACCCCAAGACTTCATGCGTAATGCAACATTCAAGGGGGCTCCCCCTAACTTTTTTTCATCTAGGAAAAGATCCCACAAGACTTCTCCAAAACATACAACTTGTTTCATGAATTACTTAATTAGCAGCTTACTCAAACGTTCAAGTGAAATTCCTTTTGTTTCTGGCATCATGAATAAAACAAATACAAGTTGGAGAACCATCATCCCAGCGAACAATATGAAAACGTATCCAGGATTTGGGAATGCAGATAAGGCAACGGGCATGAAAAGTGTGATTAATGCAGCCAGTACCCAATGGACAGAACATCCGAATGATTGCCCTTGAGCCCTCAAGCTATCCGGGAAAATTTCAGAAATAAAGACCCATATAACGGCTCCTTGACCAATAGCATGAGAAGCTATAAAAAGGAATAAAAAGATAGGAATACTAATCCCTTGCCATCCTTGTAAAAATGCAATTGAAACCAATGACAATGAGATGATATATCCAATAGAACCGATGATCATCAACAGTCTCCTTCCGATTTTATCTATTAAGTATAGGCCTAAGAGGGTGAAAATTAAATTGGTTACTCCAATCCCAATACTACTCAACAAGGCAGCACTTTCTTGTAAACCAGCAGCTTCAAAAATACGAGGCGCATAGTATAAAAACGCATTGATCCCAGAAAGTTGATTGAAAAAAGCAATTAAAAATGCCAAGATTATTGGAAATCGATACGTCTTAGAAAACAAGGGCTTTTGATTGGCAGGCTCTTGTTCCGATTGAATTTCGGTGATCTCTGATTCGGTTAATTCTTTCCCGTTGATTTCTTTAAAAATTGCCTGTGCTTGGGCTAAATCTTTCATTTTAAAAAGCACCCATCGAGGACTTTTTGGTACGGATATAATTCCTAATAGATATAAAACAGCGGGTAATGCTTCAATACCGACCATCCAACGCCAGGGTTGCGCTCCAACGTCTTTCAATAGAAAGTTAGAGATGAAAGCAACTAAGATTCCAAACACAATATTGAATTGATATAAAGCAACTAACTGCCCTCTTTTATGAGCAGGTGCAATTTCAGAGACATAGGTTGGTGCAGCAATAGTTGAAGCTCCAACACCAATTCCTCCAATAAATCTAAAAAACGAAAAAGTATATGGGTCTAATGCTAACCCAGAGCCCAAAGCAGAAATAAGATATAGAACACCAATCCCGATTAAGGTGTTTTTTCTTCCAAAGTAATTACATGGGTAACTGGCGAAAATGGCTCCAAGTACTGTTCCCCATAAAGCCATAGACATTACAAAGGTTCCGTGAAAAAGATCAGAGGTACCCCACAAGCTTTGGAGCTGTTGATCGGCACCAGAAATAACTACGGTGTCAAACCCAAATAAGAAACCAGCTAAAGCCGAAATCAAGGATATCTTAAATACTTTATTCATGTTGAAAATTGTTAAAGTTTAAATATAGTCATATTGTAGAGGACCGTATCTTCATTATCAGATTGAAGTTTCCATTTGAAATCAGCACTGATAGGGTACATCAACTGAGTGCTCACTTCAGCACCGTTTTGATGGAATATTTCGAGTGAGGTTCGGTCTACAAAAAATCGAATCTTTAGAGTACCAGATTCTGTTTCAACTTTAAATTGTTGATGGTTACTGAACTTAGGATGAAAATATTCATTCCCATTAGCCAAGCGTTCTGTGCTAACCATTTGATTTTGTATGTCGTATTCCCAAAGTATAGCAGGGAGTACTGGATCTCCAAAAAACATTTTTAGGGATTCCGTATCTGTTAAATCAATTTCAAATTCAGCTTCAAACTGATCCGAAAGCTTGAGTTTATTAAGTTCCAATTGAAAAGCTGTTATGCTCATTTCTTTGGATTCAAAAATAGTCTTACGGTGCTTTTTAATTTCCTCAACAGGCTGTTGAAGCAAAACATATCCATTCCCTTTTTTTGCTAATTCAAGACTCCTTGGTATCGACATACTGCTTCTCCATTTTCCTGACGGAATTTGATTTGCATAGTGCCAATTGTTCATCCAACCAATCCAGATACGACGACCATCTTCTTTTGGAACATCACTCCAACTTACTGCAGCATAAAAGTCGGTTCCATAATCCATCCATTGTGTTGTTTCGGTTGGAGAATAGGCAGCTTGATTACTTTGATGTATGTGATCAATGATTATGTTGATTTTAGAATCATTTGTAGTTTTTTTAATTTTCATTGCTGCAGTCTGACCACTATAGGCTTCAACATTCCAAGCTTTCCACTCCTTGATATTGAGCTCATTATTAGCGCTTTTTCGGATTAATTGATCACCAATCCATAGTTCCATATTGGGGATGTGATCCTCAGAAGGAGCGAAAGTTGCCATGGAAAAATTCAGATAGTCAGCTGTCAAAGTAAAGGGATCCGAAGTATAGGTTTTACTGTCCTCATCAAGGAAAAAGAAACTCTCGTTTAAAAGTGATTGCGATTGCACCGATACAGTTTCTGTTGAACTTGAATTGGTAGTTGCTAAAAAAGAGGAAGAGGGTATGTATTCCTTTTCTTCAACGAAATGTTCATCGTCTGCTTTAAATTCAGTTCCATCGAATGTTCCAATGAGGTATTGTCCGCCAGAACCTCCAGCTACACTATGTCGACCTAGGTTAATGCCTAAAACCCATTTGCTTTCTCCAGCGTTGGTTTTCATTTCAAAAAGATCAGGACATTCCCATATTCCATCTACAGCATTTTTAGGTCCAAATTCACTCATGAAAGCCCACTGTTTCAAATCAGTTGAAGAATATAAATGCAGTTTTCTTTCTAAAGATAAAGCGACAATCATAACCCACTTCTGATCTGGCTCATACCAAAAAACCTTTGGGTCTCTAAAGTCTTTCATGCCAATATCAAGAACAGGGTTTCCAGTATACTTAGTCCATGTTCTTCCTTTGTCGTTGCTATAAGCTATGCTCTGATATTGTTTTCTGTTTGCTTCTTCATGCCCTGTGTATATTGCAACAAGTGGCGGTTTGTTATCAATCCCAAAACCTGAACTGTTATTCCAGTCGACCACTGCAGAACCAGAAAAAACCATAACATCATTTTCTTCAGCCAGAGCGAGTGGAAGATGTTCCCATTCGATGAGGTCTTTACTCACTGCATGTCCCCAACTCATATGACCCCAAGTATTTCCAAAGGGATTGTATTGATAAAATAAATGATATTCTCCTTCATAATATACCATGCCATTTGGATCATTCATCCAATTTTCGTTGGGAGTGAAATGATATCCTGGTCTATATTGATCTGTATTCATTTGTTGATTAGTGTTTTTGGTTTCTGAATAGTTGCATCCAGAAATTACTAATGATGATAGTATTGAAATCGTAAAATACAGTTTTATGCTATGTCTCATAAGTGTGATTCTATTCCTACCAAATTATGCTATTGGAATAACTTACCCGACAAATTTGTTTCTATCTGGGTTATTATGGTACTAAAAGGTTTTTATTTTCAGAAATACATCTTTTAGTAGGGGATTTGACATCTTTTCTTTCTCTAGATGCAGGTAAAAAAATTTTAATTTTTCAGTCAATTTAATTGATGGTCCAGAACTAACTCTAAAACATATATTTAAGTATATTTAATAATTCCTATAACCTTGATAAACGCCTAACTTTTTAGGCTTAAATACATTTAAACCAATTACTTAAATCAAGCATTTAGTTTCTTGATGAAGATTATTTTTTTATCACTCAAAATTCACCTTTCATATCTTTTCTTTTGGAATAAATAATTATTGAAGAAAAAGAAATTAATACACTTATTCATTAAATTTATGTAATTGCATGTGGTACCTGAATTGCTGGTTATGAATTAATTCGAATATTTTAATTGAAGATTAATTGTAATTTATAACATTCTCAAAAAATCACTTAGAAAGATTTACTATCTTTAATAATTAATAATTAATAATTAATAATTAGATGATTAATTTAAACTAATTTAATTTTTTAAATTATTCTTCACCAAACAGCTTGAAATTTACTATTGCTTTTTTCTTTTTTTTAAATGCTTATTCTCAAGATCCGAAAATAATAAGCACAGCACTTTCGGCTGATAGTACCAGCATTATTATCACTTTTTCAGAGCCTGTTTATAACTCAACTGGGGGTTCAGGGAATTTGGAAACCTCAGATTTCACCTTATCACTTTGTGGGGGAAATGCAACACT
>Ga0209711_10000874_pt1 | contig 30751 bp, 31 predicted proteins | sample ArcticOcean_MG_C_7_FD_187441 | JGI IMG/M metagenome (GOLD analysis project Ga0209711, IMG submission 187441) | Marine microbial communities from western Arctic Ocean - ArcticOcean_MG_CB11_88 (SPAdes) (version 2) | ecosystem: Environmental > Aquatic > Marine > Oceanic | place: Arctic Ocean...
ATAGCGGTATAAATTTTTATTAAAAAACTAAAATTCACATAAATTATGAAAGTAACCGTAGTAGGAGCTGGAAATGTAGGAGCCTCATGTGCTGAGTATATTGCAATTAAAAGAATTGCTAGCGAGGTTGTTTTATTGGACATCAAAGAAGGATTTGCAGAAGGAAAGGCGTTGGATCTTACCCAAACTGCAACAACATTAGGATTCAATACCCGAATCACGGGTGTAACCAACGATTACACTCAAACTGCGAATAGCGATGTGGTTGTTATAACTTCTGGAATTCCAAGAAAACCAGGGATGACTCGCGAAGAATTGATCGGAATCAATGCTGGAATAGTAAAATCAGTAGCGGAAAGTATATTAGCTCACTCTCCTGAGGCTATTATTGTTGTGGTTTCTAATCCAATGGATACAATGACCTATTTAGCACTTAAAGCAACAGGTCTTCCTAAGAATAGAATTATTGGAATGGGTGGTGCTTTAGATAGCTCTCGTTTCAAAACGTATTTGTCAAAAGCACTAGACAAGCCTGCAAACGATATTCAAGGAATGGTAATTGGTGGTCACGGAGATACAACCATGATTCCTTTAACACGTTTGGCAAGTTATAACGGTACGCCTGTTAGTAATCATTTATCAGCTGAAGCATTAGAAGAAGTAGCTGCTGCTACCATGGTAGGTGGAGCAACACTAACCAAACTTCTTGGAACTTCTGCTTGGTACGCGCCCGGAGCATCGGTTGCTTATTTAGTTGATAGTATCATCAATGATCAAAAACGCATGATTCCTTGTTCAGTATTCCTCGAAGGAGAATATGGAGAAAGTAATATCTGTATTGGTGTTCCTTGTATTATTGGAAAAGATGGTGTTGAACAAATTTTAGACATTCAACTCAACGCTGATGAACAAGAAAAATTTAAGAAAAGTGCCGTTGCTGTAAGAGCAATGAACGACGCTTTATCTAGTAATGTATAGCATTTTATCGAAAATCATAAGAAACCGCCCCTTTGGCGGTTTTTTTGCATACAAAACAATCCTATAAAGTTGTTAAATCTTAGCTTATATTTTATATTTGCTCGCCTTTAACACGCTTAAAAATCAAACTAATGCAGAATAACGGACTAATAAAAGTTTTTGGAATCCTTTTTGGAATCGTAAGTATCTACCAACTTTCTTTTACTTTCATATCAAGTGGCCAAGAAGACGTAGCTTCTTCTTATGCTATCAGTAGAGTTTCAGAAGACCAAACCGACTATGTTTCTCTCAGAGAACAAGTCGAAACCAACTACCTAGATTCAATTGGGAACTTACCTCTTTATGGATTCACATCGTACAACGATGCCAAAGGGAAAGAACTAAACAAAGGTCTTGACCTGAAAGGAGGAATCAACGTGATTCTTCAAATTTCGGTTAAAGATATCTTAAAAGGATTGGCAGATTACACCAAAAATCCAACCTTCAATCAGGCGCTTGACGATGCTGATCTACTTCAGAAAAGTACTGACGATCCTTATGTTGATTCATTCTTTACTGCGTTTGATGCTATAAAAGGTGAAACTACTCTAGCAAATCCAGAGATTTTTGCAAACAGAACTTTAAGTGATGTTATCAATTTTGAAATGACAGACGACCAAGTTCGTCCGATCGTTCGTCGTAAAATTGATGAATCTATCGTTTCAGCTTTCGAAGTATTAAGAAAACGTATCGATAAATTTGGAGTAACACAACCGAACATTCAACGTTTGGGAACTTCTGGAAGAATCTTGGTTGAGCTTCCTGGTGCTCGTGATGTTGAACGTGTTCAAAATTTACTTCAAAGTACAGCACAACTTGAGTTTTGGGAAACGTATAAAAACGATCAGTTCGTAAACTTCCTTTATGCGGCCAACAATTTGTTGATTGAAAAAGGAGTAAAAGAAAACAAAGTCGAAACAGAAACTTCTGCTATAGACGATTTATTAGCTGATGTTGAAGCGAAAGATTCAGCTTCTATTGCTGCTGGAAATCCACTTTTAGATTTAGTTAAAGGATATGGATACCAAGGCGGACCTGTTTTAGCTCAATTTGCTAAGAAAGACAGAATCACCGTAATGGGATATTTAGACCTTCCTGAAGTTCGCAGGCTATTACCACAACAATTTCGCTACGTTGAATTTGCTTGGGGAAAAGAACAAGAAGGGTCTGAAATTGTTGACTTATATATTTTAAAATCAAACCGCGAAGGAGTTCCTCCTTTAAGTGGTGGAGTTATAGTTGATGCTTTACAATCGTACGATCAAGTTGGGCAACCTTCTGTATCCATGCAAATGGATTCTAAAGGAGCTCGTATTTGGGAGAACATGACAGGGAAAGCATCGAAAGAAGCAAGTAATATTGCCATCGTTCTTGATAACACCGTTTATTCAGCCCCTGGAGTTTCTAAAGGAGCAATAACAGGTGGGCGTTCAGAAATTTCTGGTAGTTTTACACTGAATGAAGCAATTGACTTAGCGAACGTTTTACGTGCTGGGAAACTTCCAGCTTCAGCAGAAATTATTCAATCAGAAATTGTTGGGCCTTCCTTAGGAAAAGAAGCTATTCAGAGTGGAATTTACTCTTTCGGAATTGCTTTGATCATTGTATTGCTTTGGATGATTTTCTACTACGGTTCTTCAGGTATTTTTGCTGATGTTGCCTTAGTGTTGAACATCTTACTCATCTTTGGTATACTAGCTGGTCTAGGAGCTGTATTGACCTTACCTGGAATTGCAGGGATTGTATTGACAATTGGTATCTCGGTAGATGCTAACGTGCTGATCTTTGAGCGAATTCGAGAGGAACTGAAAAAAGGAAAAGGACAATTGAAAGCCGTTGCTGACGGTTTTGATAATGCATTGTCTTCTATTTTAGATGCAAACATAACGACTGGTCTAACTGCCTTAATCTTATTTGTATTTGGAACAGGACCTATTAAAGGATTTGCAACTACCTTATTGATCGGTATTGCAACCTCTCTCTTTACTGCAATCTTTATTACGCGACTTTTAATCGATTCACGTTCAGTAAAAGGAAAACTAGTTTCATTTGCAACATCTGCAACTAAAGGTTTATTCCAGAACATGACCATTACGTTCTTAGAAAAAAGAAAAACAGCTTATTTAATATCAGGAGTTTTAATCGTAGCTAGTCTTGTTTCTTTAACCTTTAATGGTTTAAATCAAGGTGTTGATTTTGTTGGAGGCCGTTCATATACCGTTCGATTCGATAAAATAGTAAGTCCAACAGAAGTTGAAAGCGTTCTTGTAGATGCTTTCGGTAGTGTAGATGCTAAAACGTATGGTGACGATAATCAATTGAAAATCACAACCAAATATAAAGTAGATGAAGAAGGAACTGAAATTGGTGTAGAAATCTACGAAAAACTGTATGCAGGTCTTCAGGCTTATCTTCCAGCTGGAATTAGCTATGACGAATTTGTAAACGGTTCGGATTCTAAAACAGTAGGAATTATGTCTTCTATCAAAGTAGGTCCAACGATTGCAGATGATATTAAGAAAAACTCTTACTTAGCCGTTTTTGGTTCTTTGATCGTAGTATTCCTTTATATCTTACTTCGTTTCCGTAAGTGGCAGTTCTCTTTAGGAGCTGTAGCAGCCGTTTTCCACGATGTATTAATCGTATTGGGTATCTTTTCTCTTACCTATTCTATCATGCCTTTTAGCATGGAGATAAATCAAGCCTTTATTGCCGCTATATTAACGGTAATTGGTTATTCACTGAATGATACAGTAGTTGTTTTTGACCGTATACGAGAATTTACAAACGAACACACGAAATGGGAATTGAATACTACAGTTAATGCTGCCTTAAACAGCACATTGAGTAGAACGCTGAATACCTCATTGACTACCTTATTGGTATTATTAGCCATCTTTATTTTCGGTGGGGAATCTATCCGAGGCTTTATGTTTGCCTTGATCATTGGAGTTGTTGTAGGAACATATAGTTCTGTATTCATTGCTACTCCAGTAATGTATGACACACAAAATAAAAAGGCCTTAGAAGAATAACTTCTAAGCTTTTACTGGATATAAAAAATCACGACCTATAGTCGTGATTTTTTTTTGAATTTATAAACTCTAAGGTGTAACATTAAAAACTCTTTTTAAGAGCCCGTATGTGTTCAAGATGATGCATACAGTGCCAAGAGTATATCGCCAGCACAACGTATAGTGGGTATTCTTTGGAACCTTCAGGATGAAAATATGTACGTTCCATTTGAGTGGTCGAAAGTTTACTGAAGAAACTTACCCAGCGATGATGAATACCTTCTGTGATAGATAGACTAGGGGAAAGATCACTAGAAGTAGCGTCCTCTTGTTCTGCCCAATCTGTTTCGGTGTAACCTTTTATTTTAGGAGAATCCTCAAGTAGTGCATGCTTACATCTGAGATATGCATGGGAATGACTATCAGCTAAGTGATGAACAACTTGAGCAACAGTCCATCCACCTTCTCGGTATGGAGTTTGTAATTGACTTTCATTTAGACTGCTTACTTCTTCTTTAAGAAGTTTTGGAAAGCCCTTTAAAATCGATATGGCTTTGCTTATATCTTCAATAGAAGGTTGTGCAGTAGGCCATTCGAATTTTCCTGTAGGGTAACGTAAAAGATCTTGGGGATTCATAGGCTATTGGTTTGAATTTGATTTTTTAAACATAAAGAAAAGACCAAAAAGAATCATGGGAATACTTAGCCATTGTCCTGTTGATAAAAGGGGAATGTAGGTTTCGAAACCACCTTGACTTACTTTAACAAATTCTACTAAAAAGCGAACACTAAAAAGCACTACAAAGAACAATCCAAATAAATATCCATTGGGTCGATTTACTTTATTGTTGTATAAATAACGAAGTAAGAAAAACAGGGCAATGTATCCAATGGCTTCGTACAATTGTGCGGGATGTCGAGGAGCAATTTCTCTTCTGTTAAGAAAGACTACACCAAAATTATTGCCTGTATAATTACCCACAATTTCAGAGTTGAAGAAATTTCCAACACGAACCAAGGCAGCGCCTAAACTTACTGGAATAACTAGTCGATCTAAGATCCAGATTAACGGCTTATAATTGTATTGCTTTTGATATAAATACAAACCTATTAAAATCCCAATAGTAGCTCCATGGCTTGCTAATCCTCTAAAACCTGTGAATTCATATCCATCGATTAAACCGAATAAAAAACTCGAACCTTCCAATGCTCGTATGGGTAAAAGAATTTCGATTAAGTGATTTTGATAATAGCCCCAGCTGTAAAAAAATACTTCTCCCAGTCGAGCTCCAAGTACCGTAGCTATAACAACATAAAAAAGTAAGGGTTCAACATAATCTACAGATACCTTTTCTTTTTCATACATTTTCTTCATCAGATATAAACCCAGCGAAAATGCAACAACAAACATTAAACTGTAATAATGAACCCCGAAACCTCCAATTTTAAATAAAGTGTCAGAAGGTGCCCATTGTATTTTAGAAAAAAGCATATGTGTCTATATTAGTTGGTTAAAAGTAGCTATTTTTTATGAATTCTGCCAAATTTATGGAACAGGATCATATCCTCCTTTGGTCCAAGGATGGCAACTCAAAATGCGTTTAAGGGTTAAATAAAAACCTTTGAATAAACCATGTTTTTCAAAAGCCTCAAGCCCGTATTGTGAGCAAGTTGGTGTATGTCTGCAAGATGGAGGCGTTAATGGCGATATGAATGAACGGTAAAATTTAATGAGTAAGACAAAGGGGAATATGAAAAATCTTCTCATTGTCTGTGTGTCATTTATAGACTAAATCCTGTTCCGTCTTTGCCATCCTTCAGTTGAACGCCTAGTGTAAGTAGTTCATCTCGAATTCGGTCTGAAGTAGCAAAATCCTTATTATCACGTGCAGTTTTTCGAATGTCAATTAACATGGAAACGGTACCTTCTAGTGCAGTGTTTATTGCTGATTGATTTTCAGATCCATCCAACATAATGCCCATAATGTCTTCAACAAATTCATGCATTTTATGAGACAATTTGTCTTGATCGTCTGCAGAAATTGTCGCTGTTTCATTCTTAACAGCATTGATGAATCGAACGGCATCAAAAAGCTGAGCAATAAGAATCGGACTGTTAAAGTCATCGTTCATTGCTGCATAACAGTTGGTTTCCCATGCATTAAAATCAAAACCTGATGTAGCTTCTGAAGAGGTTAATTGTTTGAGTGTCTGCATACCTTCTTGAAGGCGATTGAATCCTTTTTCGGAAGCCAATAAAGCATCTTCACTCAAGTCTACAATACTTCTGTAGTGGGCTTGTAACAGGAAAAAACGAACCACTGAAGGGGTAAACGCTTTCGTGAAAATATAATTATCTCCTGAAAACATCGCATCGGGTAAAATGTTATTGCCAGTTGACTTTGCCATTTTTTGGCCATTAAGAGTCAGCATATTAGCATGTATCCAATAGTTTACTGGCGCTTGGTTGGTCATCGATTCTGCTTGTGCAATTTCACATTCGTGGTGAGGAAATTTAAGATCCATTCCGCCTCCGTGAATATCAAATTGATTACCAAGGTATTTTGTACTCATTGCTGTACACTCTAAATGCCATCCAGGGAAACCATCACTCCAAGGCGAAGGCCATCGCATGATGTGCTTTGGTTCTGCTTTTTTCCAAAGAGCAAAATCCTGTGGACTTTTTTTATCTGACTGACCTTCTAAGGTTCGTGTATTGTGAATGAGGTCTTCAATTTTACGGCCACTTAGTTTTCCGTAGTTATGAGTTTCGTTATACTTAAGAACGTCAAAGTAAACCGAACCATTGATTTCATAGGCAAATCCTTTTTCAAGAATCGTCTTTATAATTTCAATTTGTTCGATAATATGACCCGTTGCAGTTGGTTCAATACTAGGAGGGAGGTTGTTGAATTTAGCGAGTGTTTCGTGGAAGTCAACCGTATAACGTTGAACAACTTCCATGGGCTCAATAGCTTCTAATCGTGCTTTTTTTGCAATTCGATCCTCACCTTCGTCCGCATCATTTTCTAAATGTCCAGCATCGGTTATGTTTCGAACATAGCGTACTTTATATCCCAAGTGTTTTAGATAGCGGTAGATTAAGTCAAATGACATGAAGGTTCTACAATTGCCCAGGTGTACATTGCTATAAACCGTAGGTCCACAAACATACATACCTACGTAATTAGGTGTGATAGGTGTAAAAACTTCTTTTTTTCCGCTGAGGGAATTGTATACAGAAAGTTGCTGCATTAGAATTCAGTGTCGAGTTGGATATAATCCAAAAATTCGCGTTTGGTTTCTTTGTTTTTGAAAACACCTCCAAATTCTGAAGTAATCGTGCTACTACTAATATCACGAATTCCTCTAGAATTTACACATAAGTGCTTTGCATCTATAACACAAGCCACATCTTCTGTCCCCAATACCTGTTTGAGTTCTTCAACAATTTGTAAGGTAAGGCGTTCTTGTACTTGTGGACGTTGTGCATAGTACTGTACAATCCGATTCATCTTAGATAAACCAACAACAGTTCCTTTTGAAATATATGCTACATGAGCTTTACCTACGATGGGTAGTAAGTGATGCTCGCAGGTGGAGTATAGGGTAATGTTTTTTTCAACAAGGATTTCTCCGTATTTATATTTATTGCTAAAAGTTGAGGCCTTAGGCTTTTTGTCGGGGTGTAGCCCACCAAAAATTTCATTAACATACATTTTTGCAACTCGATTTGGAGTTCCTTTGATGCTGTCATCTGTTAAGTCCATCCCTAGAATTTCTAGGATTTCCGCAACTTTTTCTTGTATTAATTCAACCTTTTTCGGGTTACTGAGTTCAAAAGCATCAGCACGTAAGGGTGTGGTAGCACTGCTACCTAAATGATCATCGCCATAAGCATCGACCGTTTCTTCTAAGGAATTGTTCACTTTCATAGGATATTTAAAGTCTTACAAAGATAATCATTTATGCTAGATTTTTCAGAGCATATTCCTTTTTAGATACAGGAGTTTTATTATAATTTGAGGGTGTAGGTCAATCCGACGGTAAAACGATCTTTTTTAAGGTCAATATTATCCGTTAGACCAGTAGCAAAAAGTTGTTTTTGTCCATTAAATTCGCTGTTTATAATACTCAAATCTAAAGAGCTTCCTCCGAAGTTTATGCCACCACCAATGCTTTTGGATGAACTGCTGTTATCAAAGTTTTTTAGAGAAGCACCTTGCTTAATGTAACCAGCTCGGATACTGTAATTCCCAAAGCGATACTCCCCACCAACTCTAAGAATCCCAGCGGCATTTACATTATTTTTGATAGCATCATTTTGATTATTTAGAGAACCGTCGTTAGGTTCATTGAATTGTGCTTTGTCGTAGTTTACTTGAGTGTAGTCAACACTGATCAATCCTTTTTGCCCAAAAATATAGGCAAAACTCCCACTGTACTTCGATGGGGTTTTGAAACGATATTCTGGATAGATATTGATTACGTCAGGTTCTATTGTAATATTACTCCCATCATTACTTGCTACAAACTCTGTGGTTTCTTCGGTAATAGAAAACCAAGTAGGGCTTTCGTAACTTAATCCAAATCGAATCTGCTTATTCAATTTGGCAATTGCTCCCACTTGAAAAGAGACACCTTCTCCAAAAGAGAGGAGTTCATTGTTGAAACGAAACGCGTTGAGTGTAGAACTGTCAGCATAATTGCCTTCATAAAAATCATTCACCTCACGATATTCTAATTTGTGGGAATTGATGTTGATACCCACATTGTACTTGTTTAAATATTCTCCACTAAAATTAAAGGTGTACTTCTTGATCCCGCCACTTCTTTGTGTTACATATTCATGTAAATACCCCTCTGATCCTGAGCTAACATTACTTATATATGCCCTGTTTGTTGATTCATCGACTACTGCATCAATGATAAATGATTGGTAACCTAAGAATCCTTGTTGAGCATCAAAACCAACATTTTCTCCAAGGTATAAGTATAAATCTGATTCGTTTTCGTCGGATCTAATTTGAAAATTACTCAACTCAAAGCCTTGTGCATTATTAAGAAAGTATTGATCAACACCGGTTGAGTTGTAACCATCTGCTTCAAAAGCATCATTGAAATTAGCTGTTTTTTGGTAATTAAAGGCAAAACTAATTTTGGACCATGGGCTCTCTATTGTGTTTTTTAAAACTAAAGCAAAACCTACTTGATCAAATTCGGAATCTCTATTCTTAGACTCATAGCTGCTTTCAAAATACGTGGCGTTGGTTTGGTTTCGAATGGAGCTAGTCGTAATGCTGAATTGGGTGTGTTCAAATACAGAACCTGCCGCTGGGTTGTTGTTTAAAGCACCAAAATCTCCTCCTAAGGCTCCAAAAGCGCCTCCCATAGCTGTGTAACGAGCTGTTCCGTTGAGATCAGATGTGCTGTAGCGAAGAATGTCTTGAAGAGATTGTCCGTTCATTGAAGTGACAAAAAAGAGCAATAATATGGCTTTGAAATAATGTTTCATAGGATTTAATTGGAGTGAATGTATATGTTAATTTCTTCTGCCTGAACTTGTCGAACGCGAGCTAGAACTTGATCGAGAAGAAGAACTACTTCTGCTGCTGGAGCTTCTGCTGCTCGAACTTCGGGCATTGGAGCTTCTACTGCTGCTGTTATTATTGTAGTTAGCGTTATTACTTTTCGAAGGTGTTGTTCTCGGTTTGTAATAGTTCGAGTTTGTACGTGTATTCGCGTTGGGTCTCGTTGCACTTGAACGAAGACTACTATTGTTGTTAGCAGGAGCAATATAACGTCTCGTGTAGTTGCGGATTTCCTCACCATTACTCCGCGTTACATTAGATGAATTACGAATTAAATTCGGAACTCGTGCTACTGAATTTGTACTTCTTGAACCGATATTTCCTCTGCGTACAGAAGTAGCAGATATTCTCGAAGCACTGGAGTTGGATCGACTTGTAGCATTCGATGATCCTCGTCTGGATTTGGAATAGGCTCTTCTTTTTGGCTGAACTCTATTTCCAGCTACGCGATTAAAATATTGATTATTGTAACGATTGTATCTATTATATCGATTGTAGGGATAGAAACCCCCGTAGGAATATGGATTGTAAAAGCCATAGGCATAAGGAGCATAATATGGATTATAAAAGCCCTGACGATAAGGGTTGTAAGCTCTACCAAAACCACCATAAAAACCTCCACCAAAGTTTCCGTAACCAAAACTGAAGCCATTGTTGAAATACGGGTCGTAGCCTAAATAGTTAAAACGATTGTCAATAGGACTTCCAACGATATACACGTTGGTGCTTTGCGGAGCGCTTCCCCATTGTCCCTGGGGTACTTGTGCTGCGTTGGTAGGGTTCCCGGTATAGTTGTCGGTGTCGGTTAAGTATACATCTCCAGCAGATTCATCCCATGCGTACTCTTTAGATTTTTCATCAAAATATTGAGAGTATCCAGTCGATTTGGGTGTTTGTTTTTTAGGAGTATTTTGAACCTGTTGATCACTACCATAAATGCCATCAGTAGCATAGTAGGAGGTAGGTTGAAAACTACCACAAGAATATAGAAAAACAGAAAAAACAATAAGAAATGTAGTTCTTAAGGTCGAAACAGATAGATAATTTTTCATAACATTCAGTTTTAGTAGTTGTAACAAAAGTAAATTAAAAGAGATACAACTTGTGGTTCATATGCTATTAGTTCAAATTCTGTGCCAGAAAAAATATATAATTAAAACATCTTAACCACTAGACTACTATGCTTTCCTTGATGGATTTTGAACTGGTAAACCTAAATAAGCGTTATTGTTTTTTTGTGATCACACTCCTTTGGTTGCGACAACTTTTAGCCTAAATTAATGTATGATTCATTCTTTTATAGTAGTTGAGCCTAGAATGAAATACTCTAAAACTCTTAGGATTTAACTGAATTCCTTACTTTTGTGATTGAATTACACTACTGAATTCTAGTTTTTTTAATATGCTTAAACTGTTTTTTTTTGAAAAGACTATTTCCTGTAGTGTCAAATAATTTTCAAAAACAGATAGCTTTAAATTTCAGAAAAACCACAACGATCACACACAGTGACTAAATTTTCAGTTTTATTTAAAGCCTCCAAAGTTTTATTAAAAACTCGGGAATAACCTATAAAAAAAAAGAATGTTTAAAGAATCTGAACAACTCCTCAACTCCTTAGGCTTTAAAATCATTTCTAAAGACTTCACCAGACCCTGGGGAGGTTTCCTAGTCATTGACGAAACTCAAGCGCAAGAGTTTTCTAACCACTTTTTTAAGGGTTTGAATATAGATACGCTAAAAATAGGAGGGAAGTTGAGTCCCAAGGTTTTGATTGTAAAACCCAAAGCTAGATTATCTTGGCAGTATCACAACCGAAGAGCAGAAGTCTGGCAGATATTCAAAGGCTCAGCTGGTATTGTAAGAAGCGATACTGATGCTGAAAATGAAATGGGGATGTATAAGGAAGGAGATCAAATCGTTTTAAAACAAGGAGAACGACATAGATTAATTGGTTTGGATGAACCTTGTGTGGTGGCAGAGATTTGGCAACACACAGACAAGAATAACCCTTCGGATGAAGACGATATTATAAGAGTGCAAGACGATTTTGGTAGATAAAATTTTAAAAGATGAGTAAGAAGAAAGGAATGATTGTTTCGGGGTATTTTAATCCCATTCACAAAGGGCATATCGAGTATTTGAATAATGCTAAGGCTTTGTCAGACGAGTTGTTTGTGATTGTTAATAATGATCGTCAAAGGATTTTAAAAGGAAGTGATGAATTTCAAGAAGAACAAGAACGAGTATATATCGTTTCTAATATAAAGTCTGTAAATCATTGTGTTTTATCAATCGATCAAGATAGAACAGTTTGTAAAACGATAGAAAAGATTGCACTTGATTTTGGAGATGATTACGAGTTAAGTTTTGCCAATGGTGGAGATCAGAATAATAAAAGTATCCCCGAAAAACCAATTTGTGATCAATTGGGAATATCCTTGGTCGATGGGCTAGGCGATAAAATCCAGTCGAGTAGCTGGCTGTTGAAAAAGTAAATAGTTTTTGAAATACCACAATATAGAATTGTAATAGTTGATCAAAACACTTTGAATATTCTATCCAAAATAACACACAAAGCGAAGTGATCAAAGTAGGTTCTTATGCTTTAATCATTTAGCTTTTCCTTTTCTTAAGATTCATTCACGTTGATAAAATCAGATAACATTCTTTTTTTTGTAGGTAAAACAAAATGAAAACAATTAGTTTTACACCTCAATATTTTAAAGAGCATATAGTTTAATTCTATTTCAAAATAATGTCAAAGAAACTTACAACACGATCAGAAGATTATTCCAAATGGTATAACGAACTGGTTACTAAAGCTGACTTAGCAGAAAACTCTGCAGTACGTGGGTGTATGGTAATCAAACCTTATGGTTATGCCATTTGGGAGAAAATGCAAGCTGAACTGGATAAGAAATTCAAAGAGACTGGACATCAAAATGCCTACTTTCCCTTATTAGTTCCTAAAAGCCTTTTTGAAGCCGAGGAAAAGAATGCCGAAGGATTTGCAAAAGAATGTGCGGTAGTTACCCATTACCGTCTTAAGAACAACCCAGATGAACCTGGAAAGCTAATGGTAGATCCAGAAGCTAAACTAGAGGAAGAACTTGTGGTTCGGCCTACCAGCGAAGCGATTATATGGAGTACATATAAAAATTGGATTCAGTCCTACAGAGATTTACCCATCCTCATTAATCAATGGGCTAACGTGGTGCGTTGGGAAATGCGTACACGTTTATTCCTAAGAACTGCAGAGTTTTTATGGCAAGAAGGGCATACCGCGCATGCAACTAGACAAGAAGCCTTAGACGAGACTATTTTGATAAACGATATTTACGCCAATTTTGCAGAAAACTTTATGGCCATTCCAGTCATTAAGGGAGTGAAGTCAGAAAGCGAACGTTTTGCCGGGGCAGAGGAGACCTATTGTATAGAAGCGCTGATGCAAGACGGGAAAGCCTTACAAGCTGGAACCTCTCACTTTTTAGGACAAAATTTCGCAAAAGCATTTGATGTTAAATTTGCAACCAAAGAAGGGAAGTTGGAACATGTTTGGGCATCTTCTTGGGGCGTATCGACCCGTCTAATGGGTGCACTCATCATGACACACTCAGACGACAACGGATTGGTTTTACCTCCAAATTTAGCCCCTATACAAGTCGTTATTGTTCCTATTTACAAAGGAGAAGAACAATTGGCTGCTATTTCTGAAGTAGCTTTAACCATCAAGCAACAATTACTCGACCTTGGCGTCAGTGTTAAATTTGATGATCGTGACAACGTGAAGCCTGGATTTAAGTTCAACGATTATGAGCTTAAGGGAGTTCCGTTGAGAATTGCAATAGGTCCAAGAGATTTAGAGAAAAATCAAATAGAATTAGCAAGAAGAGATACACTTACAAAGTCGTATGTTCCCATCGCTGAACTTGGAACAGTAATTCCGAATTTGCTCAAGGAGATTCAAGAAACACTTTTCACAAAAGCGGCAAACTATAGAGATGATCACATCACCGAGGTAGATGATTTTGAAACTTTCAAGGAAATTCTCAATACCAAAGGTGGTTTTATTTCTGCGCATTGGGACGGAACATCCGAATCTGAAGAGTCGATAAAGAAGGCTACAAAGGCAACAATTCGATGTATTCCGTATACTTCGGTCTCCAAAGAAGGAACATGTGTTTTTTCTGGTAAACCTTCTGCTCAAAGGGTATTGTTTGCTAAAGCCTACTAATCAGCATACTTAAGAAACTGCTTTTATGTCAAGAAAAATATTTAAAAAAAATCAGTAAAAATTAATGGAAAAGGGTTGCAGGGTATATTATTTCGTTTTAAATTTGCAACCATAAAAAATGGCCCGTTCGTCTATCGGTTAGGACGTTAGGTTTTCATCCTAGAAAGAGGGGTTCGACTCCCCTACGGGCTACACATTAAAAAAAACAACATTTAGATGGCAAATCATAAATCTGCATTAAAGAGAATTAGATCAAACGACAAGAAAAGATTACGTAACCGTTTTCAACACAAAACAACACGTAACGCTGTCAAAAAGTTAAAAGAACTTACTGATCGTAAAGAAGCTGATGTATTGCTTAAGAGCGTTATCTCAATGTTAGACAAATTGTCTAAGAACAACATTATACACGCTAACAAAGCGGCTAACTTGAAGTCAAAATTGACTAAACATGTTTCTGCTCTATAGTTGTATCTGAATTCATTTAAAAAAGTGCTATCAATTAGATAGCACTTTTTTTTTGCCTTCGTTTTACACAATTGTACAAACGAACTGAATGGATTGTAAATCGAGATCCAATCGTGCTCTAATGGTCTTTTAAGGTGGATTTAAGACATAAAAAAAGTGCTATCGTCAGATAGCACTTTTTGTTTTATAAAAGGTTTAGATCTAGGTATTCATCGAGATCAAAAACTCTTCGTTGTTTTTAGTTCTTTTAAAGCGATCGTTAATGAACTCCATGGCTTCTACTGGATTCATGTCGGCAAGATACTTACGCATGATCCACATGCGTTTTACGGTGTTTTCATGCAATAGGATGTCATCACGTCTTGTACTCGACGAAATCAAGTCTATGGCCGGGAAAATACGTCGGTTGGAAATCTTACGTTCCAATTGAAGTTCCATATTTCCAGTTCCTTTGAATTCTTCAAAAATAACTTCATCCATTTTAGATCCAGTCTCCGTCAATGCAGTAGCAATGATTGATAACGAGCCTCCATTTTCAATATTACGGGCAGCTCCAAAGAAACGTTTTGGTTTGTGTAGTGCGTTGGCGTCAACACCCCCACTCAATATTTTTCCTGAAGCAGGCTGAACGGTGTTATATGCTCGAGCTAAACGGGTGATGGAGTCTAAGAGGATTACAACATCATGACCACATTCTACTAAACGTTTTGCTTTTTCTAAAACAATATTAGCCACTTTAACATGTCTATCTGCAGGTTCGTCAAAAGTAGAAGCAACAACCTCTCCTTTTACGTTACGTTGCATATCAGTTACCTCCTCTGGACGTTCATCGATCAAAAGAATGATTTGATACACTTCAGGGTGATTGGCTGCGATAGCATTTGCAATATCTTTAAGCAACATGGTCTTACCGGTTTTCGGCTGCGAAACAATCATTCCACGTTGTCCTTTCCCGATAGGAGAGAAGAGGTCGATAATTCGAGTTGAAATGGTACTTTGTTTTTCTGCTAGCTTAAATTTTTCTTGAGGGAAAAGCGGGGTGAGGTGTTCAAAAGAAACACGATCACGGACTACTTTAGGATCAAGACCATTGATTTTATTTACTTTAATTAAAGGGAAATACTTTTCTCCTTCTTTGGGTGGACGAACAGTTCCAAGCACGGTATCTCCAGTCTTAAGACCAAATAAACGAATTTGAGATTGCGAAACATAAACATCATCAGGAGACGAAAGGTAATGGTAGTCAGAAGATCTTAAGAAACCATATCCTTCAATCATGATATCTAAAACTCCCTCAGAATCAATAATTCCTTCAAATTCATAATCAGGTTCGCGGTAACGGTTGCGTTTGTCTTTATTATGATTTGGTTCTCCTGGAGTTTTGTTCTTTTGGTTGGGGTTATTGTTCTTTCGCTGATTTGGATTTTGGTTTGGGTTTTGATTTGGGTTTTGCTTCTGATTTGGGTTTGGCTTCTGGTTTGGGTTTTGGTTTGGGTTTTGTTTTTGATTGGGATTCCCGTTCTGTTTCTGATTGGGATTTGGTTTTTGATTGGGGTTCCCGTTTTGGTTTTGAGTTTTTGGTTTCTCGGGATTATTTCTTTTAGGCTGAGTTGGCTCTTTCTTTTCTTTGGATGAAGACTCTGAACCTGCTGATGCATCAGTAGTGTCTTCTTTTGTTTCAACCTTTGGCGCTTTAGGCGGTTTGGGTTTTCTTACACTTGCTTTTTTCACTTTAACCACTTCTTCTTTTGGAGTAGTTGGTGCTGACGCTGCAGCTGGTGCAATGGGTGCACTCTTTATTGCGTCGGGATTTGCAGAAACGTAATCAATGATTTGATAAATCAAATCCATCTTTTTGAGACCTGTAATCCGCTTTACACCAATAGACTTGGCTATGATTTGTAAATCAGGTAGTTTTTTACTCTTTAATTCTGATATTTCGTACATTCTTTTTGTGAAATTGATTTACTTGGTAGAATCCCAGTAAATATGAAGTTTTGTTGAAGAACAATCATTGAATTTGTAGATTGCTTCAACAATAATACGAAAAAAATATAACCCTCAATGAAAAATCTTTAATTTTGAAAAAAAATAATAATGCTGCAAAGAATTCAATCTCTATATACACTTGGTTTTATCTCCATAACGCTCCTGTATAGCCTGCGTTTTTCGATACCGATTGAAGTAAATTCTAATACCCTTCAATGGGTTCTTAGCTACACACCTTATCTCTTCGCAATTCTTGCTTTTCTAAGCTTGTTTTTGTTTTCTAAACGCAAGATTCAAATTCGATTGAATACATTTATATTGCTCAGTTCTGTAGGGTACGAGGCATTTACAATTATTCAAGTCTTTGAGCAATTTGAAACTTTAAAGGAATCGATGCTCATTCATTGTGCTCTTGTGTTTTTGAGCTGGATATTTCTTTTACTAACCAATAGATACATCAAAAAAGATGAGGCTTTGATTCGGTCCGTAGATCGTTTACGTTAATCTTTAACTACGCCTCGCATTCCCAACTCTATAGCTTCTAGATTTTGAATTTGATCTCCATCAATTTCAAAGCGAAGCATGGTTCGGACCTTATGAAACCCTTGAATACCTGCTGCTCCTGGGTTCATGTGTAGATGCTTGTGTTTTTTGTCCTGCATTACTTTTAGAATGTGGGAATGCCCGCAAATAAAAAGTTTTGGAAATGATCTACTCAATACAGCTCGTACCATGGGGTTATAACGCCCGGGACTTCCTCCGATATGAGTCATCAGTACAGCTACTTTTTCACAGTAAAATTGTTGAAACTCTGGAAAACTTACACGTGCTTCTTGGCCGTCAATATTTCCGTATACTGCACGCAGGGGTTTTATTTTTTCAATTGCATCGGTAACGCTAAGGTTCCCTATATCGCCGGCATGCCAAACTTCGTCTGCCTGTTCAACATAACTTAAAATGCGATCGTCTATATGGCTGTGGGTGTCGGAAAGGAGGAGTATTTTTTTCAAATGCTTAGTAAAGGTGTTTAGGTTGTTTTTCTATATTTTACCAAATGATGGTTTAAATCATACTTCATTGCAATTTACTTTAAATAAGCATGTGAAATAATTCTTATTGTTCAAAAGACTTGTAGAAAATATTTTTTAGATTTTGAACAAGGCTAGTTAAAACCAAATGTCAGCAATTAGCAATATTCTTTTGCTTGTTATGATATTCTGATATCTTTGTACTAAAGAATTTAAGTGCGTTATTTCATCAACCTATCTTATTTAGGAACTCCGTTTCACGGATGGCAATGCCAACCGAACGCTATTAGTGTGCAAGAGGTTTTGGAAGAAGCACTAAGCACGGTGATCCGAACTCCCATAAAGTTAACTGGAGCCGGACGAACCGACACTGGAGTCCATGCCCGATTGATGGTTGCTCATTTTGACGCAGATGTTCCAGATGAAATACAAGCCAACTTAGTTTATCTGATCAATCAATATCTCAATTTTGATATTGTAATTCATTCTGTTGTAGCCGTGAAACCTGAGGCTCATGCACGTTTTGATGCTACTTGGCGAACCTATGAATACCATATAGACGCAAAGAAAAACCCATTTTCGCAGGGACTAACCTATTATGTTCGAGATGTACTCGACCTAGAAAAAATGAATGAAGCAGCGCAGCTGATGCAAACGTTCAAAGATTTTGAAGCATTTTCAAAAATACATACCGAAGTAAAAACATTTTTTTGTGATATCCAGCATGCACAATGGGTAGCTAAAGAAGGTGGTTATGTTTTTACCATCACAGCAAATCGCTTTTTACGGAATATGGTTCGAGCTATTGTAGGAACACTGTTGGATGTTGGCACGGGTAAAATTACCATAACTGCTTTCGGAGAAATTATAAAAAGTAAAAAAAGAAGTAATGCGGGACTTTCAGTACCAGCACAAGGGTTGTATCTTACAAACATTCAATACCCAAAAGAAACGTACAATATAAATGGCAAAAGTTAACGGTAAAGTATTTGATCTAAAGTTGTTAAGTAAATTGATGGATTATTCTAATCCTTATCGGTTAACGTACTATTTCGTCTTATTATCTGCGATTTTGCTTTCTGTTTTCTCTACACTAAGTCCTTATTTACTTAAAATCGTTATTGACGATTATATTACTCCTAAAGATTACGATGGTTTGGTGTTTTTTTCACTTCTAATGCTACTCAGTTTAATTTTGGAGGTTGTTTTTCAGTTCATCTTTATTTATTATGCGAATTGGCTGGGACAAATGATCGTAAAAGATCTTCGGGTTGAATTGTTTCAAAAGCTAATCCGTTTTAAAATGGCCTATTATGACACTTCAGCAGTTGGGCGTTTAGTGACGCGATCGGTTAGTGATATAGAAACCATTGCCAGTATTTTTAGTCAGGGTTTGTTTATGATCATCGCCGATTTATTGAAAATGGGGATTGTTGTTGGCGTTATGCTTTTTGTGAATTGGAAGCTATCACTCATTGTTTTTTCGGTTTTACCGGTTATTTTATATGCAACACGCGTATTTCAGAAGTCCATGAAAAAAGCTTTTGAAGATGTTCGTAAACAGGTTGCAGATTTAAACACCTTTGTACAAGAACGCATTAGTGGAATGAAAATCGTTCAGCTTTTTAATCGTGAAATTATTGAGCAAAAAACCTTTATGGGGATCAATGAAAAGCATAAAAATGCTTGGTTGAAAACGGTTTGGTTCAATTCCATCTTTTTCCCTGTTGCGGAAATTTCAACATCGGTTACTATTGGATTATTGGTTTGGTATGGTGGATTGAATGTTATTGCTGGCGGGAGTATTTCGTTGGGAATTATCTTTTTATTCATTCAGTTATCGCAAATGCTTTTTCGTCCGCTGCGTCAGATTGCAGATAAGTTCAATACGTTACAAATGGGAATGGTAGCCGCCAACCGTGTTTTTGCAATTTTAGAAACCGAAAGTCAAATTGAAGATAAAGGCACTTTTACGACTCAAACAATGGCTGGAAAAATCGATTTAGAACAACTTCATTTTTCGTACCTCAAAGGAGAAGAAGTACTCAAAGGAATCGATTTACAAGTTCTTCCAGGCGAAACCGTAGCAATTGTAGGAGCAACCGGAGCAGGTAAGTCTACCATAATCAACCTACTTTCTCGATTCTATGAATTTGATTCTGGGGATATCAAGATTGATGGAACATCCATTCGTGATTATGCCCTTTCAGATTTACGAATGCATGTGGCTGTGGTTTTACAAGATGTATTTCTTTTTGCCGATACCGTTTATAACAACATTACGCTCTACAATCCTAAGATTAGTTTAGAACAGGTTCAAAAAGCTGCCAAGGAAATTGGTGTTCACGAGTTCATCAGCTCTTTGCCTGGTGGTTATCAATATAACGTAAAGGAACGTGGCGTTATGTTGTCGGCTGGTCAGCGACAACTGATTGCTTTCTTACGAGCCTTTCTTTCAAAGCCTACTATTTTGGTTTTGGACGAAGCAACTTCTTCCATAGATTCTTATTCAGAAGAATTGATTCAGACTGCAACGGAGACCATTACCAAAGGAAAAACATCGCTCATCATTGCGCATCGTTTGGCGACTATTCAGAATGCAGATCGGATTGTGGTGATAGATCAAGGCTTGATTGTTGAGGTTGGAACCCACAAAGAACTGTTGAATAAGAAGAATGGGTACTACCAAAAACTACATCAAGTTCAGTTTTCTGAGGTTGAATCTTAGAACGATAAGTCTTCGCTCAGGGTTCTCTTCAGCTTATCAACTGAAGTAAAGTTGATGAACTCACCATCTTTAATGTAGGTAATTAATCCGCGCTGTTCCGAAACAACAATAACCAAGGCGTCTGTCTTTTCAGAAATTCCAGCACCAGCTTTATGACGTAGCCCATAATTTTTTGGAATTGAAGTCGATTCGGATACCGGAAGAACTACCCGAGTTGCGGTTATTATGTTGTCTTTGATTATGATTGCACCATCGTGAAGTGGGCTATTTTTAAAGAAAATGGTTTCTAAAATCTGAGAGGAAAGTTTTATTTCAGTTTTATCACCTGTATTTTTGAGAAAGTCTAATGAATTGGAACGCTCAAGTACAATGATTGCCCCTGTTTTTTCGCTTGCCATTTTTTCACAAGCGCTGGTCAGGCGGGATAAATCCAATTTAACCACATCATTTTGTTGTCCTAAGAAATTGAAATAACGGATCAAACTTTTTCTGCTCGTATAATTTGTAGAGCCTAGTAGGAGGAGAAATTTCCGAATTTCTTGTTGGAAAACAACAATCAAAGCAAAGAAACCAACACTGATGAATTTACCAAGAATATTACTCAGAACATCCATATTTAGCGCATCGGTCAATACCCAGATAAGGTATATGATAACAATTCCAAGGAAGATATTGATCGCTACAGTTCCTTTCACTAATTTGTATAAATAGTAAAGTAAAACCGCTACCAAGATGATATCGGTTACGTCAATAAAGCTGATTTCTAAGAAATTTAGGCCATCCAAGGCAAAGTTGTTTTTTGTAAAATTAGAAAAACTATTGAAGCGCTTCTAATAAATCAATACATTCTTTTGCTTCTTTCACATCATGGACTCTCAGTATTTGCGCTTTTTTGGAAAGAGCAACGGTGTGCAAGACCGTAGTTCCGTTTAGCGCTGTTTCTGCTTTTATATTCAATGTTTTATAGATCATAGATTTTCTAGAAACACCTGTAAGTACAGGTGCATCAAAACATTGAAAGGTTTCTAGTTGTTTGAGTAACTCAAAATTATGTTCTTTGGTTTTTCCAAATCCAAACCCAGGATCAAGGATTATATCGTTGATTCCCGCAGCTTGGGCTTCTTTAATTTTTTTTGAAAAGAAAAAAACAACTTCATCGACTACATTCTTATACTTGGGTTGCTGTTGCATGGTTGCTGGTTTGCCTTGCATGTGCATGGCAACAAAGGGTACTTGGTGCTTTCCGACCGTAGTTAACATCTCAGAATCAAATGTCCCAGCTGATATATCGTTGATTAGCGCAGCTCCACGATCGATAGTTAGGGCTGCAACTTTTGATCTAAAGGTATCAATAGAAAAAAGTGCCTGAGGAAATTCATACTTTAGTTTTTCGAATGTCGGGAGTAGCCGTTTCAATTCTTCCTCTTCAGAAACTTGTTCAGTTCCGGGCTTAGAGCTGTATGCGCCAACATCTATAAAATCTGCACCTTCGTTAATCATCTTTTCACATTGAACTAAGGCCGCATCGATACTGTTGTGATTTCCACCATCAAAAAAAGAGTCAGGAGTAAGATTTAAAATCCCCATTATTTTGGGTTTAGATAAATCTACTAGAGTGCCTCGGCAATTGATGGTCATGTGGTGTTTAGTATTCATGAATAACTTTTTTCGGAATATTTGAAAGAGATATAAAATTAAACGAAATTTACACATATTTGCTATACCTATGAAATCTACCCAAGCACATTATCAACAGATTACCAATACGTGTAAAGATTTGTTTATCAATAAGATGAAGGATTATGGTGCGGCTTGGAGAATCCTTAGATTGCCTTCGCTTACCGATCAAATTTACATTAAAGCACAACGGATCAGGAGTATACAAGATCTTGAGGAGCAAAAAATTGAAGAAGGACAGGTTAGCGAATTTATTGGAATCATCAATTATTCTTTGATGGCCTTGATCCAATTGGAGCTAGGAGTTGCCGAACAGCCCGATTTGAATCCTCAAAAAGCAACCGAATTGTATGAAAAACACCTTGCCGAAACCTTTCAACTCATGAAGGATAAAAATCATGATTATGGAGAAGCTTGGAGAGAAATGCGCGTAAGTTCTTTAACTGACCTTATTCTTCAAAAACTATTACGTGTAAAACAGATTGAAGATAATCAGGGGAAGACACTTGTAAGCGAAGGCATCGATGCAAATTATCAGGACATGATTAATTATGCTGTTTTTGCTTTGATTCATTTGGATTCATAAACCATGCTCATTTTTATTTTAGAAAAAATCATCAGCGGATTGCTAACCCTTTTTGGGGTAGCCACTGTAGTGTTTTTTTTATTCAATGTATTGCCAGGCGACCCAGCTCAAATGGTATTGGACCAAAATGCAACAGAGGTTCAATTGTTGAAGGTTAAAAAGAAGTACGGCTTCGATATGCCCATTGGAAAGCAATATTTAATCTACTTGAATGATCTAGCACCACTTTCTTTTCATTCCAAAAATCCAGACGACTTTACGTTCTATACCCAATCGAAATACGGTGGTATTTTACTTTTATCATTTTCAAAAATTGATTTAATTTTTAAGACTCCCTACTTGAGAACTTCCTACCAACGTCAGGGTAAGAAAGTACAAACCATCATATCCGAAACTTTGCCTAACACCATTATTTTAGCAATAGCTTCTATTGGAATTGCAATTATATTAGGCCTTGTTTTTGGAGTTATTGCAGGGATTTTTAAAGGCAGTTGGCTCGACACGAGTATTCAGCTATTGAGCACTGTTGGCATGAGTGCCCCCTCTTTTTTTAGTGCAATCCTTTTTTCATGGATTTTTGGTTATTTGTTGAGTGAGTATACTCATTTGAATATGACAGGGAGTTTGTATGAATTAGACGATTACGGAGAAGGGTCTCAACTGCAACTTAAGAACCTAATCCTACCGGCTTTTGTGCTGGGAATTCGCCCTTTGGCTGTCATTGTTCAGCTGGTTCGAAGCGGATTAATTGATGTGATGACCCAAGATTATATACGTACGGCCAAAGCCAAAGGTTTATCGCCCTTGTCGATAGTATACCGGCATGCTTTGAAAAACTCATTGAATCCAGTAATCACTGCAGTGTCTGGATGGTTTGCGTCCATGCTTGCCGGAGCTGTGTTTGTGGAATATATTTTTGGATGGCGGGGTATTGGAAAAGAAATAGTTACAGCATTGAATACACTTGACATACCCGTTGTGATGGGATCTGTACTAATCATAGCCACTTTATTCATTATAATCAATATCTTTGTTGACTTACTTTATGTGGTCATCGACCCACAAGCAAAACCATTTTAAATTAACTTAAAAAAAACACTATGCGTTCTAAAATTGTAGCCGGAAACTGGAAAATGAATAATGATCAAGCTGAGACAAGCACCCTAATTGATGCTTTAAAAGCTCAAGGTGACTTTGGGACTACCCGAGTTATCATTGCGCCCTCATTTGTACATTTAGCTCAAGCGGTTACTTTAGCGGCTGATTCAGGAATTGAAGTTGCAGCACAGAATATGCACGAAGCTACTTCTGGAGCTTATACTGGAGAGGTTTCTCCTGCTATGTTGTCTAGTGTAGGAATTCAAACGGTTATTTTAGGTCATTCAGAACGCAGAGCTTATTTTGGTGAAAATGATGCAACCTTAGCTAAGAAAGTTACCAACGCATTGGATCATGATATGGATGTAGTTTTTTGCTTTGGCGAAGAACTAGAAGATCGCAAATCGGACAATCACTTTAATGTTGTAAAATCTCAAATCGCCAATGCCTTATTTGCACTACCAGCTGCATCTTGGTCTAAAATTGTTTTAGCATATGAACCTGTTTGGGCAATTGGAACAGGCGAAACAGCTTCTCCAGAACAGGCGCAAGAAATGCATGCATTTATTAGAGGTTTGGTACAAGATCAGTATGATGCTGCTTTGGCAGATGACGTTTCTATCCTATACGGAGGAAGTGTAAAACCAGGTAATGCACAAGAGATCTTTTCTAAGCAAGATGTAGATGGCGGCCTTATTGGCGGTGCAGCTCTTAGTGCAGCAGATTTCACAACAATCATTAAATCCATCTAATGTCAACCACATACGTTCAACTTCTTTTTACACTTGAACCGGTTCAACCAACTAGTGAAATCTTGATGGCAGAATTAGCTCAAATTGGATTTGAAAGTTTTGTTGAATTAGAACACGGGTTAGAAGCCTATATACCACAAACAGATTTTAAAGAAGAGTCTTTGCAAGAAGTTACTCTTCTTAAGAATCCTGAATTTTCAATTGAATATACCACAAATACCATAGCACCAAAAAATTGGAATGAAGTTTGGGAATCCGATTTCAAGCCAATTTTAGTAGACAATCGCTGTGCAGTACGCGCTGATTTTCACGAGCCAATTACTGCCGATTACGAACTGATTATTACACCAAAAATGAGTTTTGGTACTGGGCATCATCAAACCACTTATATGATGTTGCAGCATATTTTGGATCTAGAATTGGAAGGAGCATCTGTTTTAGACATGGGTTGTGGAACCGGTGTGTTGGCAATTTTAGCAGTCAAGAAAGGAGCCCGTTCTGCCGATGCAATCGATATTGAGCCTTGGTGTTTTGAAAACACTCAGGAGAATGCTTTGTTGAATGCTTGCAAAACCATTCAGGCTTATGAAGGAGATGCGCGTTTGTTGGTCGGAAAAAAGTACGATGTGATTATAGCAAACATCAATAAGAATGTTTTGTTACACGATATTCCAACCTATGCTTCTTGTTTAAATGCAAAAGGAACCCTTTTACTCAGTGGTTTTTATGCTGCAGACATCGAAGACATCAAGCGTGTTTGTGCTTCTGTTCAGTTAGAATACACATCACATTTAGAAAGAGAAAATTGGGTAGCAGTTAAATTTAGTAAACAATAAAATGGCTACAAATCCAGAACATAAAGAGCAAGAGCAAGTTGATGTTCTTACATCCAAAGAGCACGAAATCATCTTGCATAACGACGATGTAAACACCTTTGATCATGTCATCAACTGTTTAATACGATATTGTGATCACACCCTTGAACAAGCAGAACAGTGTGCCTTCATAGTTCACTACAGCGGAAAGTGTACCGTAAAAACAGGTTCCTTTAAAGATTTGGAACCTCGTTGTTCTTCCTTACTCAAAGCAGAGTTATCTGCAGAATTGGTTTAAGGAAGTTTGTGCGCTACCAAGCCGTAAACAAAAGTTCCTAAGAGAGATGCAAGTATTACAATACTAATGCTGTAATAACCAGCTCCAAAAAGAATGAACATGGGTCCTGGACAAGCACCAACCAAAGCCCAACCTAATCCAAAAATACTACCTCCAAAAAGAGCTTTTTTGTACAGTTTTGCTTTCTCTGGGAGAACTATAGGGTTTCCTTCTGTGGTTTTTATCTTAAATCGTTTACTCAGTTGAAGTAAAACAACTCCAGTAATTACAGCACTCCCGATAATCCCATACATATGAAAGGATTCAAATCGAAACATCTCTACAATTCGATACCAAGAAACTGCCTCAGATTTGGTTAGGACAACACCAAAGAAAATTCCGGTAAATAAAAATTTTATTGCTTTCATAATTTAAAAAATAAAGGGAAAAAATACATGTGTCATAAGTAAGCCACCGATGAAAAAACCAATAACCGCAACAAGCGATGGAAGTTGTAAGTTGCTCAGACCTGTTATTGCGTGTCCCGAAGTGCAGCCTCCTGCATATCGAGTTCCAAATCCAATCATGAATCCTGCGAGAATAAGTAAAGTCAAGTTGTATGGGTTTTGAAGTGCTTCTAAAGAGAACAGTTCAGCAGGCACTAGATTATTTTGAGGTGCTGCAAAACCATATTCAGCAAGCACAGCAAGTGTATCTGGATTAATATCGATCGCAGCTGTGTTGCTTAGAAATTGCACCGCAATAAAACCCCCGATAATACTTCCGGCAACTACCCAGAGATTCCACTGGTGTTCTTTCCAATCGAAATTAAAAAAAGAAGTAATTTTTCCAGCACCGCCAATGGAGCAGAGCGTTCGCAAGTTAGAAGACATGCCAAATGTTTTTCCAAAGGAAACCAAAAGAAACATCACCGTTGCAATTAAAGGTCCTGATACAAACCAAGGCCAAGGATTCAAAATGTAGTCCATAGATATATTATTAATTGAAAAGCAATATTAACAAGAAATTTGGAGGTAAGAAGTAACAAAAGTTACAAAACTGTTCTTGTTTTAAAGCTGCAATTAATTATGTACTTTCACTCAGAAATTCATCTGTACAAAAACCAAAAAATGAAAAACACAGTACTATTATTCGCCTTATTTTTATCGTATCTTGTAGGGGCACAAAACAAAACAAACATGAGTCAGAGTATACATCAGTTTTCAGTCGAAGATATTTCAGGTAATGTTTTCGATCTTTCCTCCTTAAAGGGGAAGAAAGTAATGGTTGTCAATACGGCCTCTAAATGTGGATTAACACCGCAATACAAACAATTGCAAGCAATTTATGAGGCTTACGGGTCCGATAAATTTGTAATTATAGGTTTTCCCGCAAACAACTTTTTATTTCAAGAGCCAGGCTCGGAAGAAGAAATAGCTCTTTTTTGTGAAGCTAATTACGGTGTTACTTTTCCGATGATGTCTAAGATCGATGTCAAAGGGAAAGATAAACATCCTGTCTATGCCTTTTTAACCGATAAGGATAAAAACGGTGTGATGGACTCCAAAGTAAGTTGGAATTTTCAGAAATACTTATTGAACGAAGACGGAGTTTTAGAAAAAGTAATTGATCCTAAAACACTTCCAGATGACCCTGAGGTTATCGCCTGGATCACAAAGTAAGTTTTGGTATGAAAAAAAATAAAATAGATACGCTGTGCGTGCATGAGGGGCAACTCAAAGACTTGCAGCATCAAGGCGTTATCTCGCCCCTATATATGGCAACGGCTTATGCCTTTGATGCGGTAGATGAGAAACGCTATCCTCGTTATTTCAACACGCCCAATCAGGTTGGTTTAGCACAAAAAATAGCAGCACTTGAAGGAGCAGAGCAAGGCCTTATTTTTGGTTCTGGCATGGCGGCAGTTTCTACAGCGCTTTTGTCTCACTTACGGTCTGGAGATCATATTGTTCTTCAGCTGGATCTTTATGGCGGGACGACCAATCTAATTGTCGAAGAGTTTAATAAGTTTGGAATAGAATATTCTTTTACTTCAGGTTTATTGGCTTCTGATTTTGAAGCCCAGATTCAACCAAATACAAAGGTTATCTATGTTGAGAGTCCGAGTAATCCATTGATGAAAATCGTAGATTTAAAAGCGATAGGAGCACTCGCTAAGAAGAAAGGATTGATCAGCATGATCGACAATACGTTTGCATCTCCCATCAACCAAAATCCGATTGCTTTTGGTATCGACATCGTCATTCATAGTGCAACAAAATATTTAGGTGGACACAGTGATATTTTAGCTGGAGCAGTTGTAGGATCTGAAAAGCAAATGGATGTTGTTTTTCAAATGGCAAAAAATTTAGGAGGTAATTTAAGTGATTATACCGTTTGGCTCTTAGAGCGCAGTATTAAAACGCTTTCGCTTCGCGTTCGAGCACAAAACGAGAATGCAGAGGCATTAGCCGTATTTCTGTTGGAAAAACCGTCCATTGATGCTGTTTATTATCCTGGTTTGAAAAGTCATCCCGATCATGAACTTGCACGAGAGCAAATGCATGGTTTTGGTGGTATGTTGTCTTTTGAGTTGAATACTTCCCACGATCTCGACTTGTTTCAGAAAGCACTTCAATTAATTGTGCCAGCAATGAGTTTGGCAGGTGTAGAGAGTACCCTCACCATTCCGTCGAAAACCTCACATGCCTTGTTGAGTGAAGAAGACCGAGTTATTCAAGGAATTCAGGATAATTTGATACGCTTTTCTGCTGGAATTGAACACATTGACGATTTGAAAGACGATATTAACGAGGCATTAAAAAAATCAAAAAAATGAAAGTAGATATAGTTGCTTTTGGCGCCCATCCTGACGATGTAGAATTGGGTTGTGCAGGCAGTATTCTGTCTGCAATAGCAACCGGTAAAAGTGTTGGAATTGTTGACTTGACACAAGGAGAATTAGGCACAAGAGGTTCTGCAGCAATTCGAAAAGAAGAAGCAACAAACGCCGCTTCCGTTTTAGGAGTTTCCTTTCGGAAAAACCTAGGCTTTCGCGATGGGTTTTTTGTGAATGATGAAGCACATCAGTTGGAAGTCATCAGGCTCATTCGGCAACATCAACCTGATGTTGTCTTATGTAATGCAATAGACGATAGACATATAGACCATGAAAAAGGGAGTGACTTAGTCAGTCATGCTTGTTTTTTGTCTGGTCTGTCTAAGATAGTGACACAGGATGTAGAAGGAAAGGATCAAGCCGCTTGGAGACCGAAACAAGTTTATCACTACATCCAATGGAAGGACATCGTACCTGATTTTGTTGTCGATGTGTCACCTTTTATAGAACAGAAGATGGAAGCCATTCAGGCTTATAAGAGTCAGTTTTTTGATTCGAATAGTAAAGCTCCTCAAACTCCTATAAGTAGTAAGAATTTCTTGGATAGTGTTCGATATCGTGCTCAAAACTTAGGGAGATTGAGTGGAGTAGAGGCAGCCGAAGGTTTTACAGCCGAACGAGTGCCTGTAATTCAGTCGTTTACTAATTTATTTTAAATTCTTTTTTTAGGCTTTGGAGAGGTCAAAAAAAGTATTAAATTTGCCGCATAAACGGTGGTTGTAGCTCAGTTGGTTAGAGCGCCTGATTGTGGTTCAGGAGGTCGGCGGTTCGAGACCGCTCTTCCACCCTTATAAAGAGACAGTTAACGCTGTCTCTTTTTTTTTGGGGTAACAAATGGGGTAACGAATCATTCTATTTATTTGATATTTCACTTCTGAACTTATAATACTCATTTGGCTTAACTCTCTGCCCTCTAACGAAGTACTGAATCTTTCCGTTTACTACTTTAATATATCTATTAATTTTAAAGAAGTTCCTGAACTTACTGAAGATGATATGCCTGTAGTTTAAAAGATAACACCCCTAAAGTTAATTAGTGAACTATTCTTAAATCAAAGAAATGCTTTTAAAATTTAGAGAATTTTGAATCTAAATGATTTCCTAGGTTATTAAATAATTTTGAAGATTTATTTTTTTGAGTGTACCATTGAACTACTAATAATATCCATATAAAAGGTAAAAAAAAACCCAGAACTAATTCAAACCAAAACCACCCGTTTGGATTAGTGTTTACATTTAGAAAAATTTTTGATTTTTTATCTTTTACTTTTAAATCAATATTACCTTTAAATTTAATGACTGGGTTAAGTAATTTACTCTTAATAATCAAAGAGAATTGTTTTTCAAAAAAAACTACTCTATTGAATTCTCTTTCAGTATAGTTTTTAATTTCACCCATAACTTGACTTTCTGATAGATTTTCATCAGACTCTATTTTGAAATTAAATGAAATTTCAGACATAATTTAGTTTTTATTAAAAATTAGGTTTCATATATAATAAATCATTATTGAACTTACAAGCTTTTTCATATATCTATTTATCAGTACAATTTACAAAACTGTTTTTAAAGCTTGTAAATAAATGTCAAGGGTATTGATTCTTTGTAGCCCTCTCTTTATCTGTTGCTTATAGTGGAGGTTTTTTATGACTTGTTTTCTTTTGTCAATTAACTCCAATACTGATGTAGCAGACAACGAAGAACTTCATTAGGTTCAATACGCCAACTGCAAAATAAATTATTGGATTGACTAAAGCCATAAATAGACTAGAAGAAGCTTAACCATACAAGGGCATCGGGTCAAACGACTTATCACAATCACAATTTGAACAATTACAAGGGTCACAAGTACAGTTTTCACAACTCCCGTCATTTTCACAGGAAGAGCATTTGCAATTGCAACGGTTATTAATTATATCTTTCATAATGAGTAAGATACAAAACTATTTTTAAAGCTTATAAATAAAGGTCAAGTGGTGATGACTTTTCGTAACCCTCACTTTAGCAGTTGCTTTCGGTGGGGGTTTTTTATGTTTAGTTGCTAAATTTAATTAGAACATTCTCCTGTTGTAAATTCAGTAATTCCAGCTACTCTTGCCTTACAATCATTACTGTATGTTATTCCATCAGAACCGCAAACAGGTTGATATATTTCATAACAAACTATGCATTCTCCCATTGTAAATTCCTTAACACCTTCTGCTAATGCTGAACATTCATTACCATATGTTATTCCATCACCACCACAAACAGGAGCATATACAGCAGGACAAGCATTAGGTTCTTCATTCTTACAAGAAATTCCAAGAACTATGAGTAAGAGAAGAAGTAGCTTTTTCATAATATCTAATTTATCAATACAATATACAAAACTTGTTTTTAAAGCTTATTTTCATTATCTGAACTTACTGAAGATGATATGCCTGTGGTTTAAAAGAAAACCCTACGAAACTAATTATTGATTAAATCTTTAGTTTTAAGAACGCTACACTCTATTTGTTTTTAAGTGAAAAAATAAATTTGAAATACCAAAACCAAACCATAATAAATTTAGTCCCCACCATAATACAAAAAACC
>Ga0209711_10000876_pt1 | contig 30734 bp, 25 predicted proteins | sample ArcticOcean_MG_C_7_FD_187441 | JGI IMG/M metagenome (GOLD analysis project Ga0209711, IMG submission 187441) | Marine microbial communities from western Arctic Ocean - ArcticOcean_MG_CB11_88 (SPAdes) (version 2) | ecosystem: Environmental > Aquatic > Marine > Oceanic | place: Arctic Ocean...
TCCCGTCGTGGCTCAGACTGGGGGCGAGATCTTTTTTAATCTTGGGAAGTATTTCGTTACTGTGCTTCTCGCTCTTGGTATTCACATGTTCGTCGTGATGCCACTTTTGATTCGTGTTCTCGCAGGGGTGAATCCACTCGCTCATTTTCGGGCGATGCGCACGGCATTGATGACGGCATTTTCGACGGCTTCCTCCTCCGCAACACTTCCCGTGACAATGCGCTGCATTCAGGAAAATGCAGGAGTTTCAAAAGGGACCGCCAGTTTTACGCTTCCACTCGGGGCTACCGTGAATATGGACGGAACGGCACTTTACGAATGTGTGGCGGTGATCTTTGTGGCCCAAGTTATGGGAATTGAGATGACCTTTGCCGCGCAATTCATGGTGGTGGCGGCGGCTTTGCTGACGAGCGTCGGGGTGGCGGGAATTCCTTCGGCCTCGCTGGTGGCGATCTTTGTTATTCTGAAAAACTCAGGGATTCCCGGAGCAGAGACAGCGGTGGTCGCTCTTCTCTCGGTGGATCGACTTCTTGATATGTCCCGCACGGCTGTGAATGTCTGGGGCGATAGCTGCGCAGCGGTCGTGGTCGCGAAAAGCGAAGGGGAAGATGTCCTCAGCAATTAAGGGGTCCGCCTTTTCCTTTGTTCGATGGGGTAGTTGAAATAAGGAACGAAATAGAGCGATCTTTGGGAGTTGAGATGAGAATTATCGGAGTAACAGGGGATACCTTGCTGCACTCCATTACTGATGGGGGCTTTCGGGATATCAGACATGCAATTCTGGAAACTTCTCTTAATCGTGCGGGAGATGAAATTGCTCACCTTGAATTTTCCGGAATCAATATCCTTCAAGATGATTTTGGTGATCAAGAAGCCAGAGAGGACAAAGAAGATGTCTACTCCAAGATACCCCAAAGGAAGCCAACTTTCGTTGAGGTGAAAAATGATTACTGCCACAAAGGCGATCGCTCGAAGCTTATTAATCTTAGGGCAGAAGTCGCTGCGGTCAGAGTTGCTGGAAGAGGAAGCAATAAAGGATGACGTCTTAGTAGATTAGGACGCTGACATTGGAGGTCTGGCTGTCGAGGAATCTATCGGGATGTCAAAAAACAAAACCCGGAGGTCATGAAGACGTCACGGGTTTAGAAAAAAGTGGTGGCTCATCTCGGATTCGAACCAAGGACACGCGGATTTTCAATCCGCTGCTCTACCAACTGAGCTAATGAGCCATACAGTTTCGCTGCGAGCGGGTGATAAAGTCGGGAGCCAGAATTGGCAATAGAAAAACGGCTTTTAACGGCTAAGACGTGAAATCTTCCATGATCTACCGCTATTTTGATAGCCTAAGCGAGCGTGCAGGCGGCTGGAAACGTCGCCGGTGGAATTACTCGTCGAGACCTTATGGAATTGGGCTCAATGATTTGAGTCTCCTGAGCCTAGATTATCGATTTTTCAAACGGTAGAAACGGATCCACCTCTATCTCGAAAGTGCGAAGGCCGTTTTAAGTATAATTTTTGCGAAGTTCGCCGAGGTTCATGACCGGGGATCGTCTGATTCGTCTTCGATTTCCAAAGTAACGTAGTCATCCCCCTCGGCCTTCAAGCGGACGTGATTCACCCAGAGAAGCGCCGTGAGCCCGAGAAAGGCGAGGGAGCACTCCATGAAGATCGGGGTGAACATGACGCCGAGAATCTTGGCGAAAATTTCGCCAGTCAATCCGGGTTGGTTAGCCAGAAGGGAAAAGAGAATCAGGACCAAGGCTACGCCGATGATCGGGATCATGCCCTTTAAGATCGTCTTAGTTTTCTTGCTCACTAAGAGAGTGTTCCAAAATATTGGGAAATTGCAATGGCGGGGAATGGTTTTACTCGGGATCATTGGATCATCGACCTCTTTTTGAATCCCTTCTGCGCCGGGGAGCGCAATCGCTTATTGGAAGGTCTGGTGCGTTGGTAAATGCAAGCCTTGCCCGAAGGCGGGGAGAAGGGTAAAGCTCGCTGCGTGAGGTTGTTTGATACCGAAAAGCGCGAAATTCTCCCTCTGGAGCCGGTTGATGGAAAAACGTATCGTTTTTACTGCTGTGGACCGACGGTTTATGGCCCGGCGCACATCGGAAATTTTCGGACCTTCGTGTTGCAGGACGTGCTCCGGCGCGCGTTGGAAATCGGAGGGCTGAAGACGAAGCATGTTCGTAATATAACGGATGTGGATGATAAGACGATTCGGGATTCAGTGGCGGCCGGGCAGACTCTGGAGGAATTTACGGCGAAGTGGCGGGATCAATTTAACGTCGACTGCCAGGCGTTAAATTGCCTCAAGCCGCATATCGAACCGAGTGCGGTGAAGCACATTCCGGAGCAGATTACGATGATCGAGGAACTCATCGAAAAAGGAAATGCTTATGCATCTGACGATGGCTCGGTTTATTTTAAAATTTCGTCTTATGAGGGCTACGGCAAATTGTCCCGCCTCGACACACGCGAACTGGCTCTTGGAAAAACGCAAAACGAGCGGGCGAATTCCGACGAATACGACAAGGATAACGCGGCAGATTTTGTGCTTTGGAAAGTGCGCCGGGACGAAGATGGAGAGAACTACTGGGAAAGTCCTTGGGGGCAAGGGCGCCCCGGGTGGCACCTTGAGTGTTCGGCCATGATTCGGAAGTATCTTGGTGCAACTTTTGATCTTCATAGCGGCGGGGTAGATCTCATTTTCCCACATCACGACAACGAAATCGCGCAGTCGCAATGCTCCTGTGGGGGCGAGTTTGCGAGGCACTGGTTCCACATCACGCACCTGCGGGTCGATGGGGCCAAGATGTCGAAGTCGAAGGGGAACCTCTACACCCTCACCGATTTAGAAGCGAAGGGTCATAGCGCGATGGAAGTGCGCTATGTCCTTCTGAGCGGGCATTACCGCAAGCCGATCAACTTCACCCTCGATTCCCTCCATGCCGCTAAGGAAGCTCTTGCTAAATTAGCGAGAGCGGCAGCCGGGCGTGATACTCCAAATTATCGTGAGTTACTGAAAGGGGACGACTACGGTGTCTTTTCCCTCGCTCTTAAAAAGCTGAACGAAGACTTGAACACGGCCGGAGCTTTAGGTGAGTTGTTTAGTCATTTAAAATCCGCCAGAAGTGAGGCAGACTGGCATGGATTTTTTGCGGTTCTGGCAGCTTTAGGCCTCACTCTTCCCAAGGTCGACGCTACGGAGGTTCCTGCGGAGATTCAAGAGCTCGCGAAACGCCGTTGGGAAGCGCGCCAAGCGAAGAATTGGGCGGTCTCCGACCAACTTCGCGGTGATTTAGCAGCTCAAGGTTGGGTCGTTAAAGACGGGAACGATGGTTACGAAGTTGTGCCCTCATGAAGGTTTGTGTTGCGACTCCCTATCCTCTTGAAGAATTGAAGGGGAACTCAGTGACGGCCGATCGGATTGTCGGGGTTCTTCGTGAAGCCGGCATTGAGGCGCGGGCGTCCCATGGGTTCGATGGTGAAGCGGCGGATGTCCTCATTTCTCTCCACGCGGTGAAGGGAGCGCAAGCGGTCATCGATTTTCAGAAAGCAATGCCAGACGGGAAGAGCGTTGTTCTTATCACAGGGACGGATATTTATGAGCAGCTCCCGGAAGGATCACCTACTGGAATGGCCTGTCTTGAAAGCGTTGATCGAATCGCGGTGGTGAGCGAGAGATCGATTCCCAGCCTCCCGGAGAACTTTCGCGGCAAAGCGTTTGTGGTGCCTTGCAGTTTGGATGAGATTAAACTCCGTGCGAAGCCTCAGAGCGGTCCCTTCGTGATTTCGGTGGTGGGTCATCTTCGTCCGGTGAAGCAGTCATTTGCGACGATTGAAGCGGTGGCAAAGCATCCGGAATGGGATAATTTAGAAGTTTGGCAACTGGGTGAAGCTCTTGACTCCGCTTGCGAAAGAATCGCTCGTGACTGGACTAAAAAGGACAAGCGCTATCGTTGGTTCGGAGGTTTGCCGCGCGAAAAGTCGCTCGAGCGTTGCGCCCAGAGTCAGCTTACGATCAATAGCTCTCGTTTGGAAGGGGGGGCGAACGCAGTTCTGGAGGCCATGACGATGCATGTTCCGGTGCTTGCCAGCGACATCGAGGGAAACCGCCTTCTGCTCGGTGATGATTACCCCGGTTACTTCGAGAATGGAGCGCTGGACTTCCTTTTGGAAAAAATTCTCGGAAGAGAAATCGATCTTTCAGAATGGACCCGGTTGGCTGCGAAACGGCTTCCTCTGTTCTCAAGGGAGATGGAACGCGCTTGCTGGCTTGATTTATTGGATTTTTTTTCTATCCACTGGAACCAAAATGAGTGAAATGAGTGAAATGAGTGAACATATTTCGGAGATTGGCTCTTATTTTGCGATCAATGGCGCCTTTATTGAAGGTGAGGAGATTGAGAGCGGGCACATCAACTCTACTTATTTGGCATCCTATGACGTTGAAGGAGAAGGTGTCGTGCGCTATATTTTCCAGCGAATCAATGAGCATGTCTTTAAGGATCCTCATGCGGTGATTCAGAACGTTTCGCGAGTCACCCGGCACATCAATCGCAAGGTTCTCTTGGAAAAACAGGACGCGGGTGGGCAGACACTGAATCTCTATCCTGGTCGGGATGGCAAAGTCTTCATCGAAGGGCCTTTAGGCGGAGTTTGGCGCTGTTACAACTACATTGAAGGCTGTGCCACGTATGATGTGATCGAGAACACGCGTCAGGCTTATCAAGCCGGGAAGGCTTTCGGTGCGTTTCAGAACCTCGTGAGCGACTTGGAGATCGATCGTATTGTGGAAACGATTCCAAATTTTCACAATACGAGGGTTCGTTACGACCGACTTATGGAAGTGATTGCCGAGGATCGCTGCGGTCGGGTGAATGGAGTGGAGGTGGAGATCGCTTCCATCAAGGATCGCGAGGGGATCGTGGATCTCTTACTTGATCATCTTGCGAAGGGAGAACTCATTGAGCGGATCACTCACAATGATACAAAACTTAATAATGTAATGATCGACAAAAAGACCGATGAAGCTGTTTGCGTCATTGATCTCGATACCGTGATGCCGGGGCTCCCGCTTTACGATTTTGGTGATCTCATCCGCACGGCGACCTCTACCGCAGAGGAGGATGAGACGGATCTCTCCAAGGTGGAAATGCGCATGTCGATGTTTGAACCACTTCTCGAAGGCTATTTTGAAACGGCTAAAAATTTCCTCTCACCGCTTGAAATTGAGCTAATGCCTTTCTCGGGACGCTTAATTTCGCTTGAGATCGCTATTCGGTTCCTGACCGATTATTTGGAAGGGGATGTCTATTTTAAGATCCAGCACGAGGGTCACAATCTGGAACGCTGTCGAAATCAGCTGGCAATGGTAAGGTCAATTGAGAGTCAGGAAGAGGCGATGAAGGAATTCGTGGTCAAGGTGACTTCTTGAGATCGGTCTTTCTTTTTTGCGTAATTCGACTACCTCTCCTCGCATGTTCAGCGCGAGCCAACTTACCGAGGAGCAAAAAGAAACTATTTATGGATGGGTCGCTGAGGGGGCCCAGATGTCGGATGTGCAGAAGCATCTCAAGGAAGAGTTTGATCTCTCTGTAACCTACATGGACACGCGCTTTCTCTCACTTGATCTCGATCTCCAGTTCATAAAGGAAGAAGAGCCCGAACCCGAAATTGAAGCGGAGATTCCAAGCGGGGAAAAAGAGTCTCTAACACCGCAGGAGGAAGTGGCGCGCATGCCGCCTCCCGGAGGTTTTCAGCCAGTCACTGTGAGTCTTGATCAGCTGGCTCGTCAAGGCGCGATGGTCTCAGGGAAAGTGACTTTTGCCGATGGAGAAAATGGCATGTGGATGATCGACCAAGAAGGCCGTCCTTCGGTCGATCCAGATACTGTGGGCTATCAGCCGAGCCAGGAAGACTTGGCGGTGTTCCAGGAGGAACTCCGCAAGCTTTTGGACAGCCAAGCTTAATTTTTATTCTCCGCCTTCAGGAACAATTTCGTAGAGAAGTGCGTTTCCGGAGTTGAGGTATTTTTTGGCCAGAGCGTTGAGTTCTTCAACGGTGATGGCTGCGTAGTCTGCGTCTCGATTCATGGCCCACTCAATTTTATGGGGCTTTTCTTGGCTTTCGGAGAGGACCGAGCCAAGCCAGTAGCCATTGCTGCGGAGTGATTCCTTAAGGTTGGATTGGATCGGCTTGAGCGCGCGCTCGAGTTCGTCCTTACTCACCCCATCCTTTGCCATGGCGTCGGCAAGTTTGATCATGAGTTCACCATACTTTTTCGTTTCCTCAGGCTTGACCTTGGCGATGGCCTGTAGGACCCCGACATCGAGCGTGTCGCTGGGCGCGGCGCTGGCGCGGGGGCTGTATGAACCGCCTAGTTTTTCGCGGATTTCCTCGCGCATGCGATCGCTCAGGATGGAGCTGAGAAGATTGAAACGACGTGAGGTGCCTATGTCTTTACCAGTCGCCGGAATCTTCCAGACAGCGACCGCTGTCGCGGTAGGAATCTTGGAGTCGAAGCCGATTTTTTCCTGATTCGGGCTCGCTGGCGTGTAGATCTTAAGAAGCTCCACGAAGTCCGGTTTCTCCGTCTTGCGCTGGGGCAGGGCACCAAAGGTTTTTTCGATGAACGGGACGAGCGCTTTGGGATCAATGTCACCCACGATGCTAAGCTCGAGCGGTCCTTCCTTGAAGGCAGGCATGAGCCAAGCCTTGGCGGCTGCGCTGTCATAGGTCGCCATTTTTTCCTGATCAGGAAAGGTGAAGCGGAAGTCGCCGCCGTGGATTTGGCGATTCATCTCGATCATCGCGCCTTGGTCGGTGTGCTTGAGCTGGTTGTATATCATGGGGAGCACTTTTTGAAACTGGCGCTCGGCCTCGGGGCGGAAGCCGGGGTCGGTTAGGCTGGCGGCCATGAGCTGGAGCTGAAGCTCTAGATCACCGGGAGTGGTGCGCCCGGAGATAGAGAAGGCATCCGTCCCTACGCTGAATCCAACACCGACATTTTTACCAGCGAGGATGCGCTGGAGGTCATCGGCAGAATGTTTTCCAAGGCCACCGGAATCGAAGGTCATTGCCACGAATTGATCGAGCCCGGGCTTGTCCTTGGGCATCGTGAATTGACCTGATCCAAAGCGAGCCACCATACTGATGCTGTTTTTCTTAAAGTCAGTCTGCTTGTAATTCACCCGTATTCCATTCGAGAGGACGAGCTGGGTGACGTCGAGATCGGGAATCTCCTTGGTGGAGACAACGGTGCCGGGAGTGCCGAAATCGGTGTAGGCGAAGGCCGCCGTCTCCTCCTTGTTCGGTGGTGCGACTTCGGTCTTCTTACTTGCGAAGAAAAGTTCCTTCAAGCGGGCTGCTGTGCCTTCCTTCGCCTTATTTGAGGTGAGGACGAGCGAGCGATCATTACCGGCCCAGAATTCTTTGAAGTCGGCATGGCATTTCTCAGGAGAAAGCGAAGCAACGCCTTCCATGGTAAGAGCGAGCTGAGTCTCGGGAGTGGTGAAGACTTTCTTCCCTCCGATGGCATTTACCAAAGCCATCGCCATGCCGTCAGACTCGCGGGTTGGCGCGCGCTTCACTGCTTGTTCGGCAGAATTAACAAGGCGGGCAGCCACTTCATCAATCTCGGCTTGGGTGAAGCCGTGGAGAAGGGCGCGGCGAAATTCCTGCTCGAGGACGGGGACCGCTTGCTCCCACTGGTTCTCACCCGGGCTGACGGTGAGCGCGCCGGATTCGATCATATTGAAATAGATGCTGCGACCACCACCGCCGCCGAGGATGACCGAGCCCTCTTTTTTCGAAAGGATGTCAAAGCGCCGGTTCAAAATAGCGTGAGCGACACTGAGCGGATAGCCCTTGAGGCGTTCGTCCTTAGTGTCGGGCTTAGGCGCGAAGTCGCGCAGGGCGTAGAGTGTGATGTCATCTGAGGTAACTTCTTCATCAATAAAGACCTCGCTGCGAAGACCGAAGCCTTTGGGTGCTTTGTCAGAGGGAGGGTTGGTGCCGGGATTTTCTGGGTTTTCTAACGAGATAAACGTTTCGCGTACCCGCTTTTCCATTTCCTCGGCATCGAAGTCACCGACGATCACAAAGGTCATGCGCTCCGGGGTGTAGAAGCCGTTGTAGAACTCAGTAAAGCGCTCGCGAGGGGCATTTTTGATGACTTCTTCGGTTCCGATGGGAACGCGCTGCATCAAGCGGGAACCGGGAAGGAGATATTCGAACTGCTTCAACATCATGCGGTAGCCTACTGAGTCGCGTGAGGTTTTTTCGGAAATAATGACGCCACGTTCTTTGTCGATTTCTTCTTTCTTGAGAAGGGCGCCATCGGCGAAGTCGCGCATCACGGTGAAGGTGAGGTCGAGGGTGTCGTCCATCTTGTTGGGAAGATCCAGCATGTAGACTGTTTCATCGAAGGACGTGTAAGCATTCATATGCGCTCCGAAGGCGATGCCGAGACGCTGCATTTTTGGAATCAACTCAGCGGAGGTGAAATTACGCGAGCCATTGAAGACCATGTGCTCGAGGAAGTGAGCGACTCCGCGTTGGTTTTCGGACTCCATGAGAGAACCCGCAGCGATGTGGAGTCGTACCGAGAAGCGGCCAGGAGGTTCCGAGTTCGGATAAATGACATACTTGAAGCCATTGTCCATCGAGCCGAAGACGGCCGTGGGGTCGGGTTTCAGGTCCGAGCCGTTTCCGGCTACCGGATTGGCATGAAGGGAGAGAAGGGGGAGAAGGCAGAAGGCCGCGAGCGGAATAAGGAACTTCATAAGATTGGGGGACGCTAGAATAAGCAAGGTCGGAGGGAAAGCGGGGAAGTGAGAAGAATTTGTCTTAGGAAAAGGGATTGCCATCGAGGTCTGAAAACGTCTTGCTTTGAGATCGATGGAACGAAGAAAATTTCTACTGAAGAGCGGTGCGATGATGGCAGGAATAAGTGTGTCCCAGGGCAAGACTCCGCTTCCCAAGAAAAACGGGCCGATCGTGGCCTTCGAGAAACCCTTTCAGGCACTCGATTATGACCGTATGGGCGAAGAATTGGCCAAGATGGGAATTCAGGGGATTGAGGCCACCATTCGAAAAGGTGGCCACATCGAGCAGAAGAACGCAGCGGAAGAGGTTCCCAAAATGGTCGCGTCACTCGCTAAGAATGACCAGAGGGCCTATCTTGTGGCGTGCAACGTGGGTGAGATCACGCCGGAGAATGAAAAGTATCTCAAGGTGTTGAAGGATAATGGGATCACGAGGTATCGCATGGAGTATTATCGCTACAACCTTAAGGGAGACCTGCTTCAGCAGGTTAAGGATCACGCAACGAAGGCCAAAGAGCTGGCTTCCTACAATCGGGAGAACGGCATGCAGGCGATTTACCAACTTCACTCCGGCGCGAAATTACTCGGTGGGATGAGTTGGGATTTAGCTCTTCTTTTACAGGATATCGATCCAGCTGAGATTGGCATCGGTTACGATCTGCGCCATTTCCGAACGGACTCAGGACTCTCCTGGAAGGCGGCCTTGCAGGTGGCCCGGAAGCACATCCAGGCGATTTATGTGAAGGATGCTGTTTGGACAGGCCCTCGGACCAACAAGCTTAAGAACGTTCCGCTTGATACCGGATTCGTGGATAAGGCCACTTTTGATGAAGTCCGAAAGGGCCAGAAGCCCCTGCCGATGTCGGTTCACATGGAGTGGGGTGAATCATCGATCTACCCGAAGGACAAAGTGATGGAAGCCGTCGCAAATGTGGCCCGCGAAGTGAAGACGCTGAAATCCTGGCTTTAGCGGTTATTCCTTCTCTTGATCCACGTAGTGGCGACGGGAGAGGATGAGGTGACGCTTCATTGCGGTGGCTGCTTCATTGCTTGCACCATTTTTGATCGCGGTCAGGATCTCTTGGTGGGTCTGAATGACACTGTCATACCAGGTGGCATTGCCGCGGTTTTTCGTGGCGTATTCGATGGCTGGTTTTTCCAGGGCGCTAAGGACAGTGGCGTAGAGATTGTGTTTTGAACCTGCGGCGATCGCCAAGTGGAAGGCGATGTCGGCCGAGCTAAAACGGAATTGGTCACCGCGGCTTTCCTCCATCTTTTTCTGGGCCATCGCCATTGTTTTGATCATTTTTTCACCCGCATAGAGCGCGGCGAGGCGTGCGCATTCGGTTTCTAGAAGGATGCGAAAGTCGATGAGTTCAAGGTAGGTGTCGGGATTGGAGAGGACGGTGTAAGCGCCGATTGCGTCTGCGAGATTCTCCAAGCTGGGGTCCGCGATGTAGGAACCCGATCCTTTGAGAGTGCGAATGAGGCCACGGCCGCGCAGTTGCTGAATCGCTTCGCGAATGACCGTTCTGCTCACGCTGAAGCGGCTGCACAATTTCTCTTCAGAACTCAGTCGTTCGCCGGGCAAAAGCCGGCCATCCATGATTTCGATTTCAAGGGTTTTGACAATTTCAGAGCTGCGGTGGGCCATAATATGAAGAGGCGGAAAGATTAAAAACCGGTCCCGATGACTTTGGTCTTCACCCGAAGGAGATAGGAATCTGCCGTCATGTAAAGCACAGAGCCATCATCGCCGAAGGCGCAGTTGGCCGTGCGCTGTCCGGTGAGGATTCTTCCGAGGAGTTTTCCTTCCTTGTTAAGGATGAGGACGCCCCCTGGTCCGGTGCACCAAATGTTCCCTTGTTTATCGGTCTTTAAGCCATCAGGCATGCCGGGAAGTTCCTTGCTGAGAGGGGTGGCATCATAAAGAAGGTTTTCCTTTCCAAGGGAGCCGTCGGACTTGACGGGGTAGGAAAGGAGCCATGCTTTCCCGCCTTGTGACTGAGCGATGTAGAGGGTTTTTGAGTCTGGCGAGAGGGTGACGCCATTGGGACGATCGAGATTGCTGATGACTGTTGTGACCTTTCCATCGGGAGCGACGCGGTAGACGCCGAAGATGCCGGTTTCACGACGCGGATCCTTTTCCTTTTGAGGAAGCCCGTAGGGAGGGTCAGTGAAGTAAATGCTGCCATCGGGGTGGTGGCAGAGGTCGTTGGGCGAGTTGAAGCGCTTGCCATCGACGCGATCAGCAATGGTCATTTTACCCCCATCTTGGTTCGTGAGAACAGAGAGTCGGCGGTCTCCATGCTCGCAGAAGTGAAGGTAGCCTTTTTGGTCAAAGGCGAGGCCGTTTGAGCCGGGCTCGCTGCTGTAATCAGCTGGTCCGGTGTATCCGGAGGGAGTCAGGTAGACTGAGATCCCGTCTTTCTCGGACCATTGGTAGATCGTGTTCTGAGGGACGTCCGAAAAGAGGATGCGTGAGTTTTTTTTGTCCCAAGCCGGCCCCTCCGACCAGTCGAAGCCGGAAGCGAGAACTTCGATCGTCGCGTCGACCGCGATGAGGTTCTTGAGAGAAGGATCGAGAACCTCGATACTTCCAATAGTGGGGCGGATTTCCTGAGCGGAAAGAAGGGAGGAAAGTAGGAGAACGAATAGGTGCTTGGTCATTATTAGGAGGCTAGCAATTCCCAAAAAAGGGTCAAGGTGCGTCCTCGATCGAGAAATTGCCTCAAATGATGAGATCCTTAATTACTTTGGCCGGTTGGACTCCGGTTAACTTTTGGTCGAGCCCTTGATACTGGAAGGTGAGGTGTTTGTGATCTAGGCCTAGCTGATGGAGCATGGTCGCGTGGAGATCGCGAATGTGGACGGGGTTTTTGGTGATGTTGAAGGAGAAATCGTCGGTTTCGCCATAGGTTTGACCGCCCTTGATGCCACCGCCCGCCATCCACATCGTGAAGCAACGAGGGTGGTGATCCCGGCCGTAGTTTTCCCGCGTAAGACCGCCCTGGCAGTAGACGGTGCGGCCGAATTCGCCACCCCAGATAACAAGGGTGTCGTCGAGCATACCGCGTTGCTTGAGATCCTGGATGAGGGCCCAAGCGGGTTGATCAATATCTTTACACTGGTCCTTGATGTGAGTGGGGAGGTTGCCGTGCTGGTCCCAGCCACGGTGGAAAATCTGTACGAACTGGACACCTCGTTCCATCATGCGACGGGCGAGCAAGCAAGAGCTGGCAAACGATCCGGGGGTCTTGGCCTGCGGCCCATACATCTCGTAGGTCTTTTCGGTCTCTTGGCTGAGGTCAGTCAATTCGGGAACCGAGGCTTGCATGCGGAAGGCCATTTCAAATTGCTGCATGCGTGTTTGGGTCTCAGGGCTACCAACGGCATCATAGCTTTTCTGATTGAGGGCATTGAGGCCGTCGAGCATCTGGCGGCGGATCTTACGATCGATTCCGGGAGCATCTTTAAGATAGAGAACGGGGTCACCTTTCGAGCGAAGTGCCACTCCGGCATGCCTTCCTTCGAGGAAACCAGGACCCCAGAGTCGGGAAGAAATGGCTTGGACGCCTCCCTGGCCGGTGTGCTGAGCATGAAGGACGACGAAAGAGGGGAGATCTTCATTTGTGGAACCGAGACCATAGGAGAGCCAGGAACCAATTGAGGGTTTTCCATTTTGCTGGCTGCCGGTGTAGCAGAGTTGGTTCGCAGGTTCATGATTGATGGCCTCGGTGTACATCGATTTGACGATGGCGAGATCGTCCGCCATTTTCGCGGTGTGTGGGAGGAGATCGGAGAGCCATGCTCCAGATTGCCCGTGCTGCTTAAATTTAAAAATGGAAGGCGCGAGAGGCTTTTTGGCCTGCCCCGAGGTCATTCCGGTGAGTCGCTGACCTTGGTCCTCGAGGTAGGCTGTTAGATCCTCCGCAAAGCGTTCCTGAAGCTTGGGCTTGTGGTCGAAGGTGTCGAGCTGGCTGGGAGCGCCGAGCATCGAGAGATAAATGACGCGCTTCGCTTTGGGTGCAAGCTTCTGAAGGTGCTCTGGGACTTTTCTGTTGCTCAGTCCGGAAGCGGCAGAAGGAAGAAGGGAGGCTAGGGCGGCGGCACCAAGTCCGGTTCCGTTCCTGCGGAAAAATTGGCGACGGGAAACGGCGGCGTTGAAATCGAGAATATTGTCCATGATCTGAGGGCCTATTTGGTGAGGGTTTCGTCGAGGTTGAGAATTTGCGATGCGAGAATCGTCCAGCTGGCGAGTGCCTGAGGATCGAGAGAGTCCGGAGTGGGGGATTCACCCACGGCGATGAGCTCGGCTGCTTTCTCGGGCGCTGCTTTGTATTCTCCGGAAACGTTGCGGAGGGTCGTTTTGACAATCTCTCGTTCGTCATTTTCCAAGCTCCGGCTAAGGAGAAGCTGGGTGATAAAATCGAGGCGATGGTCGAAGGAGTCGCTGGCACCCAGAGCCAGAATAGCAAGGTTGCGAGCAGCTTCGACAAACTGCGGGTCATTGAGAGTAACGAAAGCTTGCAGTGGGGTGTTGGTGCGATCGCGTCGGACACAGAAGACTTCGCGAGAGGGCGCGTTGAGGATTTCCATGGCGGGATTCGGTGCGGTTCTTTTCCAGAAGGTATAAAGAGAACGGCGATAAAGATCATCCCCGCTCCCTTGTTTGTAGTAGCGGGTGTCTGATTGGTTCATGGCGACCGCTTCCCAGACTCCACCCGGTTGATAGGGCTTCACCGAGGGTCCTCCAATTTTGTGAGAAAGAAGAGCGGAGGCAGAGAGCGCTAGGTCCCGGATTTGTTCTGCTTCGAGTCGATGACGAGGATGCCGGGCGAGGTAAAGATTGGTGGGATCTTTCTCGCGATGATTTGAGGTGACTTTGCCAGACTGCTGGTAGCTCGCTGAGGCGGTGATCAACTTGATGATATGCTGAAGATCCCATCCTGATTCCATGAATTCGACGGCGAGCCAATCGAGCAGTTCGGGGTGAGTGGGACGGGCACCCATGATGCCAAAGTTCTCGGTCGTTTCGACGAGACCGCGGCCGAAGAAATAATACCAAATCCGGTTTACCGTTACTCTCGCGGTGAGAGGGTTTTCCTCGCTCACCAACCACTCCGCGAGTTCTTTGCGGGACTGAGGTGCTGAAGCGGCATCACCTTGGAAGAGTTCCGGGATGGCGGCGTCGACCTTTTCTTTCTTCAGACTGTATTCGCCACGGTCGAGAATGTGGGCGAAGGCGGCTTCATTCTTCTCTTCCATGACGAGGGTGAGCGAACCTTTTTTCCTGATGGTGCTTTGATTGTTGAGAAGCTCGCTTTCTGCGGTTTTTAGCTGCTTGGAAACGGGATCGATCTGAGACAAGAAATAGGAGTAGATCGCTTCCCTCTGCTTCGGTAAGCGCTCTTCAACGGCGAGGGAGAGGAGGTGAGTGATGTCGCTCTTTTTGGCAACTTGCTCCACCTCGGTGGCAGTGAGCACGCGTTGGTAGAATTGGAAATCATGGAAGGCGGTATTCCCGCTGAGAGGGCTGTCCGGATGACGGCCCCCGAGACGGAGAGGGGCGGTGGAAATGGTAGAGTTGACATTCCCTGTATGGGAGTAATCGATGGGTATGGACGTGCCATCGAGGTAGACGGTGAGGCTCTTCTTTGCTTCGGATTTTCCATCGTAGGTGACCATGATATGAAGCCACTTGTTGAGGGGGAGCTCCTTCTTGGTCATGGCCTTGATAGCCTTGGTGGGCCAGGCATCGATGATGTGGCTTCCGATCCGGGAGCCTTCGAGCCAGAGATCCCAACCCCGAAAATCGTTCCCGGTGTTCATGCGGGAAATAATGGAGCCACGCGACTTTTCGCCAAGCCGAAGGTAACCTCCGAAGGTGACTTGATCTTGGGCGTCGAATGAAGCGAGATCTCCGAGTTCAAGATTGATGTCATGAAGTTGAGGGGCAGCTCCGGTGTCGCTTGTGACGGTTGGTTTGTTAAAGTCGATCTCGCGGGTGCCGAGGTTGAGTTTCTCGTTGACGACATCAAGTGGGAGGGCGAGATCAGGATGCTCCGCGAGAGATTTGACGTCTGTCGGGTTGAGCGAGGCCAACCAGGTGTCGTGGTCGGGGTGGGCCGCCTTTCGGCGTGCGCTGATTTCGTTCTTCTTTGCTTCAATCGGACCCTTGAGAGCATCCCATGCTTTGCGGTCTTCTTGCAGCGGGACGAAGGTAGTAGGTGGGTGATCGGCTTTGTTCCGATCCATCGCGGGCATGGTGGAATTTCGGAAAAAGGCGGTGAGGGCGTAGAAATCCTTCTGTGAAATGGGGTCGAATTTATGATCGTGGCATGCGGCACATCCGGTAGTGAGGCCGAGCCAGATGGCGGAAGTTGTTTCCACCTGATCCTTTGCATAAATAGCGAGGTATTCCTCGTCGATTGCGCCGCCTTCGCCGGTCGTGGGCAAGCAGCGGTTGAATCCCGTGGCTACGATTTGATCGAGGCTTGGGTTGGGAAGGAGGTCGCCGGAGATCTGCTCGATAGTAAAGTCTTTGAACGACTGGTTCTTCCTGAAGGACTGAATGACCCAATCTCGGTAGGGCCAGATCGAGCGGTAGTTGTCGATGTGGATTCCGTGAGTGTCGGCATAGCGGGCAGCATCGAGCCAGTGACGTGAGAAGTTCTCGGCGTAGGCATCAGTTCCTAAAAGCTCGGAGGTTGCCAGTTGAACAGCGGTGCCGAGATCCATGGAGCCTGCCTCTTGAAAATTTTTCACCTGCTCCGGAGTGGGGGGCAGGCCGGTGAGGTCGAAGCTGATTCGACGAATCAGTCGATGGGGCTCTTCAGGTTCGTTGGGCTTTAGATTGAATTCCTCGTGCTTTTCAGAGATGAAGGCGTCGATCGTGTTGTAGCCCCATTTTTTCTTTGGGACGACCGGGCGAGTCGGTTTGAGGAAGGACCAGTGTTCCTCGTATGGTGCACCTTGCTCGATCCACTTGGATAAAAGAGCGATTTGTTCGGGATTGAGAGGTGGTTTATGACCATCGGGCGGAGGCATGATGTCATCCTCGTCCTTGGTCGTAATGCGTTTGATGAGCTCGGACTTCTCGGGGACGCCTTTAATAATAACCGGACGTCCATCACGGACCTCGAAGGCAAATTCCTCCCGGTCGAGACGGAGGGGAGCCGACGTTGGCGCTCGCGTGGAAGAGTCAGGCCCGTGGCATTGATAGCAATATTCCGACAAGATCGGCTGAACGTGGTTATTGAAGTCGACAGTTTCAGGAATCGCGGCGAAAGCCTGTTGGGTGAGGAGAAGGGTGATCCAGCACTTCATATTAATGCTGATTCTACGATGATTTTGAGGAAGTCATACAGATATTTCGCGGGAACTAGAGCCAGTTTGTCGCAGCGAGAGCGGCATGAATCTTAAAATCGATGAGGAGACCCTTTTTAAGGTTTTCTTTTAGAAACTTTTTAAGTTTATCGAAGGGGACCAGATGAGTGATGATTTTTTCGCCTGCCACGCCACCTCCCAGTCCCGACTTTATTGAATTCTTCGCGAAAAATAGATGGGTCATTTCGTCGGTCATTCCTGCTGAAGTGGGCGAGGAAAGAAGGGGGATCATTTCTTCGGCAACGTAGCCAGTCTCCTCGAGTAGCTCCCGACGGGCCGTGTCTGCTAGGGATTCGCCCGCAAATTCGGGTTCATCGCCCACGAGTCCGGCGCAAATCTCCAGGACCCGCGCTTGGACTGGTCGACGGTATTGTTCGATCAGGATAAATTCACGATTTGGAGTCATCGCAAGCACTCCGACGACCGAGGTGGCATTCGGGCGGGTGGTGAATTCCCAGTCGTCGATTTCACGGAGCGAAAGGTAGCGGCCTTCGAAGTGAGAAATTATTTCCATAAAGAGACATTACTCTTCTAAGATTCGGTGGCAATTCTCCGTAGTCTGAATTAAGAAGCATGGACTGTAACATGAAAGGCGAAGATTTTGACATTCAGGTGAGCTTTCGTCACCGCATTCGTTTTACCCGGGGGGCTTTTTCTTTGGGGAATGACCTTTTGTCGGAATTGCTGGAAACTAGGGGACACAGTAAGGTGCTCGTTTTCATTGAAAATGGGCTCCGAGAGCACTTTCCGCAGCTTGAGGGCGAGATTCAGGACTATTTTTTTGATCTCAATGACTTTCGCTTAACGGGAGTCGAATGGCTTCCGGGGGCTGAAGTTGCGAAAAGGGACGATCAGGTATACCAAAAGGCTATGTCGGCCATCGAGCGACATCATATCGACCGGCACTCCTACATTATCGTGATTGGCGGCGGCGCATTTCTCGATGTCATCGGCTATGCTGCGGCCACCGGCCACAGGGGCTTGCGGTTGGTGCGCTTTCCCACCACGACGCTTTCGCAAGACGATAGCGGGGTAGGGGTGAAAAATGGGATCAACGCTTTTGGCAAAAAGAATTTTATTGGCTCCTTTGCCGTACCCTATGCAGTCGTGAATGATTTCCAATTTCTCCACACCCAGCCTGAGCAGATCCGCCGTGAAGGCTTGATCGAAGCGGTCAAGGTCGCCCTCGTGAAAGATGGCGCATTTTTCAGCTGGCTGGAAAGCCATGTGGAAGAACTCCGAGCGCTCGAGCCTTTGGTGCTCGAAGAAGCGGTTCAGCGCTCCGCCGTTCATCACGCCCGTCATATTGCGCTGGGTGGTGATCCTTTCGAGCTGGGGAGCAGTCGACCGCTTGACTACGGGCATTGGGCAGCGCACAAGCTGGAGCAGCTCACCGATTTTGAACTCAGCCATGGCGAGGCCGTCTCGGTCGGCTTGGCCTTGGATACTCTTTACGCTGCTAAAATTGGCCTTCTTCCCGAGGCCGATGCCGAACGGGTTTTGAAAGTCGTCGAAGGTCTCGGTCTTCCGCTTTGGCATGAGGCTCTCGAGCTTCGTGATCCCAACGGGAAGCGACGTGTCTTCAAAGGGCTTGAGGAATTTCGCGAGCATCTTGGCGGAGAACTCACCGTGCTCCTTTTGGAGAAGCTCGGAACGGGGATCGATGCCCATGAGATCACCGAAGCAGTTTGGGAAGCGTGTGCGGAGGAACTGAAGGAGCGTGCGCTCGCGACCGCCTAGATGAGACGCGTCGCTGTTCTCAATGTCGTGGGCCTCACTCAGAGTGTCCTTCGTGAGATGCCGCGCCTTAAAGCGTGGTCGGAGTCACGCGAGGTTCAGAGTTTTAAGCCTGCTTTCCCAGCGGTCACTTGTACCGCGCAAAGTTCTTACCTCACCGGAAAATCGGTGGGAGAACACGGAATCGTCGGAAACGGTTGGTATGATCGAGAGGCGGCCGAGGTGAAATTTTGGAAGCAAAGCAACCTCCTTGTGAAAGGCGAAAAGCTTTGGGAGAATCTTGGGATCAAATGTGCCAAGATGTTCTGGTGGTATAACATGTATTCCAGTGCCGACTTTGCCGCGACGCCGCGTCCGCTTTATCCTGCCGATGGCCGGAAGGCTTTCGATATCCACACCCAGCCCATGGCGATGCGGGAGGAGATTAAGGCGGACCTTGGGGACTTTCCCTTTCCTTCTTTTTGGGGCCCCAATGCCGGGATTCCCTCGTCGAAGTGGATCGCCGAAAGCGCGAAGTGGATTGAGAAAAAGGAGAAGCCCGATCTCAATCTCGTCTACCTGCCGCACTTGGATTATGGCCTCCAAAAATTTGGACCCGGTGCGCCTGAAATGGCGGCCGAATATGAAGCGATCGATCAGGTGACTTGCGACCTCATAGAGGAACTCGAAGCTGCCGGAGTCGAGGTGCTCGTGCTCTCGGAGTATGGCATTTCGAAAGTCTCGAAAGCGATTCATCTTAACCGGGTTTTTCGGGAGAAGGGATGGATCCAGGTGAAGGACGAACTCGGTCTCGAGACGCTCGACTGCGGCGGCTGCCAGGCCTTCGCAGTGGCGGACCATCAAGTAGCGCATATTTACGTGAACGATTCTGTCATCGAAAAGGAAGTTCGTAGAGTGGTCCTCGCCACCGATGGGGTGGAGGAGATCCGTGAAGGAAGTGATCTTTGGTCCGAGGGAATCGGACGCGAGCGAGGAGGAGACTTCGTGGCAGTTTCGGAAGCCGATGCCTGGTTCACGTATTACTTCTGGGATGATGATGCCAAAGCGCCGGACTATGCCCGCTGCATCGATATCCATCGCAAGCCTGGCTACGACCCCGTTGAACTCTTCCTTGATCCGGAAATCAAGTTTCCCGTCGCGAAGATCGGAGGCTTCCTTCTGAAGAAGAAACTGGGTCTCCGTGGGCTCATGGATGTCATTTCTCTCGACGCAAATTTAGTGAAGGGCTCCCACGGTCGCGACCAAGTCCCCGAGGACGAACAGCCTGTTGTTATTGGTGATCGAGCAAGTCAGGTCGGCGAAGCCGAAAAGGTATTTTCCTGGGTCCGTGAACGTTTGGCAACCGATGAAGAATAAGTCGCTGCGCATCCACCAAACGGCAGGATTGAACCAATGAACGATGCAGGCAAGGTCGGGGAGAAGAGCCATCCAAAGATCACGACGCTGAAGGTGCGAAAGTTCATGGAGGAGGGCCATTTTAAGAGTGCTCTCGGACCATTGGTGGCAGGTGGTGGAGAGGAAAATAGTGGGGGAGATTAAACCCGTGACGACCGGTGACGAGAACTCAGGGTGGACGCGCACTTGCGTGGGCTTTTGAAAGCCGAGTTCACGTTGGCTCTTTTCAAAAAGGTCGCCCAATTCGCAGGGGCTCGCTTCTCTTTTTTAACGAAGTAAAGCAGAGAAGTCGGAAATTTTCCGTACTAAGAAGAAGAGGGCTCCGGCGATCCAGGCGAGAAGGAGCCAAGAGGTCGAGCTTTCTCCAATGGGCGCCGAAGAGACGGCGATCGTCACCTTTGGAAAAAAGCTGAGGGCGGGCAGAAGAAGTAAGAGGGTCATCGCTCCTCCGACGAAACGAGGGTCTCGTGCGGGGTGACGGCGCGAAAGAAGCCAGATCGCCGTTGCGGTCAGCAGGGAAAAGAGGAGCGAAGGAAGGAACATGATTCGGCTATTCTACCAGCTTGCGGATTTCGATGATTTCTTCGCGACTGAGATTTTGATCCGAGGGATCGAGGAGAGCGGCGACGAGGTTTTGTGGTTTTCCTTGAAAAAATGTGTTGAGGAGACCTTTGAGTGCCGTGCGCTTTGCTTTGCGTTCGGTAATCATAGGTGCATAAAGATAGCGACGCCCATCTTTGGTGTGTTTCACCATTTCCTTATTTTCGAGAGTGGCAAGGAGCGCCCTCACTGCCGAGTAGGAAGGAGGATCGGGGAGTTCCTCGAGGACATCCTGGGCGGTGGCTCCTCCCAGACGATAGAGAATATCGAGGATCTGACGCTCGCGGCGGGAGACTAGACCTTTTTCCAAACGATTCATGAGTTATTTTTATCAGTTGCTGGAAAAACCGCAATGGGAATGTTGGAAAAATAGCATTATTGAATGGCGATTGATCTAGAGCGGAAGAGGGAGTAGTGAAGTGCGTGATTTCGCTCGGTGGAGGTGGTAACTTTGGAGATGAGATCCGGGAGATATTCTCGGAGACCGGGCTTCTGTCGAAATCTCCTGACTTCGAATATCGTGCGGAGCAGCAGCAAATGGCGGGTGAAGTCGCGGAGGCTCTGGAAGGGGAGCGCTCGCTTGTGATCGAAGCGGGGACAGGGGTCGGCAAGTCACTGGCCTACCTTATTCCTGCAATTCAATATGCGATACGGAATGGGAAGAAAGCCGTGCTTTCGACTCATACCATCAATCTACAGGAGCAGCTGATGGGAAAGGATCTTCCGATTGTCCGCAAGCTCCTCACCTCCGATTTCGACGCCGCCCTTTTAAAAGGAAGAGGGAATTATCTTTGTCCGCTGCGGTTGCGTCGGGCGATGGACAACGGTGGGGACCTTTTTACTACGAGTGAGCGGGAGGAACTCATGGCGATCTGGAAGTGGTCGGAAACGACTCACGATGGAACACGGAGCGATCTCGATTTCGAGCCCGCGCTGAAGGTTTGGCTGCAGGTTTGCAGTGAGGCGCACATCTGCACGCAGAAGACTTGCGCGCCGCGTGGCAATTGCTTCTTTCAGGAAGCTCGGAAACGGGCGGCTGCGGCGACTGTTCTGGTCGTCAATCACAGCCTCTTTTTCTCTCTTTTAAATCCGGAAGACGAGTGGCACGAAAAGGAAACTGGCTTCCTAGTGCCCAATGATTTCGTCATTTTCGATGAGGCGCATACTTTGGAAAGTGTGGCGGCCAAATCGCTGGGCTTGCGGGTCACCCAGGCGGGTTTACGCTTCGATCTCCAACGGCTTTATCACCACAAAACGGGGAAGGGTCTTTTGAAATATGCCGGGGCGACCGATGCAATGCATGCGGCGCGGCACGTGCTGGAGCAGTCGGAGATCTTCTTCGAATCGGTGGGGCAAGAGGCGACCTTTAAAGATTGGTCCCGCGAGTTCCGGGTGCGTGAACCCGAGATCGTGGACAACACCCTTTCCGAGCCCCTGCGAGAGTGCTGGAGTGCGATCGAGCAGGCTGCTGAAGGGATCGAAGATGAAACCAAGCGCAATGAACTCATGGATGGCGCCCGACGATTGCGCGAGCTTCACGGGGGGCTGAAAATGTTTTTGGATCAAGAGGACGATGAAAGTGTCTACTGGGTCGAGAAGGGAGGAAATGAGGGGACTTCATTTAGCCTCAATGCTGCTCCGATCAACATTGCAGATCGTTTGCGCCCGATCCTTTTTGGTCCGGACAAGTCCTGTATTACGACGAGTGCTACCCTAGGAACAGGTGACGAACAACTGCGCTATTTTCGTGAACGAGTAGGGGCCGATCATGTTCCGGCGGTGAAGATTGGCAGTCCCTTTGACTACCAAAAACAAATGTCGATTTATGTTATTAAATCGATGCCCGATCCTCGCGACGACGATTACGAGAAGATGCTCATTCATTGGATTGAGCGCGTGCTGATTAAGACGGAAGGAAAAGCTTTTGTTCTTTTTACCAGTCATCGCTTACTTCGATCAGTCGCGGAAGAAATGGAAGATTTTTTCGAGGATCACGGTTGGACGCTCTTGGCACAAGGAGCTGGAATGCCCCGGCAGAAGATGGTGGAGACCTTTCGGGAGGATATCCATAGCGTGCTCTTTGGCACCGATAGCTTCTGGGCAGGGGTCGATGTTCCGGGCGAAGCGCTCAGCAATGTCATCGTTACTCGCATTCCTTTCGCGGTGCCTGATCATCCGCTGACTGCGGCCCGTCTGGAGGAGATCGAGGCGGAAGGGGGGAATTCCTTTATGGATTACTCTGTGCCTGAGGCAGTCATTAAGCTGCGTCAGGGAGTAGGGAGATTGATCAGATCAAAAAAAGACAGCGGGATGGTCGTGATCCTCGATAATCGAGTGGTCACTAAGCGCTATGGGAAAACCTTCCTAGCTGCTTTGCCGAATGCTCCAGTTAAAATCGTCGATTAATCGCGGAGGTATTCCCGTAGTTTCGAAACGGGCCACTGATCGGGAGCGGTGGGAGTATTACCCAGATATCCATAGTTCAGGACGGAGCCCAAGGTGATCATTTCAGGTCTGGCCTCCGCTCCCTGGGGCCCCATGCCCATTACGGAAAGTGGTGGGAATTTTCCTAAAAGTGTACGATGAACGTCTAGGTCGCTCTCCTCCGTCACCATGGTGGCAAATTTATGCAGGTCGGCCACCGCTCCGATTCGTGCTTTTAAAGCGTCTAGGGGAGGGGTCTTTTGGAAGTCATGGAAGGATCCCACAACGCTAACATTTTCCCGTTTCGCCTGCTCGATAATCCCCATCAATTCCGGGAATGAACTGAGTTCAATATCGATGGCCGCGGCATAGGGCATGAGCCGTTGGTAGGCTTCGATACGATCAGAAATTGAGAGCTGATTTACACCGCCTTCCAGAGCCCCTCTTGCGGTAACTAACAGAGGGATAGCGCTTTGTTTCGCATAACTTAAAGTTTCTCCACTTGTCCCGAGTGAGTCCAAACGGAGCTCAATGACATCACAAGCATCATGAGAAAGAGAGAGGGTGGAGGCCTCCGAAATGGCCCCGACCACAAGCGCCCTACGAGATCTAATGGCATCACTGATTATCTTTCTTCTCTGCACGACGGCACTTTGCGCTGCCAGATCAAGACTGTCAAACGAGCAACGTTCAGACTCGGCTTACGCTGTCAATCGCGAAAAATATCACCATTTTTCAGCTTTTTGCTAGCCGACCCATCATTCGATTCCCTAGTTTCATAGAAATCACATCGGTTACAACATGAAGGGGAATAAAATTTTAAACACAGTTGCTGTTCTCGGCCTCACCATGGCCTCTGTTTTCGGCCAGGCTGATGAAATTAAGGCGAGCAAGGACAATAAGTTCGCAGTCGGAAATCCTGATTTCTTTGAGCTTCCTTCACCGAGTATCGATACGGGCGTCAATAAGAAGTTTAAATCCAAGGACTGGCTTGAGATTGAAGTCAAATTTAAGGTTCAAAAACTCAAGAGTCCACCTAAGGACGAGTATCTCGACTCTGTCGATGTCAAGTGGTGGATCGTAGTCAAGGGCCAGGACAGAAAAGCCTATTTGATGGAGAAAGTAGTGAATCACGTGAATATTCCCGTGGACGAAGAGATGATTGCCTCTGTTTATATTTCACCCAACACCTTGCGTCGCATCACCGGAAGCTCCTCCGCAGGGAAAAGCGATCTTGAAGCAGTAGGCGGCGAGATTCTTTACAATGGCGAAATGGTTGGGTTCTTCACCCATGGCCAACGCAAAGGATGGTGGCGTGAAGACCTCAAGAGTATCGAGCGCACCTCCAAGTTTCCACTTCTCAACAAAAGCGAAACACCTTTTCAAACTCTCTGGTATGACCGTTATGCCGAGATCGCACCGAAGAAATAATTTTTCTGGCTCTTTTCGAAAGAGCCGTGGCCTAGAGGGGTCGCTAATCATTTTCGCCTGAGCCTCTTATTACTCTGGCAAAAATCTGACAAAGTAAGCAGAACACACACCACCATGGCTGATTCACAGTCGATCATCGCACTAAACATTGGATCCCAACGGATTTCTATGGGCGTTTTTGCCCAAACCAAGAAAGGCTTGGTATTGAAATCCCAGGGAGCAACAAGTATCCTTGCCGACCCGGCAACTGAAGCCGCGCGCATTCCGCAGGTTCAGCTCGCCATCAAGGAACTAGCAAAGAGCCTCAAGCTCGCAAAGCAGAAGACCGCTTACTCCCTTTCCGGGCAGTCGGTGTTTGTTCGCTTTGTGAAGCTGCCACCTCTTGAGGAAGAAAACGTTGATGAGCTCGTTCGCTTTGAGGCTCAACAAAACGTTCCGTTTCCTATCGACGAAGTCGTCTGGGATTGGCAGGCGCTCAAGGGGGGGGGGATCGAGACGGAGGTTATTCTCGTTGCGATCAAATCCGACTCTCTTAACGATCTTAACGAAGTAGTTGCGGAAACGGGCTTGGGGACACGTCTGGTAGACGCTGCTCCAACGGCTCTTTATAACGCATTTCGCTACAACTACCCTGATCTTAGTGAATGCACTCTCCTTCTTGATGTGGGGGCCAAAACGTCCAACCTCATCTACGCCGACGGAGAGAAGTTTTTCACGCGGACGGTATCAGTCGGCGGTTCTTCGCTCACCAGTGCGATTGCCAAGGACTACAATGTTTCCTTTGCTGAAGCAGAGAATACTAAGCTCACAAACGGTCTCGTGACCTTGGGTGGGGGACACGCGGCCCAGCTTGATGAAGCCACTGCCGCACTCGGCACGGTGATTCGTAATGGCTTAACGCGTCTTACCTCGGAAATCGCTCGGACAAGCCAGCTTTTCCGCAGCCAGCATGGGGGCACTGCTCCTAAGAGGGTTCTTCTTGCGGGTGGTGGTGCAAACCTCCCCTACATGAAGGAGTTCCTTGAGGAGAAGCTCAATCTACCGGTTGATATCTTCAATCCGCTCCAACGCATTTCAGTTGGAAACGGTGTCGATGTTGAAGCTCTGGGTGCTCAAGCGCACATGTTGGGTGAAATCGTAGGCCTTGGCGTGCGTGCTGCGGGCAAGGCGACCGTTGATATCGATCTTGTTCCCGATGTTGTTCAGGCCGAGCGGGATATCACTCGTCGGAAACCCACTCTCATCGCGGCAGCAGCCCTTTTCCTTGGAGGTCTCGCTTTGTGGCCCGTCTTTAATGTGCTCACTACCTCTGGTGGAGAATCTTTCCTTAAGAAGTCCGCAGAAGAAGTTCAGGCACTGACGGGTCCTGCCAAGGATCTGGAAAAGCTCCTGAAGATGGAAGATCAGTCAAATACCTTGATTCGTTCTTATGCTGGAGCTGAAACAGGGCGTCTCTCCTTGCTGAATCTTCTTGATGATATTTCAGGCTACATGGTCAGTGACCAAGTCTGGATCACCGATCTTGAGCCGCGGGCAGATTACGCGCCCGTCTTGGATGAAGGAAATGAACAGGTCATCAATGAAGCATTTGCTTCCGTTCCTTTTGGAAAGAATGTCTATTCTCCCAAAGAGCAAAGTAGCGCGAACTGCGTTGCCATTCGTGGCTTTTACCGGAGCGATCGAAACGACGTTCTGGCCTTGATCGCCAAACTCCGTAGTTCCGAGTATTTTGACTTCACTTGGAATGGTAAGGATCTCACGGAAGGACAAATCGTAAAAACCTTGGAGGCAGCGCCTGCCGAGGGGAATTACGCTGCGCCCTTCGAGCTCATTATTCCGCTCAAAAATTCTATCTCACTTAAGTAATTATTTCCCGATATCAACCATGAATTGGTTCAAAGAAAACACATTCCTCGGCGTTCTAATCGTCGTAACCTCAGCGTTTACAGCGCTCCTTATCTACGCTGGTCTCAGCACAGCTTCCAAGCGTGACGCCATAGCGGAAGAGGTCGCTGTTCGAAAGTCCTCCATCAAGAAGATGAAGAGCATGACTCCTTATCCAACTATCGAATCGGTGGCTGAAAAGAAGGAAAACTTGAAAGCCGTTGTTGCAAGAGCCGAGGCAATGCAGGCTCAGTTCAATAGCTTCCGTCCGGAAAGCCTGGAAAACATCACGGTCAGCACCTTCTCCGATCGTCTTAAGAAATCAGACGCCGAAGTGCGTGCTCTCTTTGTGGAAAAGAATGTCTCTATTCCCGAGCAGACTTACCTGGGTTTCGAGCAGTATAAGGGAAGTCTTCCCAAGAACAGTGCCACTGGCGTTCTCGCCTATGAGCTTGCTGCTATCGACTGGCTCTTCCGGGAGTTTGCCGCAGCGGGTGTTTCGAAGGTAGGTAACTTCACTCGTGAGGTTCTCCCTCCCGAGGAAGGGAAAGATTGGGGCAAATCTGGCGCTTCAGTAAAAGGAGGGAGATCTTCCAAGCCCAAATCTAGAAGCAAGAGTTCCAGAGGGAGGTCAGCTCCCAGTAAGTCCTCCAAGCCATCATTGCCCACGGTGAGTGTCGCTAAGCGACTCCCCATCGCATTGACGATCGCGGGTCCGGAGCCCTCCATTCGTAAAGTGATCGAAGCGATCGCGAACTCGGATCAATTTTTCTTCGATGCGCGCATCGCTCGAATCAAGAATAATGCTGGGGTGCCCTCTTCGCAGGGGATCAAGAAAACCGCACCTACGACGGACGTAGATCCGGTCGTCGATGATGAGTTTGGAGTGGTCGAAGGAGATGATGAAGAACCGGTCGCTGAAGCGCCTGCCGGTTCTTCCGAAGTTCTTCAGCGTGTCTCGGGTGGCAACGATGTCGCTGCCTACATTCGTCTCGACCTTCTTCTTTTCGAAGAATCCCTTAAATTCCCAGCCATTAAATAGTCATGTCCTGGATGTCAGAAAATTATCATAAAGCCGCCCTTGGAGGTGGAGTTGTCGTGCTCGCTGCCGTAGGCTACTTGTCTTGGAGCAAAGGAGCGGAAATTCAGAAGAGCTTTGATGCCGATCCCATTGGGACAGGCAATCCTGATGCTTCGGCTCGAGGTGGAGACCTAGTTGATGCTACTGCTAAGTCTTTGAAAGTGCTGGATAAGCTCAATGCGAAGAAGACGTCTGAAGGTCGAATTGTTGATCTCTTCACCAGTGTCGATATGTTTGTCGCCAATGGAGAGGTGGAGGAGCCGATCGATCTTCTCGATCCTAATTTGCCTCCCATTCATTTGCCCATTCCCAATCCATGGTGGGTTGAGAACCGGGTTGATCCCAGCTATTCGGATTCACTCGATCGCGATAAGGACGGAGACGGGTTCTCTAATCTCGAGGAATTCACAGACAAGACTGATCCCTCAGATGATACGAAGTATCCCCCTCTGGTGAACAAGCTCGTCGTGAAGAGTATCGATAGTACCTACTGGTTGCTCGAACTCAATTCAACCCTCGGGAATGGAAACCTTCAGTTTCGCTTTGCGGACAGTAAGGGGGCTAATCTGCGTATGGGAGCCGCCCAGAATGTGAAGGCTGGAGATTTATTCTTCCAGGAGGCTCCTGTCGAAAATCGTTTTAAGGTTATCGAAACGGGCTCTGATATGGTCGAAGAAAAGGGGAGGCAAGTGGAGAAGAAGTTTGCTCTCGTGGAGGATCTGAAGCCCAATAAAGGCAAGAATCAGTTCAAGGCTCCGTTCCGACCAAAGGGCAACGAAAAACCAGGGTTTTATCAGTTCGATAACACCGTGACCTTCATTCTCGACGCCGTTGGGCAAGGGGATAAGGAAATCGTCGTGCCAGAGAATACGAGCTTCAAGGTGACTGCCCATGGAAAGACCCTCGAATATAAGCTAGTGAAGATCGACATGGGGCAACGTCCCAACTTGAAGCCTCTTGCTGCGATAGTGGAATCCGACGACAATGGTCAAAAATCGACCCGCCGAATCCCAATTTCCGAGTAAAATCACCCTGACATTAAAGAAAAGTAACGAATTTTTTGGGAGAAGTGGAAAAAAAGCTTCCTCCCTCCTCATATTTTAACGATTGTTCAACAAGATCATGCAGAAAAGACCAACACACCTCACCAATTACACAGTTATGGCCCTCGCGGCACTTGCTGTTTCGCCCATGGCGCATGGAGAAGGTAGTCTTCCCGCTCAGGAATTGATTCGCCGCCAAGCTGCGGTGTCCAATGCCGATGAGCTTCTTATCGAAGGCCGTAAGGCTTACGCTGAGGCAGACTACGAAACGGCGGTTCAGAAATACCGTCAGGCACTCAGCGACTTGCCCTATGGCACAGCGACAACCGAGCGTCGAGCCATTCTCAACCAGCACTTAGATGACGGAAGCGTCGCGCTATCTCAGCAGCACCGCCGCGTCGGTAAATATGAGGAAGCGCGCAGTCTCCTCACTGAGGTAGCTGAATCCGATCCCGGAAATACCTCGGCCAAGGAACAACTGGAGTTTCTTGATGATCCTATTCGCACCAACCAGGCGCTCAACTACGATCACACCAAGAGCATCGAGGCAGTAACACAGTCACTCTATCGTGGAGAAGGCGCTTACGATCTGGGTCTTTATGACAAAGCCGAGGAGCATTTCCATGATGTCCTCCGCGTTGATCCCTACAACAAAGCTGCGCGTCGTTGGCTTGAGCGTTGCGCTACCATCAAAGCAGACTATTTTCGCGCTGCTTACGATGAGAACCGCGCCCGCATGCTCATGCAAGTCGACCGGGCTTGGGAACTTGCTCTTCCTCCAGTAGGATTCGAAGATCCAGGTGGGGCTTTTGAGTTTGAGGAGAATAGCGGAAAGACTTCGATCGCTTCGAAGTTGCAGCAGATTATCGTTCCAGTGATCGACTTTCAGGACACGACCGTTCAGGAAGCTGTTGATTTCTTGCGTATCCGTTCCAAGGAGCTTGATACTACCACTCTCATTGAGTCTGAAAAAGGGATCAACTTTGTGGTCAAAGGTGCTACCGTTTCTGGAGCGGGTGATGCGGTCATTGACGCTGAGGCCGGTGGTCTCGGTGGAGCGGCAGATGCCGGTGGTGATCGCATTGACTCACTGAACATCACTAATGTGCCACTCGGTGTTGCGCTTCAGTATATCTGTGAAAAAGCTCGTCTTCGTTATAAAGTTGACGAATTTGCGGTGACACTCCTCCCGCTGAGTTCTGACCAATCCGAGGACGTTGTCACTCGTCGTTGGTCCGTCCCTCCGACTTTCGTGAATTTCATTGAAAGTGGTTCCGAAGGCGGTGGTGGTGGTGGTGAAATCGATCCATTTGCTGATGCCGGAGACGCTGGCGGCGGTGTGATTAAGGCACGCCTCCCCGTGAAGACTCTCCTTGAGGGACAAGGTGTGAAGTTTAGTGAAGGAACATCAGCAAACATTCTTACCGGGACACTCATTGTGCGCAATTCGCCGACTCAGCTTGAGCTCGTCGATGCTATTGTGACTGCGGCTCGCTCGGATACCCCAAGGCAGATCAAGATTCTCACTAAGTTCGTCGAAGTCTCTCAGGAGAACGGCGAGGAACTTGGATTTGACTGGGTGATCACTCCATTCGGCACCAACCGTCTCTTTGCAGGTGGTGGCACCGTTGGTTCGGGAACCACCCGCACCGGCTCGGACTTCATTAGCCCTGTCGACTTCACGACAATTCCTGGAATTCCTGCTGCTTCTGGCGATCAGGTTAAGGGAATCGCAACTGCCGCAAACCGCAGTGGTGACTTCGCAATCAACCGGAACAATATTGATGCGATTCTCAATAATCCATCGAGGACTGCTCAGTCCACCAACGTGGCTCCTGGAATTCTTTCTCTTACTGGCCTTTTCAGTGAGGGACAGATACAGATGATCATGCGTGGTCTCTCCCAGAAAAAGGGAACTGACGTGATGACCGCACCAAGTGTGATGGCTCGTCCTGGAGACAAGGCGACAATTGAGATCATTCGTGAGTTTATCTACCCAACTGAGTATGAACCACCCGAACTTCCTAACTCTGTCGGAGCTACCGGTGGAGTCGGTGGTGGCGCAGCTGGTGGTGGTGGTGCAGGAATTTTTCCTGTCACGCCAGCAACTCCCACGACCTTTGACACCCGTAAGACCGGTGTGATCCTCGAGATCGAGCCTAATGTGGGTGCCAATGACAGTGTGATTGACCTCCGCTTCGCTCCTGAGATCGTGGAATTCGAAGGATTCGTGAATTACGGGAGTCCGATCACCTCGCCAGCTTCCGATGCTCTCGGAAATCCGGTTCAGGTAGTGATTACTGAGAACCGGATCGAAATGCCGATTTTCTCAACTCGTAAGGTCGCTACAGGAATCACCATTTATGACGGCTACACCGTCGCGGTTGGTGGTCTCATGAGGGAAGATGTTCAGTCAGTAGAGGATAAAGTCCCCATTCTTGGAGACCTTCCCTTCATTGGTCGTCTCTTCCAGACCAAAGCTGAGAATCACATCAAGAGTAATCTTATCATCTTCGTGACTGCTGAGATTATCGATGCGACCGGCAGTCGTGTGAAGGCCGCAAACTCTCAGCCAGATGATGTTTCTGGTCTTGAGACGATGCTTCCTCCTCAGTAGAATTCGATTTCTTTAAATCTCTCAAAACGGGGTCCTCGACAGGGCCTCGTTTTTTTTGTTTCTCGGTGGCACAGATGGCGACAATGACAGATGGAAAAAAGTTGGCGTTCGGACTGACCGGGGGCATTGCCACGGGGAAATCCACGGCAATGAGGTTGATTGAAAAGAGTAACGAATCAGTCGTCGTCTTCGATGCTGATGAGGTGGTGCAGCGGCTTTTGGCCTCCGTTGAGGTGGTCTCGGCTATCGCCGAGTCCCTAGAAATGGAAGTTCAGTACCGTGATGGAACGTTGAACCGG
>Ga0209711_10000880_pt1 | contig 30700 bp, 25 predicted proteins | sample ArcticOcean_MG_C_7_FD_187441 | JGI IMG/M metagenome (GOLD analysis project Ga0209711, IMG submission 187441) | Marine microbial communities from western Arctic Ocean - ArcticOcean_MG_CB11_88 (SPAdes) (version 2) | ecosystem: Environmental > Aquatic > Marine > Oceanic | place: Arctic Ocean...
TGGAATTTTTTTGAAGGGTAGAATATAAATGTGAAAAAAAGAACTTAAAATAACATTGATATGAATTTACAAACTTTTTACAATTGTTTTAGAAAGTGAATCGTAGGCTTCTTTCGCTTTGTTTTGTTCAATTGCTTCCACTAAAAGTCTGACTTTGGGTTCAGTCCCAGAATAACGAAGTAGTACTCTTCCTTGATTTCCAAGAGAAACTTTTAGATTAGATAAGGTTGAACTTAATAGATCGCACTCTTGAATCGGAATTTTTTCTTTTACCTTAAAAGAGCCCTCTAAACTTGGCCAAAGAACAATATCTTCACTGAGGGAGTCGATTGTTCTTTTTGATTCATAGCTCGCTCTAGCTACAAGCAGGGCCGTGAGGAGACCGTCTCCGGTTGGAAGATAGTCACTGGCTACGACATGCCCTGAAGACTCTCCGCCTATGTTGCAGCCTCGCTCACGCATCATTTCTGCTACCTTTCTATCGCCCACTTCTGCACGATGTAATTTGATTCCTCGCTCTTTTAAACTCGCATCGAGGCCTGAGTTGCTGTGAATCGTGGCAACCAATCCATTGTTAATAAGGCGATGCTGTTGTTTTTCATTGATTGCCAATAAGCCTAAAATTTTATCCCCAGGAATTATATTACCCCCCGAGTCGCAAAAAATAACTCGATCTCCGTCTCCGTCGTGAGCAATGCCAAAGTCCGCCTTTAATTCTTTGACTTTATTTGCCATCATGGAAGGGTATTCAGATCCAACTCCATCATTAATCTTCCCAGACCCATCATTATATACCTTTACCTCAGCACCTAGCTTTTCGAATAATCTAGGTGTAGTTTTTTGTGTCGCACCGTTCGATAAATCTAAAACGACCTTTTTATTTTTGAGAAGATCCTGAGGAAAAAAATTCATCAAGTGGTCAATATAGGAATCGATAATTTCTAATGATTTTGAGTCGTGAACAATCTTCGGCCTACGATTTTGAAAAATCATATTTTCAATTTCAGCTTCTTCCGAGTCACTTAACTTGGTACCAAGGGAAGTAAAAAATTTAAATCCATTATCTTGAACTGGATTATGGGAAGCTGTAATCATAACCCCCATTGCCATTTTTTTCTTCATAGTTGCAAAGGCAAGAGCAGGGGTAGGAATTACACCAGCGGAAATACCAGTGAATCCTTTGTTGTTCAAGCCTAGCAAGAATGCATTTAGAAGAAGTTTTCCAGAAGGGCGAGTATCATGCCCGATAACGACCTGTCTTTCTTTTATTTGCTTTTTTAGTATAAAAGATGCGAGGGCTTCTGCTAGTGAAAACGCGAAATCTTCGTTGAGAAAAGAATTGTTAAAAGTGGATCTTATGCCGTCAGTGCCAAAGTATTTCATCAATTAAAATTATCCAAAAAAAGAGGTTACTTGATTGAGCCATTTGGTGACAACTCCGTCTTGAAGTAATTGTTGTGCAAGTTCCACCCCCTCTTCATAGTTTTGGGTCCGACCTGTTGTAAGAAATGCAAGTGATGCATTCATTAAAATGCTATTAGTCAGGCCGGTGGGAGCACTCCCCGATAATAGTTGTTTCATTAACTGAAGGTTTTGATCCAAGCTTCCACCAGTAATTTCTTCGATAGGTGAGAGGGTAAAGCCAAAGTGGTTCGGATTTAAGATAGTTTCCACCATTGAAGAGTTTTGCCCAAATCCTTGAGCGATATTTTTTCCACATGAGGTTAATTCATCAACGCCTTTGATCGAAGGATGTCCTTCAATGCACCCATGAATTACGAATCCACCCTTTGTTCCTGACTGATGAAGAGAATCACTAACTTTGGCAATTAAATCTTTCGAGTAAACCCCCAGCAATTGATACCCGGGGCGAGCGGGATTAATCATCGGTCCAAGGATGTTAAAAATCGTAATTACCCCCTTTTTCGCAAGCTCTTTTCGAACTGGAGCAATGTTCTTAAAAGCAGGATGAAAGGATGGGGCAAAGAGAAAAGAATAGTTAAGTACTTTCATCCCCTCTGCTCTTTTTCTATTTTCAACTTCTAGCGGGATTCCAATAGCTTCTAAAAGATCTGCACTTCCACATTTGGAGCTGATTGAGCGATTTCCGTGTTTAATTACAGGAGTACCTGAAGAAGCAAGAATGAAAGAAACAAAAGTAGAGATGTTGAAACTGCCAGCCTTATCTCCCCCTGTGCCACAAAGATCGATCGCATCATTGGCGAAATGTTGCAATTCTGGGTCTTTCGCTAGGGTACGAAAATAATCAATGAAGGAAGAAATTTCTTGAACAGTTTCCCCTTTTTGAGAAAGCGAAATTAAAAAGTTTTCTTTTTCCGAAAAATCAACTTTTTCCGAAGTAAGTTGATCGATACAAAATTTGATTTGATCAGAGTCTAAATTTTTTCTCTCAATGAGTGCAGAAGTGAAATTTTTAAGTGAGTCCATCGTATCCGGAGAGGAGTGCTTTATAAGGGTATAGTAAAAGTTATTCTTGCTCTTTATTGCAACAATGTTTGTAGAGACTTTGATGCGTAGTCGCCAACTTTTTTTTATTCTTCTGCTAGTTTATCTTTTTCCTTCACATTTTTCCTTATTGGGAAAAACCTCAGTTATGGAAGCGAGTGGGGTATCTGGCCAAAAGACAGATTCTAATTCATCTATGACTTACACGGATGCGTTTGTGTACGGAATTGTTGAAGGAGTGACTGAATTCCTTCCAATATCTTCCACAGGTCATTTAGTAATTGCAAGCGAAGTTTTAATAAGAGATGACGCCCAAAGCGATGAAGCTTTGTATGCGTATTTAATTGTAATTCAAGCGGGTGCAATACTCGCAGTTTTTTTACTATATCGCAAAGAAGTTTGGTCGATGATGTTAGGATTGTTAGGCTTAGACCCACGCGGCAAAAGGCTAGCGATCAATGTTATTGTAGCTTTCCTGCCTGCTGCTATTCTTGGCCCAATATTAGATGATAAAATAGAAGAATTTCTATTTGGCTTACTTCCAATAGCGATCGCGCTGTTTTTAGGTGCACTGTTGATGTATTGGGTAGAAAAAAGAAAAAAAGCAAAAGATTCTGGAATGATTATGGAACAAGGACGTACTTTGGATGATTTAACCTTGGGGCATTCCTTTTTCATTGGTTTTTTACAATGTTTTGCAATGTGGCCAGGCACAAGCCGTTCGATGATGACAATTGTGGGAGGATACTTAGTTGGTTTACAAAGAAAAAAAGCTGCGGAATTTAGTTTTCTTCTTGGGCTCGTTACCTTAAGTGCTGCTGCTGGTTATAAAGTTTTAACTAAGTGGGAAGTAATGGAGGCAAATTTATCTCTTGGACCAATTTTATTTGGTTGCCTAATTGCGGGAATTTCTGCGGCTTTGTCTGTATTTTGGCTAGTTGGTTATTTATCTAGGCGAGGGCTAGGTGTTTTTGTTGGATATAGAATATTGTTATCAATCATTCTTTTTATTATCTATTTTAATTCTCAATCATAATTTCCTTAGCTTGACCATTTTCGTGATTCATGATTTTGTAATGAAAATTTACTAAGCTATGGGACAACCAAAAAGAAAACAATCTAAACAGCGAAGCAGAAAGCGTCGCGGTGCGAACCGCTTTCAAGAACCTCAACTTACCAAAGAAGCAGATGGTACTTTGAGTCGCCCTCACCGCGTAAACCCTGAAACTGGTCAGTATCGTGGTAGGCAAGTTCTTGATGTAGAGGTTTAATTTTATATTGCTTCGGCATGGATAAGACCGAGGCTAGGATAAGGCTCGCAATTGATGCGATGGGAAGTGACCTTGGTCCTTCTGAAGTTCTTGAAGGTGTGGCACAAGCAGTTGATCGTTCACCTTGGAACACAGAATTTGTATTATTTGGCCAAGAAGAGATTTTAGAACCCTTAATTTCGTCCCATTCAATCCTTTCTCGTTCTAGAGTTGAATTTGTTCATTCTCCAGAAGTTGTAGGTATGGAGGAAAAGCCGATTGCCGGAATTAAGGGTAAGAAAAAGTCTTCAATGAGCTTGGCATTACAAGCCTTGAAGGATGGTGAGGCTGATGCGTTGCTAAGTTGTGGTAATACAGGATGTTTAATGGCTGGAGGGGCAATAAAGTTAAGAACGCTTGATGGCGTTGAGAGACCTGCTCTGTGTACAATTTGGCCCGGACGGGAAAGGTATTTCACTCTTTTAGATGCAGGAGCTAATCCACATGCAAAACCTTTTCATATTGCCCAAAGTGCAGTTCTAGGAAGCAACTACGCAAGAGTTGCCTTAGGTTTAGTTAGACCGAAGGTCGGACTTCTTACAATTGGGACCGAGGAGGGTAAGGGGAATGATGTTATTCATGAGACCCATGGAATGTTAAAAGATATTAATGGTAGTATCATTAATTACGCGGGGCTAATAGAGGGTTTCCAAATATTTGATAATGTAGTTGATGTAGTTGTTTGCGATGGATTTGTTGGAAATATTGTTCTTAAAGCATGCGAATCGTTGAGTAAACTCATCGGTACTTTTTTAGACGAAGAATTGCGAAGAAATGCACTGCGTAAAACAGGTGCGTTGCTATCGAAAGGAGCGTTTAGAAGTTTAAAGCAGAGGATTAATCCAGAGCAATTTGGGGGTGCACCTTTGCTGGGATTAACTAAAAATGTTATAAAAGCTCATGGATCTTCTAATCGTAACCATGTGAGTGGTGCTATTAAAATAGCTTTAGATTTGGTACAACATGACATGATAACTCAAGTTCTTGACGATGTTCAAGAAGCAAATGAAATACTTCGCCCTGAACCTCTGTTAAACAGAGATTAAGATATGGCAAACGATTTACCAAATTCTACAAGTGTGATTCGCGGAGTTGGTTCATATTTACCAGCTGAGGTTGTAGATAATTTAAAGCTCAGCGAAAAAGTTGATACTAGCGACGAATGGATTACATCGCGCACTGGTATTAAAGAACGACGTATTGCAAGTGAGAATGAAGCAACTAGTGATCTTGCATTTCACGCTGCCCAAAATGCACTGTTAGACTCTGGGTTTACTGCACAAGATATAGATCTCATCATAGTCGCCACTATTACTCCAGATATGGCGTTCCCATCTACAGCATGCTTGATTCAGCATAAGTTAGGAATTCCCAAAGTTGCGTGTTTTGATATCGAAGCTGCCTGTTCTGGTTTTCTGTATGCATTGGATATAGCCGATGGCATGTTAAGTAGTAAACGCTATAAATGTGCTCTTGTTGTAGGTGCAGAGAAACTTTCTAGCATAATGGATTGGGAGGATAGAACAACCTGTGTTTTGTTTGGTGATGGAGCAGGTGCGGCAATTATCACGAATAGTGGCGGTGGTTCCCAACTGATTGGCTTCAAGAGTGGTGCTGATGGATCAAATCCAACACTCCTGCATCAACCTGCAGGCGGTTCGCTGCAGCCAGCATCAAGTGATTCTTTAACAAATCGAGGTCATTTTTTAAAAATGAACGGTCGAGAAATTTTTAAATCAGCTGTTCGCGTGATGGAGCGTGCGGCACGGGAACTTCTAGCTGAGCATGGTTTTTCAGAAAATGATGTTGATCATGTTATCCCTCATCAAGCCAATGCTAGGATTGTGGAAAGTTTATCACAAAGATTAAAAATTCCATTAGAAAAATTCTTTTGTAACTTGGATAAATATGGCAACACCTCTGCTGCTTCTATCCCTATCGCTCTTGATGAAGCACGAAGAGCCTCGATTCTGAAAAATGGCCAATTGGGCTTGCTTGTTGCTTTTGGTGCAGGTTTGACTTGGTCTGCGGTTCTTGTTCGTTTTTAAACTACTATTAAATTTAATGAAAAAAATTAATCTTCTTTTTGGTTTTATAATCATGTTTTCCACATCTTTACTTTGGTCGGTTTCACCAGGGGACACTCGAAATCAAAGGAATTTATCCAGTAAAGAAAAAGAATATTTGTTTCCTGGGACTGGATTTTTTAAAAAGAATAGGGATCCATTGGATGACAAACAAGCGAAGACGTGGTTCTTTGGCGCAGAGCAGTTGGAAGCAGACGGTGACCCTAATGACGCTCTTTCATTGTATGAGAACTTTGCCAAAAGGCGATCTGACACTCGTATAAACCGAAATAATGAAGTAATACAAATTGGGCCTGAATCTTTGTTTCGAGCTGCGAATTTACGGGAGAAAAAAGGAGATTGGCAAAAGGCGTTCGAACATCTTCGTTTAATCGCAGAGGCTTACACGGACTACGACTTTGAAAGAGTCGCAGAGTCTTTGATGAGAATAGCGGAACGACTTGCGAAAGAAAAACTCCCTCGTAAATGGGGAGTTGTTCCACGGTTTCGTTCTGGAAGTCAAGATCGTTTGAGACTTAACCAAATCGCTGGTCTTGCTCGTGGTCCAAGATTTGCGCCTCGTGCACTCATGGCGTTATCTGAAATCGCTCTCCAGGATAATAAGGAAGAAGAAGCTATTGACGCATTGGAGAGATTAACCAATTTATACCCAGATAATTATCTATGTGAAGAAGCATATTTTATTTTAGCCAAGATATTTGATGACCGAGTGGCGGGTCCAAAGTATGACCAGGGAGCAACTTTAAAAGCCTTAAATTTTTATGAAGATTACTTGATTCTTTTTGCGGAATCTCCACCCCAAAGTAAACATGAGGAGTTGAAGGATTATAAAAACCGACTTATAGAGGCAGAAGAAAGAAATTTATCAGCAGAGGCTGGTCGGAAAAAGATGAGAGAAACGCTTGCTGCGAGTAAGGTTGTTGTTGGAGAGTATGTGGAGAAATATGGAAAGTACTACCTTACCCACTGGCGTGAACTTGGTAATCGCCCTGCACTTCAATTTTATAATGAAGCAATTACAATAGCCCCAGAGTCTGAAGCGGCACGAGAAGCCGAAAAAAAAGTTGCGGAACTGCGGAATGGGAATGAGTAAAATTTTCTGTTTAAAAAGTTTTTTCTTTTTACTGGTTTTAAGTGGGTGTAATTACAAAAGTAGTAATTCGAAATTTGGTGACTCGAGGGGAATTTATATCGAGGTTGTTCGCAATGATACGTTAGCTCCCCAGATTGGAACATTCTTGAGCAAGAAAATTCGAGATCAAATTATTCGTCGTGGACATTTTGAAATAGAATCAGATATTAGGAATAGTGAATTTATTTTGACTGTTTCTTTAACAGATTACAGAAAAGATACTGAAATTTATAACCCTGAAGATACAATACTTGCCGCAGGTTTTCGGATGAGTGTACATGCGATCGTTTCTCTTTCCAACCGGGATGGGGAATTTCTGATTAAAGATACAACTCTTACTGAAAATGCCTCTGTGCTTAGAAATGGATCTTTTTCTGTTCCTACAGATCGGCAAGCCCTTTTGTCTTTGTCTAATTCATTGGGTCAACAAATTTCACAACTCATTGAAAACTATCGTTGGTAATTAAAAATTATTCAATATGGAAAAGATTTTAGCGCCCTCTATCCTCGCCGGTAACCATGCCAATTTAAATCATGCACTAAAAATTGCTGAAGTAGATGGTCGTAAGTGGATCCATCTTGACATCATGGATGGTCACTTTGTTCCAAATCTAAGTTTTGGACCTCAAACAGTCGCCGATTTGAGAAAGGAGTCAGGGCTCTTTTTTGATGTTCATTTAATGCTCGATAATCCTCATCTTTATGTGAATGCGTTTCATGAAGCAGGAGCGGATTTAATTACCATTCATATTGAACCATCTTATGATCATCTTGAAGCGATTAAGCATATTAAATCTCTCGGTAAGAAAGTAGGTATTGCCTTGAATCCTGGAACTTCTGTTGATGATATTTACAAAGTTATCAATGCTGTAAGCGTCGATTTAGTTCTCTGTATGACAGTTAACCCTGGGTTTGGTGGACAGAGTTTTATTTATGATATACTAAAAAAAGTCGAAGTACTAGCTAAACACCGCGATAATACTGCCAATAATTTTATGATTGAAGTAGATGGAGGTGTCGGATTCGAACATATACAACCCTGCTTAAATGCAGGGGTTGATATCTTTGTAGCCGGAACTGCTTATTACAAGGGAAGTGATTCCGAACGCCGTGAATTTGCTCAGGCAGTCGGCGAAAAGTTTTAGACTTTTATAAATGGGGCTAAAACCAAAGCCACCACAGACATCAATTTGAGCAATATATTTAGGGAAGGACCTGAAGTATCTTTAAGCGGATCTCCAACTGTATCACCTACCACAGTTGCTTTGTGAACATCTGAGCCTTTTCCATAGGTGATACCATTCATCTCATAACCTTCCTCTACCATCTTTTTTGCATTATCCCAAGCACCTCCAGCATTCGATTGAAAGAGGGCCATAAGAACACCGGAGACAGTAACTCCTGCGAGCAAGCCCCCGAGCATAACAGCACCACCACCAAAACCAATGGCAACGGGAGTGACGATAGCAACGAGTCCAGGAGCCACCATTTCTTTAATTGCAGATTGGGTTGAGATTTCAACACATTTTCCATACTCTGCTGCATCAATTGCCTCTTCGAATTGAATTTGCTCTTCCTCAGACCATTCATCCGAGGGTTTGCCATCATTTTTCTTCATGATTTCGAGTGCCTTTTTAAGGGCAGGAATATCTTTAAACTGGCGGCGTACTTCTTGAATCATGGCCATAGCTGCCCGTCCCACTGCTCCCATAGCTAGTGCACTGAACAAAAAGGGCAACATCGCACCAATGAATAGACCGGCCATTACTTTGGGAGCGGAAACATCAATCACATCGATTCCAGCCGTTTGCTTAAATGCGGCAAAAAGTGCCAAAGCGGTAAGAGCAGCGGATCCGATCGCGAATCCTTTACCAATAGCAGCCGTTGTGTTGCCAACCGCATCTAACTTGTCAGTTCGCTTCCTTACTTCGCTAGGAAGTTCTGACATTTCGGCAATCCCACCTGCATTGTCAGAAATGGGGCCATACGCATCTACAGCTAATTGAATCCCCGTGTTCGAAAGCATTCCTACCGCCGCGATTGCTATCCCGTAAAGCCCCGCCAATTCAAAAGCTCCAACTACTGCTGCAGCAATGATCAGAATTGGAAATGTGGTTGAAATCATTCCAATTCCAAGTCCAGCAATTATGTTAGTCGCACTACCTGTAATTGACTGTTCTACAATTGATCTTACTGGCTTCGTGTTTGTTCCAGTGTAATGCTCGGTTATTTTACCAATTGCCAAACCTGCAACTAATCCAATTATGATAGAATAAAACACTCCATCTGAAGTGAAAACTATACCTTCATAATGCCAATTTTGAGGAAGAAAGTGATTAATGGTAATATAGGAGCAGACTATCATCGCAATTGACGCCGCGAGCTCGCCTTTGTTAAGAGCTTTATGGGGATCACCACCATCTTTGACCTTAACTAAAAAGGTACCGAAAATTGAAGTGACAATACCAATTGCCCCTAAAATAAGGGGGAGAAATACAGGAGATAATCCGTTTAACTCATCTTGAAAATTAGTTGATCCCGCCACCATTGCTGCCCCTAAAATCATAGTTCCAATAATTGAACCTACATATGATTCGAAAAGATCTGCACCCATACCGGCCACATCCCCCACATTATCCCCCACATTATCAGCAATTGTCGCAGGATTAAGAGGGTGATCTTCGGGAATACCAGCCTCAACTTTCCCAACTAGGTCGGCACCCACATCTGCAGCTTTCGTGTAAATACCACCACCCACTCTCGCAAACAGAGCAATGGAAGAAGCTCCGAAGGAAAAACCAGTTAAAACGGAAAGGGTCATATTTAAAGCGTCTCCACCTTCAAACGCTCCAAATTCTTGTGCAAAGTATGCAAATAATCCACCTAATCCAAGAATGCCTAATCCTACGACTCCAAGCCCCATGACAGAGCCGCCAGCAAAGGCTACTTCCAGAGCTTTACCTAAACTTTCTCGTGCAGCATTTGTAGTTCTAACATTCGCTTTGGTGGCAACCACCATTCCTAAATAACCAGCAAGTGCCGAGCAGAATGCACCAACGACAAATGAGATGGCCACATAACCGTGACTATTGGGGTTAGCAGTTCCGCTCCAATAGAGTAGGGCAGCAACCGCAATTACGAATATAGATAATATTTTATATTCGGCTTTGAGGAATGCCATTGCTCCTTCTCGAATGCTTGCGGCAATCTTCACCATTTTGGGAGTCCCTTCCGAATGAGCGTTAATTTGTTTTGTTTTCCACCAAGTAAACAGCAAAGCAAGTATTCCAAAGGCAGGGATGATGAGAGCAAGGTTATTAATATTCATTCTATGAATTGAGGGAGTAACATTATAGTTTTAAAAGTTACCCAAAACATATTAACAAACATTTGACAATAACATTGTCGGTTAATGTCCTTCAAACTTGCATTATTTTATAAAATGAACACGATGAAGGGTATGAATATTATCATGTTACTCTCCTTTCTTGCCTGTATTTTCCTTTTTTCATCGTGCCAAAATAGTTATCGGCAAAATGTTCCAATAGATTCCAACTCACAAGGAATTGTTGGAGTGGGGGATGATGCCTATCAAGTTACCAGCGAGGAATATGGTAATTACTTCGAATCACGTTACGGGCTATTGCATCAAAAATTCAATGATCGCCCATTCACTGGAAGGATTTTAACCATAGAAAAGGGTGAGTCTGGTGATTATGTTTTAGCCGACGAATCTTGGAAAGAAGGAAAAAAAGATGACCTAAGTACTCGTTGGTTTTCCAATGGGATAAAAATGTATGAGAGAAATTATAGCGATGGACGTTGGCATGGCACGGTGACGCGTTGGTGGCCTAATGGGCAAAAAATGTATGTTCGTGCTTACACAAATGGAGCAAGGCATGGGAAAGAGGCAACATGGAGGTCCGATGGTTCTCCAATTCAATTGGCTGAAAAACCCTACATTATTCAAAATAAAAAACAATCCATCAATTCGAAAGATACCGATGATTTCGCACCAGCTGTGAATGCACAAACTGAAGATTTCCCTTCCGCTCCTACCCCTAATGTCAATTTTGACACTCAGGTCGAACCAATTGTAAATGAACCATTTCCTTCATTACCTGAAACTGATTCCGGATCAACTATCGATTCCTTTCCTTCCTCAGATACCATATCTTCTGATGGATTCCCTTCTTTTCCCAATGTACCTCAAGAGAGTTCCTTAAGTACTCCAACAAATGATGGGTTCCCTTCGCTACCCGGCAACGAAGACTCGCCATCTCTAGATTTGCCTGTAATTTCTGAGAGTCCTCAGAATACCTTCCCTGCGTTACCGGAATCCAATGAGTTTCCCGCAACACCTCAACTTAGTCTTCCATCGAATGACGAAGGTCTTCCATCGCTCCCTAGTTTTCCCACCTCTGACGGAAATGAATTACCTGCTTTACCTGGTTCTTCGTCTATAGATGAGGGCTTGCCTCCTCTTCCTGGTTTTCCAGAAGATGCGGATAATACCTTGCCTCCCTTACCAGGTCTTCCTAGTTCTGCAGGTGATGAGTTACCCTCTTTACCTGATTTTCCTACTGACGAGAGTGGAGGATTGCCGCCTTTACCTGGAGCAGACTCCTCCGATGGTGGACTACCTCCACTTCCTCCTTTACCTGAGTAAGAATAATTATCTAATTTATATAAATTTAGTCTAAAGCCGAAAGATGTGAAATTTAATTACCTTTAATTGTACGACGACAATATTCATCCCTGTTTTTTGTCATAGGTTTAAATCCTCAGTGTTTAAATACAAACTGTCAGATATTAATTTGCTACTAACAATATGAACAAAAAAAGTACTCTTAATCAGGATTCTGCAGATAATCCTAAAGAATGTTGTTCTGAGGAATCACGAAGAAAATTTATTGTAGTTTCTACTTTAGGAGTTTCAGCGGTGTGTGGCATTTTTCCAATTGCTTCTGGAATAACCACGATTTTAGATCCCGTCAAAAAAAGTGCTGGAAACCAAGCAAAAGTGTCATGGACTAAAGTAGCACCGTTACAAAATCTGACTGATGATGGAAAGCCCGCCAAATTCGAAGTTATTTTAGAACAAGTAAGGGATGCTTGGACCACCTACAAAAATGTACCCGTAGGTGCGGTCTATCTTACCCGCAAAGGAGATGAGGTAAAAGCGTTTAATTTAAAATGTCCTCATTTGGGTTGTGCGGTAGATTTCCGCTCAAAGTCCAATGATTATTTTTGCCCTTGTCATAACAGCACCTTCGGACTTGATGGCTCAGTTGCCGATGCGAATAGCCCCAGTCCAAGAGGAATGGATACTATGGATACAAAAGTGGAAGACGGAGTAGTTTGGATTCGATTCCAACAGTATCGTCCTAATATCGCCGAGAAAATTCCTCTTTCATGAACAGGTTTCTAGACTGGCTAGATGATCGATCTGGTATTCGTGGATTGGTTAAAGAAGCTCTTTATGAAAAAGTACCTGGAGGAGCGAGGTGGCGATATGTGTGGGGAAGTTGTTTAACTTTTGCTTTCTTTACACAAGTGGTAACTGGTACTCTCCTTTGGATGTCCTACAGCCCCAGTGCTCAGACAGCATGGGAAAGTGTATATTTCATTCAGTATCAGGTTTGGGGCGGATGGTTCTTGAGAGGAGTTCATCACTACATGGCTCAGGCAATGATTGTCCTACTTGTTTTGCATTTAATGCAGGTAATGATAGATGGAGCATATAAGGCACCTCGAGAGTTAAATTTTTGGTTTGGGATTGCCTTGATGGGTGTCACCCTTGCCCTGTCTTTGACTGGATATCTGTTACCGTGGGATCAAAAAGGTTTTTGGGCTACTGCGGTGGCGACAAATTTGGTAGCAGAAGTCCCATTTGTTGGTCCTATGCTTCAAAAAATTATAGTGGGCGGAGTTGAATACGGGCATCAAACCATCACCCGTTTTTTTGCTTTTCATGCAGGTATTTTGCCTGCAGCTTTAATTGGGTTAGTCGTCGGACATATTTACCTTTTTCGGAAACATGGAATTCATGTCAAAGAACCTCGTCCTAAAAGAGATTCTTATTTTTGGCCAGATCAAATATTAAAAGATGGCGTGGCTTGCTTAGCCGTTATGCTCGCAGTGATTGTTCTGACTCTTTACTTCAAGGGTGCACCTTTAGGCCCGCCAGCAGATCCATCGAACGAATTCCCCGCTAGGCCAGAGTGGTATTTTCTATTTCTTTTTCAATTATTGAAGTATGTCCCCGCTTTTTGGGGTGCAATTATTATTCCATTGGCCTTGGGATTGTTAATTTTTATTCAACCCTTTATCGGTGCATCTCGAAAAGGACATCAATTTAATATCGGTTTTTGGTGGTGCCTTTTAGCCGGTGCCGCAGGACTTACTTTTCTTGCATTCTCTGAGGATCAAGCGAACAGTAATCATGTCGCTGCGGTGAGGGAGGCTGATTGGCAGGCACAACGAGTTATTCAAATTGCAGAGGAAGAAGGCATTCCTCCTACTGGTGCGGTTACTTTGCTACGCCAAGATCATGAAAATCGTGGTCGTCGCATATTTGCTGCCCATTGTTCGAGTTGCCATCGATACAACGGGCATGATGGTAGAGGATATTCCGTTGAAGAGGACCCATCTGCCCCAGAAATGGCTGGATTTGCGAGTAAAGAATGGCTTACTAAATTATTGAATTATGAACATTATACTTCCCTTGAATACTTTGGCGGTACCGCGTTTAAAGATGGGACGATGGCGAAAAAAGTCTTGAAAAAATTTGATCAAGAAGAACAAGAATTACTTCCTGAAGTTGCACTTCTTTTATCAGACCTTGCTAATTTACCATATCAGGAACCTCTTTCAGAGGAAAAAAAAGAAAATTTAATGGATATCTTTTATGACGACCTTGTCTGTATCGATTGCCATGATATTGATTCAGAAGGGGAGGGTTCTGCCCCAGATTTAACAGGGTATGGATCCAAGAAGTGGATGATTGATTTCATCATTAACCCCGAGCATGAGAGATTTTATGGGAAGAAAAATGATCGAATGCCTTGTTTTGGTCGTGATAATAAACTTTCTTTCGAAGAAATTGAAATCGTGGTCGATTGGATACGCTCAAGGCCTGCCGGTAAATAAGTTTTTTTTCGGAGTCTTCTTTTGTTTGGATTTTTTTTATGAAGGTGCTATTAACTGTCTTTTATTGTAAGAAAACAAAAATAGGCGACATCTATACTTTTATGAAATTTCAACTACGCTCAGTTTCGCCTATATTTAGGTTTTCTTCGTGAATATACTTGTAAAAAAAGATAATCAAACCTTTGGCCCCTATACCCGTGAGGAAGTTATAGAGTTTATTCAAGTTGAAGAATTAAGCCATGACGATTTAGGTAGTTGGGAGGGAGAAGAAAACTGGAATTCGCTCAATGAATTACTGTCTCTAGCCAATGAACCAAAAAACGATTCTTCCATCTATGATCAGTTTGAAGATGATGATGTAGATTATGAAAAGATGAAGGAATGGGAAGATGTCTTTCAGGATGATGATGCAGACGACCCCAGCGAAGAATTGATTACTTCTGAGGTTAACCAAGAAGATGGCGATATGCCCTTGCCTTTACCTGTTGTGCAACCTAACGCCCCTGTTGCATTTGAATCAGATACATCTGCACCTCCGCCTTTTGTGGCTGAGGAGGTCTTCGAAAGTGAACCCACAAATTTTCATTCACCTACTGAGGAAGATAATCTAGGGAGTCGCTCGATCTCCCAACAGGAATATGTTCCCCCTCCATCACCCTCCTTACCTCTACCCCCTCCTCCCCAAGCGAGCCCCATTTCTTCCAAAAGAGAAAGCAAAGAAAAATCGGTTTCACGAGGCGGGCGGGATCGCATTTCAAGCTCTCACAAAATAAGAGGTCTTAATAGCCAGCAAACTGTAATCATGGTTAAAGGAGAGGGTATTCTTTCCAAAATTTATTCTACTTCTTTAGTTTTTATTATTCTTTTTGTAGTCGTAGTCATTATTGGATTTGCGGGCTTAATTTTTGCACCGGATCGGGTTACTCCAATTTTCAAAAAAATTGGAGTTCCTTCTGGGGTAATTGAAGCATTCGCGGCACCAGTAGAAACTTCGAAGAAATAGTCACTAAATGAATATTTATGTTTCGAGAGACGGACAAACATTTGGCCCTTACACCGTTGAACAAGCCGGTCAATTTTTGCAGGCAGGTCAACTGTTAGGCACTGATTTCGCACTTTACGAGGGTGAGTCCGAGTGGAAAACTCTTGGTGGGTTACTTGGAATGACTCAGGAGGTGCTTGCTCAACCCTCGGTGACTCCCGATGTTCAACCTCAACCACCACAGGCTCTTCAGTCCAACACTTCCAAGGTTGTAAGGAAATCAAATTCGGCTGTAGGAAAACAGGTTCGCAAGGTAAGAATGAATGGGGGGCAATCGGTTATAGTTGCTAAGGAAAAAGGCATACTTTCACGAATTATTTCTACGATTATTGTTTTTAGTGTAACTTGTATGTTAGCTTGTGGGGTAGTGGTTGGGCTCTATTTTGCATTTCCTAGCAAAGTAAGTCCTGTCTTAGAAAAATTAGGAATCTTAAGCAAGAAACAGGATGCTAAAGAGGTAGGTATTACCGTAGTTTCCAAGCAAAGCCCCGATAATCCCCTCGGAATTACCTTGAATGAAGAAGATTGGCAAAGAATTCGCTCCACTGACATAATTATTCTTCCCATGGATAAAGGAGATGGATTTCGAATCCTTTCTCCCCCGGAGAAAGAGCGGGGACTGAATGATGAAGATCTTGAAGCCTTAGTTCCCTTGTCTGGCAAAATTTTATCTCTCGATTTAACCCATGCCAAAATAAGCGACGAAGGGCTCAAGGTATTATCCAAACTCAAAAGTTTACAACGATTGTACCTTGAAGGAAATAAAGGAATTACGGTAGAGGGACTTGTCCATTTAAAGAAACTTGAAAATCTTACTTATCTTAATCTTGTTCGGATTGAATTAAATGAAGAATTGGTTGATCTGTTGATCTCAATGGAAAATTTACGGGAAATTTATCTATATGATACAGGCTTGAATGAGGATTCTATTACCCGGCTTACCGAAGCCCGGCCCAAAGTATTTGTAAATGGAGGTTAAGACTTTTTTGTTACAATTTTTGATTTTCTATCAGGGAAGAGGGTTTTACAAATTGGGCATTCCAATCCAAAGCAATTTCTTGCCGAACAATATTCTCTTCCATAATATATAATTTGTAGGTGTAATTCATTCCATCTTTCTTGTGGGAACAGTTTCTTTAAGTCTTTTTCTGTTTGAGTTACACTTTTACCATTAGTTAATTTCCACCTTTGGGCAAGTCGGTGAATGTGGGTATCAACTGGAAATGCATGGTGACCGAATGCCTGAGCCATTACTACAGAAGCAGTTTTATGACCCACGCCAGGGAGTTCTTCTAGTTCTTCAAATGTGCTTGGGACGGCTCCATCATATTTTTTTAATAATATTCCAGAAAGTTGATGGATTGCTTGGGCTTTTCTGGGAGCGAGCCCGCAAGGCCGAACAATCGAATCAATTTGATCTACAGAAAGTGCGTCCATCACCTTGGGGTTTGATGCGAGCTTAAATAATGCTGGGGTAATCAGATTGACTCGAGCATCGGTACATTGTGCCGAAAGCAAGACCGCTATTAGTAATGTGTATGAATCCTTATGATCTAAAGGAATAGGAGGGTTTGGGTAAAGCTTAGCTAATTTATTATCGATAAATGCAGCTCGTTCTAAAATTTTCATCCTTACAAATTGTATGAAATTTTCATTCATTACAATCTGCTAGAGTGTGCCAATTTGTCTCTGCATTTCCCTTTTTATTTTATATTGTCACTTCTTTTAGATCGATTGGTCGGAGCTACTCCCAGTAACCATCGAGTATTTTGAGAATAAATCCCCTTTACGAATAGGAACATAACTTGCAATACATTAAACATGAATATTGATCCTGAAAAATTCACTGAGCTTGGAATTTTTGCTATTAAGGAAATGGCAGAGGTTGCAAAGAGAAATGGACAGCAAGAAGTCGAAGTTTGGCATTTATTGTCAGCTTTGATTGCCCAAGAGAATGGCATTGTCCCGGCTTTACTTGACGAGATGGGGGTAGGGATGGCTCCGGTGCAACTTGGTCTTCAAAGAGAACTTAAGAATTTACCCAAAATTGCTGGTGATGTGAATACATCACGTTCCTATGCATCTGCTGCACTCACCGAGGCGATTGAAAAGGGACAGAAGGTTTCCGTTGAAATGCAGGATGACTATGTCAGTACGGAACATCTTTTGCTAGGTCTAGCCTCTGTTGGTAAACCGTCCACTTTTAAACAATTTTTCAAAAATTTCGAACTCTCTGAAAAGAAGATTAAAGAGACCATACAAAATCTAAGAGGCGGTCAGAAAATAAATTCTCGTACACCGGAGAATTCATTCAGGGCTTTAAAAAAGTACGGAATCGATTTAGTCGAGCAGGCAAAGTCGGGAAAACTTGATCCCGTGATTGGTCGAGACTCTGAGATTCGCCGAGTCATTCGTATTCTTTCCCGCAAGACTAAGAATAATCCTGTTCTAATCGGTGAACCTGGGGTAGGGAAGACCGCTATAGTGGAGGGCCTTGCCCAAAGAATTGTTCGCGGCGATGTACCCGAAGGTCTTAAAGATAAAACTATTTTCACCCTCGAAATGAGTTCCCTATTAGCAGGAGCTAAATTTCGTGGCGAGTTCGAGGAGCGCCTTAAAGCGGTACTAACAGAGGTCAGCAAGGCAGATGGTCGAATCATTCTTTTTATTGATGAAATGCATACCATTGTAGGGGCGGGTAAAGCGGATGGTTCGATTGATGCGGGCAACATGCTTAAGCCAATGCTCGCTCGTGGAGAACTTCGTTGTATTGGAGCCACTACCCTGAATGAATATCGTCAACATGTTGAGAAAGATGCGGCGTTAGAACGCCGTTTTCAAACCGTATTGGTTGATCAGCCTAATATTGAAGACACCATATCTATCCTTCGTGGTTTGCGCGAACGTTTTGAAATTCACCACGGGGTTAACATTAGGGATGAGGCGTTGGTCAATGCGGCCGTTCTTTCAAACCGTTATATTTCAGATCGTTTTCTTCCTGATAAGGCAATCGATTTAGTCGATGAAGCCTGTGCTATGATTCGAACAGAACTGGATAGTATGCCCGCCGAGCTCGATGAAATTAGTCGTCGCGTTCTTCAACTTGAAATTGAGGAAACCGCCCTTAAGCAGGAAAAAGATAATTCGAGTAAAGATCGTTTGGAAATTCTACGTAAGGAATTGGGGAATGCGCGCGATAAAATGGAAACGATTAAGCGCCAATGGGAAAATGAACGTAAGGGGATCGACGATGTCCGTGTCTTGCGTGAACAGATCGAAACCATGCGAACCGAGATGGAACGAGCTGAGCGTGCCTACGATTTGAACCTTGTGGCTGAGCTAAAGCATGGCAAATTACCCACCCTTGAAGCTGAATTAGAGAAACTTGAAAAAGCGGATAAGAAGGATGATTCGATCCTCAAGGAAGAAGTAACCGCAGAGGAAATTGCTGATATTGTGGCTCGTTGGACCGGTGTACCAGTAACGAAATTAATTGAAGGTGAGCGCGAAAAAATTCTTCGTTTGCAAAGTATTTTACATGAACGTGTGATCGGGCAGAATGAAGCTGTGGATGCCGTATCCGAAGCCATCATGCGTGCTCGAGCCGGAATCAAAGACCCTAATCGTCCGATCGGTTCCTTTCTCTTTCTTGGCCCGACTGGGGTGGGTAAGACTGAACTGGCCAAGACTCTCGCTGATAGCTTATTCGATAGCGAGAATCATGTCGTTCGCATCGATATGTCCGAGTACATGGAAAAGCATTCCGTGGCTCGTTTGATCGGTGCGCCTCCTGGTTATGTGGGCTATGAAGAAGGTGGACAACTCACAGAAGCGATTCGTCGAAAGCCTTATTCGGTTTTATTATTTGATGAAATCGAGAAGGCACACCCAGATGTATTTAATGTATTATTACAATTGATGGATGATGGGAGGCTTACTGATTCGCAGGGGCGCACCGTGGATTTTAAAAACGTCGTGGTCATCATGACATCTAATGTGGGGAGCCGATACCTGCAGGATAATTTTACAGATAACGAAATTTCCGAATCTGCTCGTGAGTCAGTAATGGCGGACTTACGCGATCACTTTCGTCCAGAGTTTCTCAATCGGATTGACGATGTCGTACTATTCAAGCCCCTCTCCCTTGAAGAAATTACCGAGATTGTTGACCTGCTCCTTGCGGGGCTTAATAAGCGCCTCAAGGATCGTAAGGTTACAGTTAGTTTTACCGATGCAGCCAAGAAATGGATTGGGGAGAAAGGTTACGATCCGACTTACGGAGCGCGCCCGCTGAAGAGATTTTTACAGAAGCAAGTCGAGACTCAGCTTGCCCGAGCTCTAGTAGCAGGAGAAGTGGAGGAAGGGGCCGAGGTGTCCTTTTCCATCAAGGATGATGAGTTGGTGATGGTAATAAACTAAAAGAGCAAGGATTGAAGATTTTCAAGATTCTGGTTTCTGAAGAAGAGAGAGAAGTACCTTTTTTAGGGTCAAAACCTTTATCCCTAACAACAGATTAATAATATATGTTCGTTTATATTACATAACCTTAACAAGCTAATCTGTAACATTTAATTTTTAATAGCCAAAAGGCTTACAATTAGTACTGTAAAATTTTATCCATAATACCAAACTTACAAATGAAAAAATACCTCTGCCTCCCGATCTTAGTCGCTATCCTTTTTCTCTTAAGTTGTGGAAAGGAAAACTCTCCTTCTTCTGAAATCGTACGGGTCGAGCTCCCCCCTTTGGTACCTGAATTTGTGGTGGATGGAATTGAGCCCAAACCGTTGGGCTATCTAAAGGCGATTTCCTTTCCTCAATTAATAAAAAAAGTAGTTTCGGTGGCCTCAGCAATCAAGCCGGGCCCGCAAGTTGCAATGCTTCCGATGATGGTAGGGATGGCACTGGGCGATCCTGCTCTTACATCGATTGATCCAACCGCGTCTACTACGATGATTGTATTTGACGACCTTATCTTGGGGGGGGCACCCAGTTTTGTCTTGGCGATCAAACTGACTGCAGAAAGCCCGGTTCAAAAACAGGCTGAGAATATAGGTATGAACACCATAGAAGTAGACGGATGGACATTGGCGACCATGAATTCGGACTTGTTTGAGCAGGTAAAGGATTGGTCTTCAGTTTTGTCTTTTGCTCAAATCAATCCGGAAAACGACATTGAAATTGGTGTCCTTATGGGGAAAGTTTTTCAGGATCTGCCTACGATGAAAGCCTCTGCACTAGGAGCACTCTCCCTGACTCCATTTTCACCAGAAATTCAAACTAATTTAGGATATCTTACCGATATCCTTATAGATGAACTTACTACTGTCGATGCCGCAAAATTTGATTTTTCTTTATCTGTCGAAGAAATAATCTTACGGACAACTGTGTCCGCAAAGAAGGAGACTGAGTTATTTAATCTTCTTGATGCTGAAATGAAACCTTTCTCCTTGGATGAGGCAAAATATGTCTCTGGAGATGGATGGATGGATATGTTGGTTAATTTTAACCCTGAAAGCCTGGCGAAGTATATCAGTTATCTAATTCAAAAGATGGAAAAGTCTGTCGATAATCAACAATGGAAAGAAGTTTTTACCAAGAGTCTTGTCATGATGGAAGAGGGAAACAAACTTTATGGCGGACAGGCCGCGATGAGCTATGGGATTTCAGATGATGAAGATCCAATTAGCTTTGTCCAAGTTGGAAATACTCTGGCGACAGCAGAGCAATGGAATAAATTAATAACAGAATCAATTTCCATGATACAGCAAAATTTTCCCGCCGGGGATGATCTTGAAAAACTGGGAATGAAATATGATATAAAGTTCGTCGACGATTCTAAAATTGATGGGGTTCAAATTAACCGCATGGATATAAATATCAATTTTACCTCGGATTTAAATATTACTGATTTACCGCCATCAGAGTATTCGAATACGACAAGTTCATATTTGGCAGTAAGCGATGGTTTGTACATGAACGCGACAAGTAAAGAGAAATTATTAAATCTGTTAGATGCGAAGAAAAACGATAAACCAGTCGAAAATAATTTGGCGGAATTGATCAATTTAGAACAGGGGCAGATTATTAGTTGGCGTCTCGACATTGGGGGGTACGCCAAAATGATTGTGAGTATGGCGGATAACCTTGTCAGTAATTCGTTAGTTACTTTTGGCGATGTGATGGAAGATTTAGAAAACTTACAAATTCCACCCGTGACTGGAAGTTCGAAACTGGGTGGCGGTCGAGTCGATAGCGAAGTCCGTATTCCCGTAAAGTCAATCAAGGCGGGATTTGATTTCTTTGAATCATACACTCAAAAGGAATCGGAAAAGACTGAGTGGGAAGAAATACCTGAGGATTTACCCGAGGTAAAAGCAGAGCAATAAGCCTTTTACTTTCAACATTTTCGACGGGTAAAAGTCTTTATTTCATCAGGTCGTGGACGGACTTTTCAATCACTCGTTTATTCACTACGAGATAAAGTATACCGTACGTGGCTAAAAATATAAGTGTATTTAAATTAATTCCGGAATCAACTGAAAGACTGGGATCGAGAAATCTGGCTTGGTTAATCAGAAACACCTTAGACGCGTAAGAAGCAAAAAAAGATAAAGATAGAATAATCAGGAAGATGCGAAGGAAACGGTCAAAGAAAACTTGTGACACCTGAGCTTGCGAAAAGCCAAGCAGGAGTAGGTTTTTTGCCTGTTCACTTGCACGTGAAACTACGAGTCGAAAACTAGCAGCAAAGGTTGCGATTGAAAGAAAGGATAGGAGGGCACCAATACCAATCATTCCAAGAAAGACCACATGAATTGCTTTTTTAACTAGATCTTGCTCCGGGAATTCACGATTAATTTCATAGCCTTTTTCTTTAATGTGATCGAGAAACTCAATGCTTGGATTTTCAGCGATTTCAAGAATGATGCGGGATGGACCTGAAGCTTTCTTTTTATTGAGAATTGCTTGGGGGGCAGGAATTCGTTCAGCAGGATTTTCAAGCGGGGAAATTTCCCAATCTTTAAAATCGGGTTCACCTTGGAGCCCAGGGATGGAAGAACGGGTGATAGGAGGACCTTCAATAGATCCATTTTTCCAAAGAAATACAAAATCATTAGCTTCGGGTTGGCCAAATTGAGTGTTGGCCCATTGAAGGAAATTTGCGGGTACGAGTACACTGTTAATTCGTTTACTGAAGGCAACAAATCTACCCTCTAGTATGGTCTCTCTTCGTTTTCCAATGAAGAGTTGGATTGGCATGCCAGTGGCTGCTTGGGTGGAGAGGGCGGGGTATTCGATACGGGAGGGAGCGAGGCCAAAATTCCAAAGGTCGAGGTAGAATTTCGGCACCATGATGGGAATGAGGCTGGAGTTTTCGTCCCAGTGCCACTCTTTGGGAATAAAATCAAGAAATTCATCAGGGATAGATTCGAAGAATAAATCTGTCTTTGCTGCCGCTCCCAGGCCCACTTTTCCTGATGGCCAGATGTAGAGGGAGAGAGGAAATTGGTTACGAGTAAATCCACCAATTCGTTTCACTCCTTTAAGGCTTTTAATTTTTTCCAATTCTTCGGGGGTGAAGCTTTGTTCATTTTTGCCTAGATTGACTAAGGCTCCTCCTTCCACTTTTTTATTAAGAGTGAAATAGTTTTTAGGACCCTCACTTTCATGAAGAAATGTGGTGGCATCCTGATAGAGTTGAATCGCCAGGATGAGAAGAGTGGATCCGATTAAACAACCGAGTGAAGCAATCCACAATTCACGACTGGGACCCGACACTCGAAGGCAGGCATGCAGAGAATTTTTGGAAAATGATTTGTTCACAATGATAGAATTCGATCGAAAGAAAGGGGAGGGTTTTGCCCTAGTGAGGTAAGTAAAAAAGTAGCCTTGTTGGTTCGGGCAACCTCTTCAATAAGAGAACAGGCGCGTTCTTCATTTTCCTGATCAAGGTGGCTAAATGGTTCATCAAGCAGAAGGAGTTGAAAGGGCTTGCGTAGTACTCGAATTAAAGCAATCCGTTGCCGTTGACCATAGGAGAGGTTGGCGACCTTTTGAGTAAGGAAATCTTTCATTCCGAGTCGATCAGCCATTTCTTCAATCGAGGGAGAATGCGAATTAACTTGGGGGATTAGATTGATGTTTTCCTGAGCGGTGAGCAAGGGGAAGAGTTTGAGCTCCTGAAAGAGTAGCGCGATTTTATCACCTCTTGATTTTGTCCAATCGTCCGTATTTTTCTTATGAATGTTTTGTCCATCAATAATAATTTCACCTGTATAGTCCTGACGAATTCCATATAGAAGATGGAATAGGGTAGATTTCCCTTTTCCTGAATGAGCGGATATGAGAGTGAAGCTATTGGGTTCGATCTTCAAATCGGTTCCCCAGACTTCAGAATGTTCGATCATTTCCTCGGGGATCGGTTTTGGTGCAACGTTTTTTAATTCAATCAGCATGGGAGGAGAGACAGAAAATTTTGGTGAAAAATTGCATTTTTTTCAATTTCATTCAATTGAGCAACAGTAAGAATTTCTTCTTGAAAAGAGGTGAAATCAGGGGCTTTTTGCTTACTTGGGTATATCCGAAGAGGGTAATCAGTACCCCAAAGAATTTTTTTATACCCAACCACCTCAATTAATTTACGATACAAGCTAGAATCATAGAGCAGGGGGCAGGCAGCGAGGTCGTAGTAGACATTTTTTAATTCGTCTCGAACTTTTGAATTGAGTTCATAAAAAGGAAAAAGTCCCCCGGCATGGGCAAGAATAATTTTGAGTTGTGGAAATTCGCGAGCAAGCCAGAGGAAATCTTCGAATGGAGTAGGAACACGCCCCGGATAGTCATGTCCAACCGGTTCAGTAACATGAAAATTAATGGGCCAATTTGCATTGCAGGCAAATTCTACACATTTGAGCCAAGTCGGATCCTGCATGGTAAATCCTTGTACACCAAGATGGATTTCGCCTATTCCCACAAATCCTTGTTCCTGTCTTTTTTGAAGTTCACCGACTGCATCGCCTATCTTTGGATTGATGGATGCAAACGCATAAAATCGGTCAGCATCTTCTTTAATCCATTGGGCATGCCAATCATTATGTAGGATGCATGTATCAGGGTTTTCCCAGTACCAACCAAGGAGAACAGTTTGATCGACTTTAGCATTATCCATATCAGCAATCATCTGCTCTCGGGATGCCCAACCCTGCAATTTTGGGCCACAAGTGGGTGACACCAGTTCCAGCCAATGCAATTCACCCTGTTTCTGAGCAAAATCCTTGGGTCTTAAGTAAATTTCAGCTGGGTATCGATGTGTGTGGGCATCAATCATTTCTTAATGCGATGAAACATACATCATATTCCTAACTTATTGGATCTGGATGACCAACTTAAATTTACCCTCCGAAATAAGGACTTCCGGACAAAATCTAATTTACTGAGTCAGTTTGCTGGTTACAAGATTCAAGCTTTCGAACCAAGGCTGCTTCCACGAAGGAGGCAAAGAGGGGATGTGCCTTATTGGGTTTGGATTGAAACTCCGGATGAAACTGAACGGCTACAAACCACGGATGCCCCTTCACTTCTATAATTTCAACAAGATCGCGGTCCGGGTTGGTTCCAGAGACAATCAACCCTGCCTTTTCGAGTTGTTCACGATAATTGTTATTAAATTCAAAACGATGACGATGCCTTTCAGAAACTTGATCTTTTTCGTAAGCGGCGTAGGCTAAACTTCCTTTGGTCAGAGTGCATGGACAAGCACCCAGTCTCATGGTTGCGCCCTTATCTTTAATTTCCTTTTGGTCCCCCATGATATCAATTACTGGGTGGGGAGTATTGGGATTAAATTCAGTACTATTTGCATCCGTTAAACCGAGTTCATTTCTAGCAAAATCAATCACTGCAATCTGCATTCCTAAACAAAGCCCAAAGTAGGGAATATTATTTTCACGAGCAAAACGAGATGCGATGATTTTCCCTTCAGTTCCACGATCACCAAATCCCCCAGGGACAAGAATGCCGTCGAGGTTGGCTAATAATGATTCCGGGCCTTGTTGTTCAATATCCTCCGCATCAATATAAGAAACTTCAACTGCACAATCATTTCTAATTCCCCCATGAACAATTGATTCGTTCACGGAAAGGTAGGAATCTTGCAAGTCCATGTATTTCCCCACCATCCCAATCTTGATTTTGTGCTTTGGATTGAGGAGGCGATGAACGACTTCTTCCCAATCATCCTGTTTGGGTGCGGGTGCATCAAGACCAAGAATGGAGATGACTAATTCATCGAGACCTTCTTTCTTGAGCATATGAGGAAGTTCGTAAATGGAATGACTTACATCTTGTTCTTCAATGACCGCTTCTTTCTTCACACTGCAGAACAAACTGATTTTTTCTCTAATCTCTTCAGTGATTGGCTGCTCGGTTCGACAGACCAATATGTCTGGCTGAATGCCGATTTCCCGAAGCTTTGCGACACTTTGTTGAGTGGGCTTGGTCTTAAGTTCTCCGGCTGCCCTCAGTGTGGGGAGAAGAGTCATGTGTAAGAAAAGAACATTTGCTTTCCCCACCTCAGATGCAAATTGTCTCATTGCCTCGGTGAAAGGCAGTCCCTCAATATCACCAATAGTTCCACCAATTTCCGTGATTAAGACATTTACCCCTTCTCCCGCTGCATAAATTCGATCTTTGATTTCGTTGGTTACATGGGGAATCACCTGAACCGTTTTCCCTAGATATTCTCCCCGCCTTTCTTTTCGGATGACCGATTCATAAATTTGCCCGCTGGTTAAATTATTGAAGCGGGAAAGCTTACCAGAAGTGAATCTTTCGTAGTGGCCCAGGTCGAGGTCAGTTTCCGCACCATCATCGAGAACATAGACTTCACCATGTTGGAATGGACTCATTGTTCCTGGATCCACGTTTAAATAGGGATCAAATTTTTGAATCCTTGTCGTCAATCCTCTTTGTTCCAATAGTGCACCCAAAGATGCTGCAGTTAAGCCTTTTCCTAAAGACGAGACAACTCCTCCGGTAATGAATATATATTTCATTGAATTTCTTTCATTCTATATGAAAAGAAACCCTGTTACTAAGTGTGGCAACAAAGATTTTTAAAAGTTGTTGATTTATTACCAAGAATTAAAAAATTTAAACACACTTGCGGAATTTCTATTATTACTTCTAATAAAGCTTAATTAATTAAATAAAATACAATCTTTGTACTCGTCAAATGTTTGTCCTCCCTTCAATTTAGAATAAATTTTTATCATGTTCAATTCGTCACTCGGAAAAAAATATCTCATGGCATTGACTGGATTGGTGCTCATTGGCTTTGTGTTTGTTCACATGGCGGGTAACCTTCAGGTCCTTGCTGGTCAGGCCCAAATTAATGCGTACGCCCATTCACTCCAAACTTTACCTTGGTTCATTTTATGGGGTTCTCGTTTATTTTTACTCGCTTCAGTTGTGATCCACGCATGGACAGCATATTCTTTAATCGTGGAAAATCGAAAAGCCCGACCAGATAGGAATGAAGTTGAAGTGACCAAGCGTGCGGGTTGGGCCTCTTTAAGAATGGGCTTAACTGGTTCGATCATACTTGCCTTTATTGTTTTTCATCTCCTTCATTTTACCATTCGAACAATCTATCCGGAATATGCCGAGATGAAGACTACAGTCGGTTCTACTGGAGATGTTGAAATACATGACGCATTTTCCATGATATTGGCTGGCTTTCAGCACGATATTATTTCTGTATTTTATGTAGTGGCGATGTTTTTACTTTGTCGGCACCTAGCTCATGGTTTTTCAAGTGTATTTCAATCGATTGGTTTACGAACCGAAGCGTGGCAAGGAAAGATTAGTTTAGTGGCCTCTGGTTATGCCTGGCTTATTTTTGCCGGATTTTCTATCATACCGCTTAGTGTTCTTGCACAAAAGCACGGACTTTATGAATTTTATGACCCCTCCTTTTTCACTGCTGAAGTTTCTGAAGAATCCAACACCCCGAACCTATTGAACAATGAATCTTGATCCTCAAATTCCAGAAGGTCCCTTAGCGGATAAGTGGGATAACCATCGTTTTTCTTCCAAGCTGGTAAATCCGGCAAATAAAAGGAAATATCGTATCATCGTTGTGGGTTCAGGCTTGGCGGGCGGGGCAGCCGCAGCAACTTTAGGAGAACTTGGATATCAGGTGGATTGTTTTTGCTATCAAGACACTCCTCGTCGTGCCCATTCAATTGCGGCACAGGGTGGAATTAATGCGGCCAAGAATTATCAAAATGATGGGGATAGTATTCATCGACTTTTTTACGATACGGTAAAGGGGGGAGATTTTCGTTCGCGTGAGGCCAATGTTTATCGATTGGCTCAGAATAGCACTAATATTATTGATCAATGTGTAGCTCAAGGCGTTCCTTTTGCCCGAGAATATGGAGGCCTTTTGGCCAATCGTTCATTTGGGGGCGCACAAGTCAGCCGGACTTTTTATGCAAGAGGGCAAACTGGGCAACAGTTACTCTTGGGGGCGTATAGTGCTTTGAGTCGTCAGATTGCATCGGGTCAGGTAAATATGCATACTCGGCAAGAGATGCTCGATTTAGTTAAGGTGGATGGGCATGCCAAGGGTATAATTACTCGCAACTTAGTAACAGGCGAAGCCGAAGCTTGGACAGCGGATGCGGTACTGATTTGTACTGGCGGGTATGGAAATGTTTATTATTTATCAACGAATGCGGCTGGGTGTAATGTAACCGCAGCTTTTCGGGCCCATCGTCGTGGTGCAGGATTTGCTAATCCTTGCTTTACCCAGATTCACCCTACTTGTATTCCAGTTGCTGGAGATCACCAATCGAAGTTGACTCTAATGTCAGAATCTCTTCGTAATGATGGCCGGGTTTGGGTTCCCTTAGACAAAGAAAACTGTTCCAAGAACCCCAATGATATTGGTGAGGAATTAAGGGATTATTTTCTAGAACGAAAGTATCCGAGTTTTGGAAATCTTGCTCCCCGTGATATTTCTAGTAGATCGGCCAAAGAAGCCTGCGATGAGAGTCGTGGAGTAGGATCGGGTGGACGTGGAGTCTATCTTGACTTTGCTGATTCAATTTCTCGCTTAGGCGAATCTGCGATCCGTGAAAGATATGGAAATCTTTTCCAGATGTACGAACGAATTACTGGAGAAAATGCCTACAACCGCCCAATGCGTATTTATCCAGCTATCCATTATACTATGGGTGGATTATGGGTGGACTATAATTTGCAAAGTACTATCCCTGGTTGCTTTGTCTTAGGAGAGGCGAATTTTTCAGACCACGGTGCTAATCGTTTGGGGGCCAGTGCACTTATGCAAGGATTGAGTGACGGATATTTTGTTATCCCTTACACCGTGGGCAATTACCTTGCCAATGTAGGTTCGGGTTCGATTAGTCCAGATGGCCCGGAAGTAAAGGAAGTGCTTGAATCGGTTAAAGAACGAACGAGTCAATTGCTTTCTCCTGAAGGTAAAAAATCTGCTAGGTCATACCATAAGGAACTCGGTCAAATCATGTGGGAATACGCAGGCATGGCTCGCAATGCAAAGGGATTACAAAAAGCAATTGGAGAAATCGAAGGCTTACGAGAAGATTTTCAGAAAAATTTATTGGTGCCAGGTACTGGAGATCGTTTAAATGTTGAACTGGAACGTGCGGGTCGAGTGCGTGATTTTATTGATTTTGGAGAACTTCTTTGTCGGGATGCCTTGGAAAGAAATGAATCCTGTGGCGGTCATTTTCGAGAAGAATATCAAACAGCGGAGGGAGAGGCGACTCGGGATGATGAAAATTTCGCCCATGCAGCAGTGTGGGAATATAAAGGCGAAGGAAAAACCCCAGTCCGTCATCAAGAAGAATTGGAGTATGAAAACATCAAACTTGCTGTTCGTAGTTACAAGTAGGAAACGATCATGAAACTTACCTTAAAAATTTGGCGACAGAGTGGACCTACAGAAACGGGGTCTTTTGAATCTCATATTTTAAAGGATGTTTCGGAAGATTCTTCCTTTTTAGAAATGCTTGATCAATTGAATGAGCAACTTCTTACCGAAGGGCATGAACCTGTAGCTTTTGATCATGATTGTCGTGAGGGAATCTGCGGAACCTGCTCGCTGACGATTAATGGGTATGCCCATGGTCCTGAGAATTCAACTACGACTTGTCAGCTTCACATGCGAAAGTTCAGTAATGGAGAGACCATTACGATTGAGCCCTTTCGGGCAAAGGCTTTTCCAATTGTTCGTGATTTGATTGTCGATCGTTCGGCCTTTGATCGAATTATTCAATCAGGTGGCTTTATATCGGTCCGAACGGGAAGTGCTCCCGATGGTAACGCCATACCGATTTCCAAGGTTGATGCGGATAAGGCAATGGATGCCGCCGCCTGTATTGGATGTGGTGCATGCGTGGCATCCTGTAAAAATGCTTCTGCTATGCTATTTACTTCAGCCAAAGCAGCCCATCTTAACCTCCTTCCTCAAGGGCAGGCTGAAAAAGATGCCCGTGTCCTCAACATGGTCAATACCATGGATGAATCAGGTTTTGGTAATTGCAGAAATTATGGTGAATGTTCCGCTGCATGCCCAAAGGATATCTCTTTGGACTACATAGCTAAACTGAACCGCGATCACGCTAAAGCGAAGATAAAAGAAATATTTTCGTAAGATCGCTCGCATTTTGATTGATTAAGGTTGCGAGGAATCCTTTCGTTTGGAAAATTCCAACTCATGTCAATAGATGATAAGCAAGCAACTTGGGGAGGGCGGTTTTCAGAGCGGCCCGATCTTCTTATGCAAGTATTTGGTGAATCCGTTTCTTTTGATCAGCGACTTGCTCCCTATGATCTTCAAGGCAGTTTAGGACATGCTTCGATGCTTAATCATGTCGGTCTTTTATCTGAGGTGGAATTTGATGAAATAAAAGCCGGGATTGAACAGCTACTTGAAGAAATAAAATCCCCGGACTTTTCATGGAAGATTGAATTGGAGGATGTTCATATGAACCTTGAGCAGGCTCTTCTTGAAAAGACACCTGCAGCGGCTAAATTACACACGGGAAGAAGTCGAAATGATCAAGTGGCCACGGATATGCGTTTGTTCTTTAAAGATGCATGCAACCAAGTGAGTGGGAAACTAGAACTCGCCATGACCGCCATCCTTGGACTGGCAAAAAGGTATGCACTCTTACCTATCCCGGGTTATACTCATTTACAACGAGCTCAACCGGTGACCGTGGGCCATCATTTACTTGCCCATATTGAAGCCTTGGGCCGCGATCACGAACGATTTTCCCAAGTTTTCAATCATGCTAATATCTGTCCACTTGGCTCGGGAGCAATCGCAGGGTCTACTTTACCGCTTGATCGAGCTTTTACGGCAAAGGCCTTGGGCTTTATCGATGAATTTGGAGAACCCAGGATCACTGCCAATGGAATGGATGCGGTTGCTGATCGGGACATCTTTCTTGAG
>Ga0209711_10000881_pt1 | contig 30657 bp, 53 predicted proteins | sample ArcticOcean_MG_C_7_FD_187441 | JGI IMG/M metagenome (GOLD analysis project Ga0209711, IMG submission 187441) | Marine microbial communities from western Arctic Ocean - ArcticOcean_MG_CB11_88 (SPAdes) (version 2) | ecosystem: Environmental > Aquatic > Marine > Oceanic | place: Arctic Ocean...
TAAACGCTTTATATAAAACCTATGGAAATTAGACCACGATTAAACGGAAACAAAAAAACAGCATACGAAAACATAACTAAGAAAGAAACTCGTGTATTAGCTATTGGAGATTTACATGAGCCATTTTGTTTAGATGGTTACCTTGAACACTGTCAGGAAACTTATGCAAAATATAATTGTAATAGAGTTGTATTTATAGGAGACGTGATTGATAATCACTATTCTTCTTATCACGAGTCAGATGCTGATGGAATGGGTGGGGGAGATGAACTTGAACTGGCTATTAAAAAAATTGCTAAATGGTACAAAGCATTTCCAAAGGCAGACGTTACAATTGGAAATCACGACAGACTTATAATGCGTAAAGCACAAACAAGCGCAGTGCCAAAGAAATGGATTAAAGCTTACAAAGAAGTATTAGAAACACCAAAATGGAATTTTGTAGACAGGGTTGTTATCGATGGTGTGCAGTACATTCATGGAGAAGCTGGTACTGCCAGAAGTAAATGCAGAGCAGATATGCAAAGCACAATTCAAGGACATTTACATACTCAGTGTTATACAGAGTGGTACGTCGGGCAGAACTTTAAAATCTTTGGAGCGCAAATTGGATGCGGAATTGATGCCTCAGCTTACGCTATGGCTTACGCAAAGAGAGGCAAGAAACCCAACATAGCTTGTGCAGTGGTACTTGGAGGGCATACAGTAATTAACGAACTAATGGAATTATGAAAAAAAAGGCATTTACAACAAAAGAAAGATTTGCAATACTTGAAAAAACAGTTGCGACATTGTACGTAATAATAGATAAACTATCCAGAAAAATAGACGGGGTGGATGATTTCTTAACTAAAGCAACAAAAAATTATAAAGAAAGTGATAAATAGTTTTTTATATTAACAAAATTGTTTATATTTACACAAAACAAAACAAAATGAGAAAAGAAGTAACAGTAGATTACGATGGGATAATTCTAGTTGTAATAGGCGAATTTAATAAAGGACAAGATGGTGATTATGAGTATCCAAGTTTTAGTAATTATTTTGATTGTTATGAAGTGTTATGCGGAGGACAAGACATTATAGATATACTTGAGCAGCATATTATTGAAGATTTAGAAGAAGAAGCAAACCAAATAATAGAAGCATTATGATAGTTTTATTTGATGCTGATAGTTTAGTGTATTCTTCTTGTTGTGGTGTTGATGATATACTAGATGAAGCTATAGGAAAGTTTGACCAGGTATTTATGTCTATAGTAAATAAACTAGAAGAAACTTACGAAATAGATAAGGTAATAACATTTAATAATAGTAGGGGAAACTTCAGAAAACTATTAGACCCAAACTACAAAGCCAATAGAAAGAAGCAAGAACACCCAAAGCTATTAAACGAAATGCACGAACACATTGCAGAAATATATTCTACTAAAAAAGGTTGTGGAGTAGAAACTGACGACATGGTTGCAAGATACTGGAAAACACTTACCGATGAACTGGGGCGTGATAATGTTATAATAGTATCAATAGATAAGGATTACAAGCAGTTTCCAGCCTTAATTTATAACTATCATTACAAACACCAATGTATATATGATATAACCCCTTACGAAGCTTTATATAACTTCTATGAACAAATGATAATTGGAGATGGTGCTGACAATGTAAACTACTGCAAAGGCTATGGAAAAGTATATGCAAGTAAATTATTTAAAGATTGCACAACACATTATCAATTTACAAAAAACACATACAATTTATTTAAAACAATATACAAATCAAAAGCAAAGTTAAAATACATACAATGTTATAACCTTTTAAAGTTAAGGACACAATGAAACTATTTGAAGATGATTGGGGTGTAGATAACAGCGCAATAGATAACACAGAAATAACCACTACAATACTATATTTTAGTAAAGAAGAATTAAAAGAGTTTAAAAATTTATGTAAGCTTGGAATTAAAAAACACTATGCAGAACAAGCACAACAAAAAGGCAATTTAAGTGATTACTTATTATTAATATTAAAAAAAGATAATGAAAACAATTAAATTAAATAACCATTTTAAAGCTAACCAAGCTGATAAATTTAAAGGTAAGTTTTTAAATGAAAATGATTTTGATACATTAATAACCGAAGATTGTGATGGCTTTGATATGTATGGTAATTTATTGTTTAGGTACAGAAAAAACGCCTTACCTACCGAAACCCTACTATTAGGCTACAACAGTTTTAAAGAAAGCATAGAGCTCACTGAGGGGCGTGGCATAGCTTCAGGCAGTAGTCATAAGAGAATACGTAAAGACGGGACAGTAAGTAATATTACTGTAGGGAACAAAGTATATAGCGGAAGCGTTGGTTACATGGATGCTGGTGCAATGGTGCATTATTGCAGAAAGACAGCTTTTGCACGTAAATACTTTGATGAGTTTACAGCTGGAATTCCATTTGTAGAATACATAGACAAAAAATACAAAGAACTTTGCCCTGAACATTATGCAAAACAAAAAGCAATTGCAGACGGAACGAACAGAAATTATGTAATAGGGAACACAAGTTTTACAACTGTTACTGTAAATAAAAATTTTATAACAGCAGTACACAAAGATAGTGGTGATTTCCCTGAGGGGTTTGGTAATTTAATCACATACAGGCAAGGCAATTATGATGGAGGGTATTTTTGTTTGCCAGAATATAAAGTTGCTATTGATATGCAAAACAACGACTTACTATTTGTTGACGTACACAAATGGCACGGAAACACAGAAATAACAAATAAAAGCGATGACTGGTTACGCATTAGCTTTGTATTATATTACCGAGAATATATGTATAAATGTAACCAACCAAGTAAAGAATTACAAAACATAAAACAAAACAAAACAGGATACTTAAAATTATGAACAGAGAAACAAAACAAAAAAAAGGATTAAAGTTCGAATCATTCATTATGGATTGGTTTGCTAAGGAAAAAAACATAAACCTTAGCCATTACACAACTCTTGAAGAACAAATACACAAAGGCGAAAACAGGCAAGGCATTGAAATAAAAAATGACCAAATGTTTAAAAATACTGGCAACCTTTTTATAAGTGTTGAGCGTGAATATGATTATACTACATATGCAAGTGGTATATTTAAAAATCAAAGTTGGCTTTATGTTATAGGCGATAAAGAGTGTTTTTATATTTTTAGCACTAAACAATTACAACAAATATACAATGGTAATAAACCAAAATTATATAATGGATTTAAAACATTAAAGGGTGGTACAGAAAAAGGTTTTTTACTAAATAAAACAATGGCTGATAAATATTGTATAGAAAAAATAAATATACAAACTAAATTATTTTAATATGGACAACTTTTATATATTTATACCAACAAAAAACAGGTACGATAATTGTAAAACTGCAACCCTTATAGGTGATTATAAAAATTTGTTTTTAATTGTAGAACCACAAGATTATAAAAAATACAGGATTAATTACCCCCACTCTAATATTATACAACTCCCAGAAGATGATAAAGGGATTATTTATTGTAGGAATTTTATTAAACAATATACAGAACAAAAAGATATTAAATATTATTGGCAAATAGATGATGATATATCGTACATATATAAAAGAAAATTAACAAAATTAATCAGGCACAATTCTTTAGAAGCGTTAACATATTGTAATGATTATTTTATAAATAATAACATATCTGTTGGTTCTTTAGAGTATAGACAATTTGCTTGGTGTGCTACAAAAGATATTATATTAAATTCGTTTTGTGATAGTGTTGTATTTATAAATAATACATTAACTAAAAATATGCGTTATACTGAAGGGACGAAAGAAGATAGAGATTTTTGTATTCAAGTTATTAGTAAAGGGTTAAAAACTGGTAGGCTGACAACCTATGCTTTTTCAGCCCCAGCAAATGGGAGCAACAATGGAGGGTTAAAAGAAATATTTTATGATGTTAAGGGGGCAGAACTAAACACTTGTAAAAAAATGATTCAAATTTGGGGTGATGATATATGTAAACACATTGTAAAGCCAGACGGAAGAAACGACTTAAAAATAAATTGGAAAAATATTAATAGCAAACAAACAAAATTATTTTAAATAATAATTAAAACAAAATGAAATGCTTTTATTATATTACATAGTAACCAAGGGAGTTTGTTTTAAATGAATTTAGATAAAGACACAGTAATTGAATTTTACAATTTAGCATTATATGAATATGAAAAAGGCACAAACATAACAGAACTTAAATTAGTTTTAAAAGAATACGAAACACAACAAATGTATTTAGAATGCGCTGGTATAAAACTAGCCATAGAGTACATTGAATTTTTACTAATATTACAATTAATAATATATAAAAACAAAATAAATGACAACAACACAGATAATGAATTTAGTTGAAAACGAACTAGGTTACAACATAAGCGGAAAGACAAGGGCAAGGCAAGTCGTGTACGGAAGAGCCATATACTTTAAAATATGTAAAGACAGAACAAACTTATCTTTGCAAGAAATAGGAGAAACTCTAAACCTACACCATGCCACAGTACTACACTCAATAAGAAACGTATTCCCAGCCTTTGAAATGTACAATCCTGAATACATGGAGATATACAATAGAATAATAAAAGCAGAGGAATACATCCCAGCTGATAAACAATTAGCAAGGTTAAAAATACAACACTATCAATTAGAATTAAAATACAACTATGTAAAGAACCTAAACATAGACATAAAGCATAGAACACTATTAAGCAAAATAAAAGAAATACCAGACTTAAAATTACAAGAAGCTGAAAAGCGTATTGATAGACTTGTTGAAAGGCTTAAATAACAAAAAGGCATTTATATTGTTATATAAAAAAATTAATAATAATCTTTTTCAATTATGGATTTAAGAAAAAACAATGGCGGACATCCTAATGCAGGACGTAAAACTAAAGCCGAAGAGGTTAAACTTATAGAAAGGTTAACACCATTAGAGCCACAAGCATACGAAGCACTTAAGAAAGGAATAGAATCGGGTGAGTTTAAATTCATTCAGATGTTTTATCATTACTATGCTGGTAAGCCAAGAGAAACAAAAGACATAACATTAAACTCCGAACAGCCTATATTTAATATAACAGATATTTAATGACAGACTTTGTAGTAACAACTGCAATTAAAAAACTTCTTAAACTTAAAAAGCGTAAGAAGATAATTCAAGGGGGTACATCTGCAGGTAAAACATTTGGAATATTGCCTATACTTATAGATAGGGCTTTAAGGACTTCAGGCTTAGAAATAAGCGTAGTAAGTGAAAGTATACCACATTTGCGTAGAGGTGCTTTAAAAGACTTCTTAAAGATTATGATGATGACTAATCGTTATAATGATGTGCAATATAATAAGTCAATGCTTAAATATAGTTTTGCTAACGGAAGTTATATAGAGTTTTTTAGTATTGAATCAGCTGATAAATTAAGGGGAGCAAGAAGGCACACGCTTTATGTAAATGAAGCAAACAACATACCCTTTGAAGCTTACAACCAATTATCAATAAGAACAAGCGGAGACATATGGATTGACTTTAATCCTACCTCATCCTTTTGGGCGCATACAGAAGTACAAGATAATGAAGATGCAGACTTTTTAAAACTTACTTATTTAGATAACGAAGCCTTACCAGAAACAATAGTACAAGACATTGAAAAAGCTAAACACAAAGCATTAACGTCTACCTACTGGAGTAACTGGTGGAATGTATATGGGCTTGGTGAAATAGGTAGTTTAGAAGGTGCTTGTATTAAAGACTGGAAACTAATTGACTTACCAAATGAAGCCAGATTACTTTGTCATGGAATGGATTTTGGATACACTAATGATCCGAGTAGTTTAATAGCACTTTATAAATATAACAATGCCTATATATTTGATGAGGTTATATATCAACGTGGTTTACTTAATAGCCAAATAAGTAACTTACTAAAGACACATCAGGTTGAAGATATAATATATGCTGATTCAGCAGAACCTAAAAGTATAGCAGAACTATCAAGCTATGGTCATATGGTGTTGCCAGTTAAAAAAGGTAAAGACAGTATTGTCTACGGCATTAACCTTATTAACCAAAATGAAATCTATATAACTAATAGAAGCCATAACTTAATTAAAGAACTACAGAATTATATTTGGTTAAAGAATAAAGAAGGCGAAACACTTAACAAGCCAATAGATGCGTTTAACCATTGTATTGATGCGATGCGTTATGCATTAACTTCACAGCTTGAGAATCCTAATAAGGGAGCGTATTACATTTTTTAAAATGTTAAAGAAATGTTAAAGTTATGTTAATATTTAATAAACATAGTTGTTAATAAGTAAATGTGTTGTATATTAGCTGTATAATTAAAGGGTTATTAAAACAGCTCCAATTAACTTTAAATAAGTTTTTTCATAAACGAGTTTATTTTTAGGTCTTTAATTTTTAAGTAAAAGGGTGGTATTTAACGCTAGTCAAGGCAACCTAACCGAACTGGAATCCAGCAACAAGCCTCTGAATCAACCCTTTTATTTTTTAATTAACTAAAAACAAAACAAAATGGAAATTCAAGATTATCAAAATTTAAAAAACAAATTAGAAACAATTAAAAATAATCATAGAGACAAATATAAAAACCTTTCAAATGGTTATTTAGATGCATCTTATATATCTGTTAAAATGTTTGGAGATTGGAGATTAAAAAAGAAAGTAGGGTGTAAAAAACAATATCAAGGATGGTCTTTTTTTACTGCATCAGCTAATTCTAATGGATATGATTTATATGAAGAAATAAATAATGCTTGTAAAGATTTTAATTTATTATTAGTTACAGAAAAACAACTTTAATAATTATGGGGTGTAAAAACCCCTTTTAAAACAAACAATTATGAAAACAAATAAACAAAAGAAATACGAAGCAGTAATGATAGTTACTTTAACATCATGGTTAGGGATTATATTTATCCTTGCTTTTATTAATGCATAGAACAACACGCAAGGCTATAAGCTGGTGCTTTAAAAATGACATTAAGATAATAATTAAACCAATTACAAAAACAGGAAAACCTGACGCAATGTTAGAAATACACAGGGAAGGTAAAATACAAACAGGAAAAGAAATATACCAACAAGATAAAAAAATGCATAAGAAAATAGAAGAACTATATATATATCTACACAATACATTTAAATAATTTTTTAGTTGATTAGTCTTAAAAAGGGGTTGCTTTATACAAAGTAATCCTTTTTTTGTTTAATAAAAAAGACTTTATGCAATTAGAAGTATCTATACCAAGTTCACTAAAAGAAGTTAAGTTAAAAGACTATCAAGAGTTCTTACTTATAGAAGAGCCTACAAATGATGATTTGCTTAAATGTATTTTAAACATTAACACAAAAGAGCTAGGTAAGGTAAAAGACAAAGATGTAGATTATTTAACACAACACATTAATAAGCTATTTGATAAAGAACATGAGTTTGTCCCTACGTTTAAAATAAACGATGTTTTATATGGTTTCATTCCAAAGCTGGATGATATAACCTATGGAGAAAATAAAGACGTTACAAGCTATATAAATGAATGGGGTAATATGCATAAAGCAATGGCTGTATTATTTAGACCAATTAAACAAAAGCAAGGACACAAATACATAATAGAAGAATACGAAGGAAGCCACAAGCATAGCGAGGCAATGAAACAGATGCCACTTAATGCAGCTTTAGGTGCTATGGTTTTTTTTTACAATTTAACCAACGCATTGCTGAAATCTATACCGAATTATTTGGAGAAAGAGCTGAAGAAGGAACAGACGAAAGGAGTGGTTTCGCAAGAAAATGGGGTTCTTATTCAGAGTTATATACTCTCTCTCAAGGGGACATTACAAGATTTAAAGAAGTTGCAAAACTTCCCTTACACCAATGCCTAATGTATTTAGCTTTTGAAAAAGAAAAAGCAGAATATGAATCAAGAATGATTAAACGTAAATTAAAATAATATGCAAGGATTTTATAACCTATCAAACAAAATTAGAGAAACTCTACAATTAGATGCTTTTGTTAACACAGTAACCTATGGAGATATATTTGATGTAGACTTAAACAAACAAACTATATTTCCATTAAGTCATTTTATGGTTAGCGGTGCTACAATGCAAAGCAATGTTTGGAATTTTAGCATATCTCTTTTATGCATGGATATAGTAGATGAGAGTAAAAACTTTGCACAAGGAATCCCAGATGAATTTAGAGGAAACAATAACGAACAAGATGTGTTTAACACTCAACTTGCAGTTGCTAATAGATTACTAGAGTTGTTATTAAGAGGAGACTTATATGTTGATAAATACCAATTAGATGGAAACCCTACACTAGAGCCGTTTGTAGATAGATTTGAAAACAAGTTGGCTGGTTGGACAGTATCTTTTAATGTATTGATTCCAAACGACATGACAATATGCTAAATAATTTACAAACTGAACTTCAGAAATTTGGCAAGTATGTTGTACAACAGTCAAGGTCTAATCTTACAAAGCAAAAGCACAATGTAAGTAAAAGCCTTTATAATAGTATTCATTATGATTTAACTGAAAAAAATAACAACTATGATTTAAGTTTTATAATGGATGAGTACGGAACATTTTTAGATAAAGGTGTTAAAGGAGCAAATCCAAGTTTAGTTAAAAACGGAAAACAGAAAGGGGCAAACAGTCCATATAGTTTTAAAAGTAAAAGACCGCCAATGCAGCCATTAGCTGATTGGGCAAAAAAAAGAAATATAAGATTAAGAGATAAAGAAGGTAAATTTAAAAAAGGCAATTATAGAACAATAGGATTTATATTGCAAAGAAGCATATTTGCACAAGGAATAAAACCAACAATGTTTTTTACTAAACCCTTTTTAGTTGCCTTTGATAGATACCCTAAATTATTAGGTAAAGCATTTTTAAAAGATATAATAGATTTAATAAACAACAACAATGGCAAAAATTAACGTAAGAAGTCCATACTTCGTAAACATAGCAACAACAAATTTAACAAGTGCAAAGATAGAAATAGAAATATATACTGGTGTAGCAAATGCTTCTTGGCAAAGCACCCCACAATATACACTTACCTCAACAGCTATAAATGCCAAAATAAATTTTGAAATAGCTGAACTAATAAAAGACTACATTCCAGCAGAGTTTGATGGAACTTATCCAGATACAAATTTAGCAGATGATTACACGACAATGTACGTTGATTATAGGATTACAGAATATATATCAACAGTCGCACAAACACCAGTTGACACATTAGGTGTAAGAGCGTTTTATGGTTATGGCTTTTTTGAAGATGGAGCAAACCCTCAATTATTACAGGGGTACTTACAATCGAATACAACAATATTAAAATCAGATGATGATGCTTTAAGAATACCTGTAGATAACGAAAACACCACTTCAGTTGCTTTCTTTTATCAAAACGAACAAATACATACATGGACTCCTACTGCTGGATTAAAGATACAAGACCAGATTGCGTATGTAAGTACAGCTTCGGCAGATGTAGATAATTACAGGGAAAGAGTAATTGCATCAGGCGGAACGTTTGAAGATAACCCATGTTTACAAGACTTTTTAAGAAACGAAACTATATACCCAGTTGATGAGGTTATTATAAACGCTGTAGAGGGTGTTACAGTATTAAGAATAGAAAACATAGAGGAATGTAAATACACGCCTTACAAACTAACCTTTATAAATAAGTTTGGTGCATATCAAGACATCTGGTTCTTTAAGAATTCTAAACTTGCAATGACTACAACCGAAGAACGCTACAAGTCTAATATATTAACAAACGGGACTTACAATACGTATGATGCACAAATAAAATTAATTACTAAAAATGGTAACCAAACTTTAACATTAAACAGTGGTTATTATCCTGAAAGTAATAATGAAATATTTAGACAACTGTTTTTAAGTGAAAAGGTTTGGATAGAATATAAAACTAAAACATTAGGCGTAACAATACAAACTAAAAACATTAATTATAAAACAAGTCTTACAGATAGTTTAATAAACTACACAATAGATGTAAGCTTTGCCTTTGATACAATTAATAACATACGATAAATGAATTTAGAATTATACATAAGTAATACACGAGTTGACTTATTTAAGGATGAAGCAATAACTCTTACTGATTCACAACAAAACATTCGTGATATTAGTTTAGTATTTGCTCCATTTAGTCAACAGTTTAATTTACCAGCCTCATCTACTAATAATAAAATCTTTAAACATTATTACAACAACGATATAATAAATGGATATGATGCAAGGTTTAGAGTAGATGCTATTATTAAATTAGATGGTGCTGATTACAAAATAGGCAAGATTAGATTAGACTCCGTTTCTATGAAAGATAATAAAGCTTATGCTTACAAAGTTGTATTCTTTGGAAACACTACAAGCCTAAACGAAATATTTGGAGATGAGACTTTAAGCGCATTAAATCCTTTAAACGCTTATGACATTAGTTTTGATGCAGCTACAAACGACTTTAGGAACGCTTTTACGGATGGTTTACAAAGTGCTGGAGTAGTTGCCACAAATGATTCTAACAGGAACTTAATAGTGCCTTTAATTACTTTAGAAAATTACTATAGTTATGATTCTACAAACACAATAACAACACCTAATTTACATAATGTTAATTTCTTTACAGAACTACAAACGGAATTAAAACCAGCTATAAAAAGCCTAAGAATAATTGAAGCCATACAAACACAATATAATATTGAGTTTAATATGGTAGATGAAACAGGAATTACAAGCTTTTTTGATAGTGATGTATTTGATAAATTATACTTATGGATGCATAGAGAGAAGTCTCCTATTACTGCACCAGAAACAGTTCCACCTACATTTGGAGTTAATACTTTACAAAGAAATAAAAAACTAACCTTTGCAGACTTTACTTATGATAGTGGAACTAACTATTTAAGTGGTGGCAATTTAGTTATTAGTGATGAATACTTATACTCTATAAGAATAACATTTCAGACTTCAGCTGATAGAGAGTTAGAACTTATAACAATAGATAAACCAACAAACGAACTTTTAGATTATCAAACAATAATCACAAATGCGAATAACTTTAATATCACATTAAGAGATTTAAATAGTGGAACTTTATCCTCAAGAACTTTTGATTTAGAATTTAGAATAAATGCAACAACAACCTTAGGTACTTCATTTGTTGCTAAACCTCAAGGGGTTTTTATAACAAGGAAATTAAGGTCAGATAATAGCGCAGTAGATACAGGTACATTTGGGTATTCTGTATTTACTTTACAGAGTAATATTTATGTTCAAGATTACTTGCCTAAAATGAAAGTGATAGACTATTTAACCACTTTATTTAAGATGTTTAATTTAACAGCTTATACTAAAAGAGGTTCAAGTAAAATATATGTAGAAACCTTTGATGACTTTATGTCAACAGGAAACACACATGATATATCTAAATACATAGTAATAGATTCTAATACAATAGATAGACCAGTACCATATTCTATAATTAACTTTCAATACTCTCCATCTGTTACTCAAACCAGTTTAAGATACTTAAATCAATTTAGCCAACAATTTGGTAACCTTAATTATTCAGCTCCTGACAAATACGATGGTCAAACCTATCAAGTACAGGTAGATGGTCAAAGAAGCCAATTAATAAACATAATAGATGAAAATACGGATTTAACTGGTTTGGTTTATGGCTGGTGGGTAGGTGCTGGAAATAAAACTGCTTTAGGCAGTCCATATATGTTTTTTAATAACTTATTAGATGCATCAGATTATCCTATTACATTAAGTGGGTTTGACCAATACAACGCACCTTCTAATGTTACTGGAGACGGAAACCATACTTTAAATTTTGGGATAGAGTACAATGAGTATAACGGAAACGTAAATGAAAACAGTTTATTTAGTAGGTTTTACCAACAATACATAGTTAAGTTATTTGAAGAACAAGCAAGGATTGTAAAATTCACAGCACAATTACCAACATCCATAATTTTAAATTATGAATTAAATGATGTGTTTATAGTAAACGGACAAGAGTATTATATTAACAGTATTACCACTAATTTATTAACTAACAAAAGTCAGTTAGAATTAATAACAAAACAAAGTGCATATACACCAAGCGTATTAACATGATAATAATAAAATTATTAAACATAGATGAGTTTTATGGTATTGATAAAACCATAGAAATAGCAAAAGGCAAAAACAAATTACCAGAAACATTCAAAGAAGGGTTTAAACAGATTAAAAGACATACAAAATGGCTGAAAAGTACACATTAAATATTGATGTTAACACATCTAAAGCTGTTAAAAGCGTAGACAAGTTAGACGACGCAATAAAAGACACTACAAAAGACACAGGAAATCTTGATGGTGCAGTTGGTGGGTTAGATAAAGCCACTGGTGGATTAGTAACTAAATTTGCTGGTTTAAAAGTAGGTTTAAAAGGTATTACTGGAGGGTTTAAATCAATGCGCTTAGCAATTATTTCAACTGGGATAGGTGCTTTAGTTTTAGGGATAACAGCACTAGCCGCAGCATTTACAGGTTCAGAAGAAGGGCAAAATAAATTTGCTAAGATAATGAGCGTTATCGGTGCGTTAACTGGTAACCTTGTTGATTTACTAGCAGATTTAGGAGAGGGAATAATTGACGCTTTTGAAAACCCTATGGAATCTATGGAATCCTTTTTTAATTTCTTTAAAGATAATATCGTAAACAGATTTGAAGGTTTTTTAAATTTAATACCAAGTTTAGGAAAAGCAGTAGAACAATTTTTTAAAGGGAATTTCAGCGAAGCAGCTAAAATTGCAGCAGACAGCGCAGGAATGGTTTTCTTAGGTGTTGAAGGCATAACTGAAAAACTAGAAGGAGCTACCAAAGCTGTTAAAGATTTTGCGGCTGAACAAGTTAAAGAAGCTAAGATGGCAGCCTCAGTTGCAGACATGAGGGCTAAGGCAGATAAAATTGAAAGAGGTTTAGTAGTAGACAGGTCAAAATTAGAATCTGAAATAGCATTACTCCGATTAAAGTCAAGACAAGAAGATCAGTTTTCAGCAACGGAAAGAAAACAAGCTTTATTAGATGCACAAGTTTTAGAAGACCAATTATTAGATAAAGAAACAGAATTTTTAGAGTTAAGAAGAGATGCTCAGGTTTTAGAGAATACATTTAGCAGAAGTAACAAAGAAAACTTAGATAAAGAAGCTCAAGCTATAGCAGCAGTAAACAGGCAACAGGCATCCAGAGCAAACGTGGCTAGGCAAGTTCAAAGAGAAGTAAATACGATTTCTAAACAAATTGAAGGTGAAGAAAAAGCAGCGGCTAATGAATTGGCAAATTTTAAAAAGACTTTACGAGATGCTGAAGCAGCTACCTTACAAGAAAAAAGAGATTTAGAGCTAATAAAAATTAGAGAGCAGTACGCATTATTAAGAGAAGAGGCAATACTTAATAATGTAGCCGTAGATGAACTAGATGCAGCCAGAGACATTGTTTTAAAAGAAAAACAAGATGCATTTGATTTAGCCGACCAATTGGCAAAGGATAAAATTATTGCAGATGCTAAACTACGAGCAGACGAAAAAAAGAAAATTCAAGAAAAAGAACTAGCAGATTCTAAAGCAATAACAGACGCTAAGATACAAATTGCAAAGGAAGAGGAAGCGGCAAAATTGGCAGCTTTAAATGGATATGCCTCTGCCCTTTCTAGCATATCTGGTATTATGAGTAAAGAAACTGAAGCTGGTAAAGGTCTTGCAATAGCTTCCTCTTTAGTTAATACTTTTGCAGCTATTACAGGTCAATTAAAAGCTTTTTCTGGCAAAGCTGTTCCTGGTTATGCTATTGCTCAAGCTATAGCGACTGGTGCTGTAGGTTTAGCAAATGTTAAAAAGATAGCAAGTGTAAAAATACCAAATTCATCTGGTGGGGGTTCTGCTCCAAACATTCCAAGTATATCTACAGCAGTAGTTCAAGCAACAGCACAAACACCATCCTTTGATATATTAGGAACAAGTGGAACAAATCAATTAGCTTCTGCTTTAGGACAACAAGCACCTGTACAGGCATTTGTAGTTAGTCAAGATGTAACTACTGCACAAAGCTTACAAAACAACATTATACAAGGTGCAACGCTTGGAGGTTAATATAACAAAAATCAAAATTAATTGTTTATAAAAAAAGAGTTATGGAAATAATAGAGTTAGTAATAGATGAAAATGAAGAGTTTTCCGGGATAGATGCAATTTCGGTTGTCTCAGCTCCTGCAATAGAGGAGGATTTTATTGCACTTAAAAACCAAGAGCAAATAAGACTTGCAGAAATAAGCAAAGAAAAAAGACTATTAATGGGGGCTGCATTGATTCCAGACAAACCTATCTATAGAAAGAACGGAGACCACGAGTTTTACATTTACTTTTCTAAAGAAACAGTCGCAAAAGCATCACAAATGTTTTTAAAAGCTGGTAATCAAGGTAAAGCTACAATGGAACATACTGACGAAAAGTTAGAAGGAATGACCATAGTGGAGTCTTGGCTAATAGAAGATGAAGTACACGACAAATCACGCAAGTATGGCTTAAATATGCCTGTAGGGACTTGGATGGTAGCTATGAAGGTAGACAACGATGACATATGGAATAACTATGTAAAAGAAGGAAAAGTAAAAGGATTTAGTATTGAAGGTTACTTTGCAGATAAGCTTAATAAACCACAAGACAAACAAATAGACCAATTAACTGAAGAAGATAAACTACTAAACGAAATAATAGATGTACTCAAAGAATCAAACACCAACTCCAAGTAGAACATCTCCAACTGGAGGAAGAAGGGGTTGTTTATGCAAAGACAATACTTATAATTCTAAATGTTGTAATGGGGATTTACAGAACCAAGGAGTAGGAGCAACAACAGGCGGAAATAGTTGAATTTACAACAACTTAATTAAAATATTGTTTAATAAAAAAGTAATTACTTAAAATTATATATATGAACTCAAAAGAGACCCTTAACAAAGTGAAAACTTTATTAGGTTTAGAAGTTCAGTTAGAAGAGAGAAAGTTGGAAAACGGAACTCGCTTTGAAGCTGATTCATTTGAAGCTGGTAAAGAAATCTTTATTGTAACAGATGAAGATGAAAGAATTGCTGTACCACAGGGAGAATACCTATTAGATGATGGCTTTACAGTTGTTGTTGAAGAAGATGGTATTATTGCTGAAATCAAAGAAGCGGTAGAAGAAGAAGTAGAAGAAACTGTTGAAGCACCTGTTGTGGAAGAAGTTGAAGCTGCTGAAGAAGCTGACGTTGAAGATTGGAAAGGTATGGAAATTAGAATTAAAAATTTGGAGGATGCTATTTCTGATTTAAAGTCAAGATTTAGTGACAAAGAAGATTTAACATCTGAAGTAGAATTATCTGCTGAAGAAACTGCTAAACCTTTAAAACACAATCCAGAAAATAAAAGCGAAGTTAAATTAAATAGCTACGCGCAAAACAAACCAATGACTACTCAAGACAGAGTATTCGCAAAATTATTTAACAACTAAATTAAAAACTAAAAATTATGTCAAATAGATTAGACTTAGCTACAACAGTAAACATTACTTCAACTTATGCTGGAGAGTTTGCTGGAAAGTACATCTCTGCTGCTCTTTTGAGTTCAAGCACAATTGAAGATGGTGGTGTTACAGTAATGCCAAACGTAAAATACAAATCAGTTATCCAAAGGATAGAAACTGGAAACTTAATCGCAGACGGAACTTGTGATTTCACTCCAATTTCTAACGTAGATTTAACTGAGGTTATAATTATGCCAGAGGAATTTCAGGTAAACTTACAATTATGTAAGTCAGACTTCATTAATACATGGGAAGCTGCTCAAATGGGATTCAGTGCCTTTAATCCAAATGGATTACCAACATCATTCGCTGATTATTTAGTTGGATATGTTGCTGGAAAAGTTGCTGCTGCAAATGAAACTAACATTTGGACTGGTAATCTCGGAGGAGCACAAGCTGGAGAATACAACGGACTAGAAACTTTAGCTGCTGCTGATGCAACTGTTATTGATGTACCAACTCCAGTAGCTTTAACTGCTGCTAACATTATTGATAAAATGCAAGCTGTGGTAGATTTAATTCCAAATGCACTTTATGGTAAAGAAGATTTGAAATTATACGTTTCAAACAAAGCTGCTAAATTATATGTTAGAGCTTTAGGTGGATTTAGTGTAGCTGCAACTGCAAATTCAGGTACAGATGCAAAAGGAACACAATGGTACAGTAATGGAAGTTTAACTTTTGGAGGAATTCCAATCTTTGTAGGAAGAGGGATGTCTGACGATACAATGATAGCTGCTGAATCAAGCAACCTGTTTTTCGCGACTGGACTTCTTAACGATTACAACGAAGTTCGTGTAATTGACATGACTCCAATGGATGGAAGTCAGAATGTACGTCTCGTTATGAGATTCACGGCTGCTGCTGCGATAGGAGTCGGAGCGGATGTAGTTTACTACGCTGGATAATTAATTACTAACTAATATTATAAGGGGGGAGTAAATTCCCCTCTATAGTATATAAAACCTTAAACATATGTCATGTGATATTACATTAGGCAGATTAGAACCCTGTAAGGATTCTGTTGGAGGGATAATTGCAATCTATATTTCAAATTATACAAGTGGCTTGTTAGATACAGCTACATTTGTAGATGAGGAAGTAACAGGATTTGCTTCTCCACTTACTTTTTACAAATACGATTTAAAAGGTGCTAACTCTTTCGAACAAACAAACGAAAACTCAAGAGATAACGGAACTTCTTTTTGGACTCAAACTGGAACTATTGTTTTAAAGAAACAAGATTTAGCTACGAGAAAAGAAATGAAACTTTTATCTTATGGAAGACCACAAATAATTGTACAAGATTATAATGGTAAATATTATTTAGCTGGAATTGAAAATGGATGTGAAGTAGCTGCTAATACAGCAACTGGAGCAACTATGGGAGATTTAAATGGCTATAATATTACTTTTACAGGAACTGAAAAGACTCCTGCGAACTTTGTAGCTTTTGCTGCAATGGTTACTTCTGCTGATATAGTGGTTGTTTCAGGAGTATAAGTGTATTTATTTAACTAAATTAAAAGGCATTACTTTAAGTTTTGCCTTTTTTTATATAACAGTTTTGCTGTTTTTTTGTTTAATAAAAAAGCATTTAATGATAATACTAACCACAAGTGCATTAGCACAACAATTAAAGTTTATTCCACGTGAGTATTCTGCAAGTAGTATTGTAATTACTGACCAAGACACAAATACACCAGTAACCTATACAGGATTAACATTTACAACAGATAGATATTACTTACAAGGAAACGTAATATTTAGTCCAATATTAAGAGAAGGTACTTTTTACACGCTTGAAATTTTAAACGGATCAAGCGTTGTATATAGAGATAATATATTTTGTACAGACCAAACTATTAGTACATATAGTATTAATGATGGTGTATTTACAGAACACGTAACAACTAACGAATACGTAGTGATATGAGCGAATTTTTCGTAACTAAATTAGCAGCCTATACAGCTCCAGAAGTTGTAGAATTAAAAAATAAGGATTGGGTTCAATATGGAATTGATAATAACTATTTTAATTACATTATCGATGTAAACAACAACTCTACCACTTGTAGAGCTATTACAATAGGGGTTTCCAATATGATTTACGGAAAAGGTCTTGCAGCGCATGATGGAGATAAAAGACCAGAGCAGTACGCTCAAATGATGTCATTATTTAAAAAAGCTGATTTACGTAGATTCATAAATGACTACAAAGTTTTAGGAATGGCTGCATTTCAATTAGTGTATGAAGGTGGTAAAGTAAAACAAGTACACCACTTTCCAATGGAGACATTAAGAGCTGAAAAGTGTAATGATGAAGGGGAAATTGAAGCTTGGTATTATTCAAACCATTGGGATAACTTAAAGCCTACTGAAAAACCTGAAAGAATACCAGCCTTTGGATTTGGTAAACAAAAAGGGGTTGAAATGTATGTTTTAAAGCCTTATGAAGCTGGTAAATACTATTATAGTAGTCCAGACTGGTCTTCTGCCATGCCTTACGCTGTATTAGAGGACGAAATAGGAGATTACCTTATAAATGATTGTATTAATGGTTTTAGTGGCACTAAGGTTGTCAATTTTAACAATGGTGTCCCTGACCCTGAAAAGATGCAATCGATAAAATCAGATGTATTAAATAAATTAACTGGAAGCAGAGGAGAAAAAGTAATTGTTGCATTTAATAACAATGCCGAATCTAAAACTACGATTGATGATATTCCTCTGAATGACGCACCAGCTCACTATTCCTATTTAGCTGATGAATGCTTTAAAAAATTAATTGTTGGTCATAGAGTTACTTCTCCGATGCTGCTTGGGATAAGAGAGGGGAACGATGGTTTAGGCAACAATGCAGAAGAAATTAAAAACGCAACACAGTTATTTGACAATATAGTTATACAATGCTTTCAAGACCAAGTAATAGAGTGTATGGATGCAATTCTATCGGTTAATGATATAGCATTAGACTTATACTTTAAGACTCTTAAACCTCTTGATTTTACGGATATTGATATAGTAAACGAAGAAATAATAGAAGAAGAAACAGGATATGAATTAAGTCTTAAAAAAATAGATGGCAAAGAAGTTTATAATACAATAGAAGAAGCTGAAGCAAAAGCCTTAGAACAAGGTTGTAGTGGTTCGCATGAAATGGAAATTGAAGGGGTTGTTTATTATATGCCTTGTGAAGAACATATAGAATTAAATAAAGATTTAGAACATTTTATAAGTTTAGGAGAAGATATTGATGATAATGTTTGGGATGCAATAGACGAACAAGATGTTGATTATGAAAACGATGATAAATTAACAGAAATAATAAATGAACTTAATTTACAAAGTGAAGAAAAACTTTCAACTTTAAGTAAAATTTGGAAATTTGTTAGTACAGGTATTGCAAGACCAAACTCAAAAAGTGCTCAAGATAAAGAAGTAGATGTAAACGGTATAGAAAACTATTTTAAAGTAAGGTATAAATATAATCCTGCAAGAACTGGCGGTAACCCAAGGGATTTTTGTGTTGCTATGACTAAAGCTAAAAAATTATATAGAAAGGAAGATATAATAGCAATGGGGGGTAAAGCTGTAAATCCTGGCTGGGGTCCTAAAGGGGCTTCCACATATTCTATCTGGTTATACAAAGGAGGAGGCAATTGTAGACATTCCTGGAGAAGAGTAACTTATAGAAGTAAAGATGCTAAAATAGACTTAAAAACATCTCAGGATATAATAGGAACAAGACAAGCAGCAATTTTAGGATATAAAGTAACAAACCCTTATCAAGTTTCAGTACAACCAAGAAACCTACCAAACAAAGGGTTTTTACCAGGTAACCCACAAGGAAAATAAGACATGGCAAAAGCATTATTTATAACAACAAAAGACATTAAAAGGTACTCTGTACTTTCTGGTTCTGTAGACCCTGACAAGTTTATATACATGGTAGAAATTGCACAAGATACAGAAGTGCAGAATTACTTAGGAACTCAGCTATTAGAAAAAATACAAAACTTAATACTTGCTGGAACTATAAACGACCCAGCTAACGCAGCCTATAAGACGCTTTTAGAGACGTATATAAAGCCTATGACTATTTATTGGGCATTAGTATGCTATATGCCGTTTGCAGCGTACACAGTGGCTAATGGAGGTGTTTACAAGCATACATCAGAAAGTAGTGTGACAGTAGACAAAGATGAAGTGGATTATTTAGTAGAAAAGTATAGAGATATCGCACAATTTTATACTAATAATTTTATAAGCTATATGGTTTATAATCAAACCACCTATCCTGAGTATAATGCAAACACACAGGATGATATTTACCCAGATACAGCTAATGCAGATTTTGGTGGATGGGTTTTATAAGATATAGACAAAAGAGTAAAAATATTGTAAAGTTAAAGCAGTATTTGGAAAAGAAAAAAGAAGTTATAAAAGAACAAGAAAAAAATAAATTATGGGTATAACTGCAAACACATCAAATTGGGGATTAGATTATAGTTATTCATGGTGGGGAAATGCTACGACAACTTCCGAGTGGGGTTCTGTTTATTTAGTTTCCTATTTAATGTCAGATTTAAGAAGAAGGACTAGCACTTATGAGAATAATATAATGACTATTCAATTATTAAACGATATAAACGACTGTAATGACTAATTTATTATATAAAGCAAGTATTGTAACCACACCTACAGCTTATGGTGTTGGAGTGTTAAACTCTATAAAACCAGCTTATGCATTAGGCGAAAATCTTATAACCAATGGTAACTTTGCTACGGATTCAGATTGGACTAAAGGAAGTGCTTGGACTATTAGTAGTGGTGTTGCCTCTTTTGATGACACATCTAACTCAAGTTTATCACAATCAATAAGTTTTACAACAAGTAAATCTTATAAAATAAGTTTTGAGATAACTTCAGGTAGTGGTAGTATTGCATTTTTGTCAAGTAATGGGGCAACAACATATATTACATATGCAACATATACTGTTGGTGTACATACAGTTGATTTTAAATATACAACAGGCGTAGGGTTAAGTATATTTGCAAGTACATTTTTAGGTGGTGCTTTTTCAATAGACAACGTATCAGTAGTAGAGATAACAGACGCAGACTTCGACTTCACAAGAGCCTCAAGTGCCACAAGAGTTAATCCAGATTACTTAATAGAAACAGTATCTATAAACTCTGCTAATTTAGTACAGAATGGAAACTTTAGCGAAGAGGGTTCGGAGCAAGTTGTAAATGGAGATTTCGCTACTGATAGTGATTGGTCAAAAGGAACAGGTTGGACTATTAATGGAGGTAAATTATTATCTGCTAATTCTGCACAATATGTATCTGTTAATCAGAATATACTAGGAGTCACTTTAGGGAAAACATATAAAACAACTATTAACGTAAGTTCTATTAGCGGAGGTTATATTGTAAAATTTGGCTCTAGCGGTACTATCTATACATTATCATTAGGTCTAAATACAATTAATGCGGTTTGGGATGGAACTAATAATGGTTTAGCAATATATAACAATACGTCTTCCGTTGGAAACATAACAATAGACAACGTATCAGTTAAGCAAGTAGACCCTAATGATAATTGGACTTTAGGTGGTGTAGCAGAATTTGGAAATAATTTAGTTCATTTTGAAAGTAATTCAAATACATATAGCTATATAAGACAAGATATAAGCAGTCTATCTAATTCAAAATATAAAATACAATTAGAAGTTAAAAATTATGTTAGTGGTGCTTGTCAAGTTGGTTTTTCTGGTTCAAGTCCAATTCTTATAAACTTAAACATTACAAGTAATGGTATATATACAGCTATTGTTTCTTCAAATAGTAATGGAGATGATTTAGAAATATCAAGAGAATATACTGGTGGTAATTTTAATTTTGACATAACAGACATATCCGTAATAGAAATACAAGAAAACGGAGTACCCAGATTAGATTATACTAATGGTACTGCAAGTATCTTACTTGAAAATCAGAGCACTAACTTGATTCCTTATTCAAATAATACAAGTTCTTATTCTAAAGCCAATATTACTGCAACAGATAATTTTACTACAAGTCCAGAAGGTCAAATAAATGCTGCAAAACTTCTTACTACTTCAACAGGTCAATGTAATATAAAAACTTCTTTTACGGCTGCTGCTGGAAATTACACAGGAAGTATATTTCTAAAAAAACAAGATTTTGATTTTATTTATGTTGAGCTTGGTGGAGCTTATGCTTGGTTTAATATTAGTACAGGAGCAACAGGAAATAGTGGAAATTATGGTTCAGATTGGACTTTTTTAAGTCATAGCGTAGAATCATTTGGAAACAATTGGTATAGATGCATTATTACTGGTAATTGCATAAATGCTGGAGGTTATAATTTTAGGTCTATGCAGCCAGTATCATCAAATGGAAGTTATAATTCTAATTTAAACAATGGAACTACTTTTTGGTTTGGATGTCAATTAGAAGCCTTATCCTACGCTACATCTTACATACCAACATCTGGACAGTCAGGCGGAGTTACAAGAGCAGCAGAAACATTAAATAACGCTGGTAATAGCGACTTAATAAATTCAACAGAGGGAGTTTTCTATGCAGAGATAAGTGCTTTGGCTAATGATGGTACAAACAGATGTATTAGTTTATATGATGGAACTGTAAACAATAGGCTTACTTTACTTTTTGGGAGTACAAATAATAGTATTAGAGCTTTAATAAAAAGTAATAATGCAAGTACATTTGATGCGACACACATAGTTAATTCAACCTTAAATTTTCATAAAATTGGAGTAAAGTATAAAGAAAATGATTTTGCTTTATGGATAGATGGAGTTGAGGTTGCAACAGACTCAAGTGGAGCTACTCCTATTGGTTTAAATGCATTAACTTTTGATACTGGAAATGGTGGGCAAAATTTATATGGAAGATGCAAATCAGTAGCAGTTTTTTCAGAAGCATTATCAGACACAGAATTAGCTTGTTTAACAAGTACAAACAACAGAGAAATATTTTTAAATTATTATTATAGAATGCAGTATGTAGGAGCTAATACAGAGGCTTTAAGCTGCGCAGAACAAACTTTTAACATATAATTATGGCGACACCAAGTTTAGCAATGATACCATCTGCTTATGCAGATTCTAAAGTATATTCAGTACTACCTAATAATGGAGATGGAGACTTTACTTTTGATAGAGCAAGTACAGCAACACGAGTTGGACAAAATGGATTAATAGAAACAGTATTAACAGACATACCAAGACTAAACTACGATATATCAAATGGAGTAGTACAATCTTGCCCTTCGCTTTTGTTAGAACCAGCTTCTACAAATTTAGTTCCTTATAGTCAAACATTTACTGGGTGGTCTTTAACTAACGCAGTAGAAACCCCTAACGCTTTAATAAGTCCAGACGGGAACTTAAATGCAAGTAAAATTGTTACAAGTGCTACGGGACTTGATGTAAAATACACAAACATTCCAGTTGCCGCAAATACTGTATATACATATTCTTTTTATTGTAATTATGTTGGAGGATTAGGTTTGCAAGGTAGATTTTATGATAATACTAATGGAGCAAATATTGAGTATTATGATTATATGAATCAAATAGAAGAAGGTAAATGGAAACGAGTTACAAGAACCTTTACTACTCCCTCTGGTTGTTCTAATATTCAAATTTGGTATTTAGCAGCAAGTTCAACGTTTCCAGTAACAGCATATTACTGGGGCGCACAATTAGAAGCCTTATCCTACGCTACAAGCTACATTCCTACTTTAAGTGGAGCAATTCAAACAAGAGCTGTTGAAACTTGTAATGATGCTGGGAATGCTTCTACGTTTAATTCTACAGAAGGAACATTTTTCATTAAAGTTAATTACATAAATACTACTGAAAGTTTTAGAATTTCTATAAGCGATAATACATCTAATAATAAAATAATTCTTGCTACTTTAAATAACAAATATTACTATGAAGTAAGAGCTGTAGACGCTTCAATCTCTGCAAGTATATTAAGCAATATACCACAAACAACTAATGAGGTTCTTTTAGCGGGAACGTGGAAACAAAACGAATTTAAGTTTTTTGTAAACGGAACAAAAATAGGAGAAGATACGTTAGGAAATTCACCTAATGGATTAGATACAGTTAGATTTAATAATTTATCCACTAATCAACCTTTTTATGGTAGAGCAAGAGACATAAGAGTATATAACGAAGCATTATCAGATGCACAATTAACAGTACTGACAACTTTATAACAAGCGTAACAATTACACCTATAATAATAACAAGAGTAAATAAATATAATATGAAAATTAGTAAATACGAATTTAGTGATGAAGCAAGTGCTTTATCTAAAATAGCTTCTTTACCACACGCAACAGATGAAGATGGTAATAACTACCCTACTCACAAACACACTATCGTAAAACTTGGCTTTATAGTATTAGAGCAAGGGGAATACAATGAAGAAGCAGAAGAAACTAAAGCACCTGTATTATCAGACAAATATTCTGTTGATGTACTATGGAAAGATTTAGAAGAAACGGATGAAGAAGGTAATGTAACGATTGACCACCCTTATGGTTGGAAGTCTAAAGCTATTGATTTAGAAGATGAAGGAGTACACGGATTCTTTGGTGTTTCTTACCAAGACAATAAAATGTAATGCCAATACCTAATCCTAAACCAGCAGAGAAACAAAGCGATTTCATGATAAGATGTGTGCCGATGCTTACGCCTTATCATGATAAAGACCAAGCTATTGCAATCTGTTACGATAAGTTTAAAAATAAAACATTATGAAAGTAGATTTTAATAATGACGGAAAAGCAGATTTTAATTTAGATTTAAAAACTGTTATTTTAATTGTAGGCGGGATCATTAGTTTAACAATGACTTATAGCAATTTAATGAAAGAAATTCAATTAGCCAAAGAAATGCCTATTCACAAAAACGCTGAAACTTTAGGAAGATTAGAAGCACAAATAAAATCTCATAACAGTCGTATTTATACACTTGAAAAAAAAGTATTTAAAATAAAATGAAACAAGACTATAATATATTGTTTATAAACGCTGGTAGTTTAGGAATATCCATGACACAAATAGACATAGGGTTAAAGGTATTTTTATTACTAATCACTATTGGATATACAGTCCAAAAATGGTATTTAATGAATAAAAGAAATAATGACAAAGAACTTTAGTAAAGAAGAGTTTGATTGTAATGATGGAAGTGAAATGCCTATAAACATATATCATAATATGGTAAAGGTAGCTAACCAATTACAAATATTAAGAAACTATTTAGGTAAACCTATTCAAATTAATTCAGCTTGGAGAAGTGAAGAATACAATGCCTCTATAGGTGGGGTAAAAGACTCACAGCATATAATGGGTAGAGCTGCTGATATAGTAGTTAGGGATTTAACTTCTACAGAAGTATATAATACAATAGAAGAATTAATAGAAAAAGGCGATATGCTTCAAGGTGGTTTAGGATTGTACGATACTTTTGTGCATTACGATATTAGGGGAGAAAGAGCAAGATGGGACTTTAAAAAGAAATTATGATAATAGGCTTTAGCAATTTAATAGAAAAAGGTTTAATGATAGGTTGGGAATACTATCCAGCATTAGACGAAGAAGATGATTCAGAACTAAATATTTATTTAGTTTTTATTTGTTTACATTTTAAATGGTATCATGAAGAAGAAGTTTAAAGACACAAAGGTTGGACAGTTCTTAAAGATCAACGGTTCAGGTATTATACATACAATAGGCGACGTATTACCTAATTCTGGAGTATTAGGTATAGTTAAAGGACTTATAGACAAAGACAACACATTACCGCCAGAAGATAAAGAAAAGGCTTTAAAACTGCTTGAAATTGACATGGTAGAAATGCAAGAGGTAACTAAAAGGTGGGAATCAGATTTAGGGAGTGATAATGTACTTTCTAAAAATGTAAGACCACTCACATTAATTTTTATGACAGTATCTTTAATACTGTTTATATTACTAGATTCAATATTTACAGGCTTTAACTTTGAAGATGTACATATAGAAACACTTAAGCAATTATGTTCAGTTGTATTTATAGCATACTTCGGTGGAAGGAGTTATGAAAAAACCAGAAAATAGCCAGATATATTTGAATATTCTTCAGATATCTTTATTTTAATAATTTGTTATATATATTTATATTTATTTTATAAATCTTAAATAATTAAAAAATTTAAAGTTATTACTTTTTTTTTTAATAAAAAAATGTTATATTTAAACTATGAATATTTCAGTAAAGATTAAGAGGTACGAAAATCAAACAGAATTTTATGAATTAAAACTTTCAACTTACAAAGAAAGTATTGAAGGTAAATTTAGTAAAGAGGATTTAAGATACCTAATACAGCAAATAGACAACGAAATAGTATAATGGCTAAAAAACCATCAAGAAAAACAATAGTTAAAAAACTTGATACAGTATTTAGTCAATTTATTAGACGTAGGTTTGCAGTTAATGAAATATCAGAATGCGTAACGTGTGGCACGAAATCACATTACAAAAAATTACAGGCTGGGCATTTCATAAGCAGAAAGCATTATTCAACAAGATGGGATGAGACTAATGTTCAAGTGCAATGCTACAGTTGTAATGTAATGAGATACGGAGAGCAGTATAAATACGGATTGTATTTAGAAAAGGCATATGAGAAAGGAACTGCTGAACTGTTATTAAATAAGAGTAGGCAAATAACTAAATTCAGTGATAACGAATTAATAATTTTAATAGAACATTATAATAAATTACTAACTAACTTAAAATAATTCTTGTTTTGTTTTGTTTTTAAAGGGGTTAACTTAGGTTAGCCTCTTTTTTTTTGCTTTAAATGTTAAAATTTTGTTAAAGTTTAATATTTTTTTATAAACATAGTTGTTAATTAAATAATAAAGTTTATATTTACATATAACAAAAAAACAAAACATTATGACAAATTCTTTTACACATTGGACAATTCAAGATTTATGGAAACAATATCAATATTGTCAATTAAATAATACTAAATTTAACACAGCTATTTTAAAACAAGTTATAACAGAAATAAAATCAAGATAGTTAAACAAGATATTAATAAAAAACAAAACAAAATGGAATATTTCGACAAATTAAAATTTATTAGTGAATTAAAAGAATCAATAGGAGAATTTTTAAATGATTCAGACTTTAACGATGAAGAAGATGTTGAAGAAGAAGTAAATGAATTTATAGACAACTACATTAAAAACCAAACTATTTACTATGTAGATTGCTGGTCAATATGTTATACATTAGGCGCATCTGATTTTGAAATTGAACAATTAGGAAAAAAAGCTGAAAACATTAGTGAACTAGCATACTGGTCATTGTGGTCTGTGGTGGATGATAGTATTCAAACTTATTTAGAAGAAAAGATTTTAATAAAATAAAAAACAATATGTACTATATAATAACAACTCAACAAGGAGACCAAATTAAAGAAACAGATTACTTTAAAGCTTTTAGGTATTCTTTGTTTAATAAGTGTATATTAGAACAAAGAAATGGTTCTGGAGTAAAAGTAGAAATAAATAACTTTAGCAATTTATAACATGAAAGATTTAATAGACTTTAAAAATATGCAAATAGATGCTTTACAAAAAGAACTATTTAAAGCAACACAAAAAATAAGTAATTTAGAAACATTTATCTTTGAATTATGCGACAAGGATTGTCCAAGTTCATACAGAGATATAGTAAAAAAAGAAGTGTATGACACTACAGGAAATTAACTTTCATAGCAATTATCAACTATTAGCGAAATTATTATTAGAGTTTAATAAATCTAAACCTAAACAATCTGAAATGTATATGAAGGCGTTAAGTGAAATGTATTTTTATATAAATTCAATGCATATAGAAAATAGAGAACTAAAAAAAGAATATAGCGATATAAAACACAAATCATTAAAACAACAATTAGAATTTTACGACTATAAAAACAAAACAATTTAAAACTAAATAACATGGAACAACAAGAAATCATATTTCTATTATTAGGAATACTTTTAGGAATGCAAATAACATTATTAATTTATCAAAACAAAAACAAATGAATAGAGAAAAACTAGTAGACTTGTACAATAAGTACGAACTAACAAAAGACGATGTATATAAACATCAACACTATGTAATTATTACAAGAAAAGGTATTGAAAAGATACAAGCAAAAGAAAACATTAATATAGCATTTGAAGTTATAAAGTGTGAAACCAATTTTGCAGTATTCAAAGCAAATGCTTACATTAGTACAAAACCTGGCACACATATAGAAACATTCGGCTCAGCGTTAAAAGGAGCATCATTTAAAGACGGAAACTGTAATACTTGGTATGTAGCAGAGATGGCAGAGAAAAGAGCCTTGTCAAGAGCTGTTCTTAAACTAACTGGATTCTATGAGTTAGGAGTATTTGGAGAAGATGAATCAGAAGATTTTAAAAAAGTAAATAAAGATAAATTAATAAACCTAAATAAATAAACAATGGCATCACTAATCAATTTAAACATTAACGTAGAAAATCTACCAAAAGAGAAATTTGTAAAAGGTAAAAAAGGAGTTTACTATAACTTGACTATAAGTGTAAACGATGACACAAATCAATTTGGTCAAAACGTAGCAGCTTTTGATTCTCAAACAAAAGAAGAAAGAGAAGCTAAAAAGCCAAAGAAATATCTTGGCAATGGTAAAGTGGTTTGGACAGACGGAAGTTGCGTTAAAGCAACACAAGAACAACCACAAGAGCAAACGGCAGACAACACTACAGATTTACCATTTTAATATAGGGGGGCGTAATTGCCCCTTTTTTTATGACAGAAGAAACGAAAATGCATATGCAGCTCTTAGAAGAGGAATGCATAATTAACACAAATGAAACAGTAGAATACCCACCTGTAGCTATAACAATGGGAGAAACAACTATACAGACTTTAAAAGGCACAAAGACCCTACCAATACCAATAGGAACATATGGCAATTTTAGTTTTGTACAAGCCCCTCCTAAGACGATGAAAACATTTTTTATTAGTTTGTTAGCTTCTGTTTATTTGGGTGGCTCTAACAAGTTCGGAGGTAGCTTAAAAGGGCATAGGGATGGTAAATGTTTAATTCATTTTGATACTGAACAAGGTAAGTTCCACGCTCAAAGAGTATTCCGTAGAGTAGTAGACATGAACCAAGAACAAGACTTGGGGTGTTATCATACCTTTGGATTAAGAACTGTAGGGTTTAAACATAGGGTTGAATTTATAGAATACTATTTAAAAGAAAAAATAGAAAAAGGTAAAGTTGGCTTGGTAGTTATTGATGGAATAGCTGATTTAGTATCAGACGTTAATTCACTTGAGCAAAGTAACGAGGTTGCTCAAAAACTAATGGAATGGAGTCAAAGGTTTAATTGCCATATAATTACAGTAATACACAGTAATTTTGGAACAGATAAACCAACTGGTCATCTTGGAAGTTTATTAGAAAAAAAGACAGAAACACAAATACAATTAGAAACAAACACAGTAAACAAGGATTGGATAACTGTTAAATGCAAAAGAAGTAGAGGTTACGCTTTTGAAACATTTAGCTTTAAAGTTAATGACGTAGGTCTTCCTGAAATAGTTGGAGATTTATATAATCCCTTAAAAGGTGTAAGTTTTTAGTATGACAGAATTTTTAGAAGCATTAGGTAAAAATCACAAAGAATGGGTACAAATAGCGAAAAATTTAGGAGCAAAAGATTACGCTGAAGATATTGTACAAGAAAGTTATTTAAAAATAATTAAATATGCAGATAATAAAAATGTATATAGTAATGGCAAGTATTCGAAAGCCTATATGTATTTTACTATTAGGTCAGTGTTTTTAAATTATATAAAATTAAAAAACAAAGTACACAAAATACAAATAGAAGAGTTTTATAAAGATGAAGAATTTATTGAAATTCAAGCAAAATATATAGAAAGGTTTACATCAAGCAATGATTTAAACAAAGAAGATGCTTTTTGGCGTTTATGTGAAAAAATGGATAACGAGTTAAACACTTGGCATTGGTACGATAAAAGTATATATGAGTTATATCGTGATACTGATTTAAGTATAAGGGGAATGGCTACAGAAACCAAAATAAGTTCTGTAAATATATTCCATACATTAAAAAAAGGTAAAAATATAATGAGGGATAAATTCAAAGAAGACTACGAAGATTTTAATAACGAAGATTATAATTTAATATGAAAGCACCAAAAGATAAACGCACCAAAGAGTATAAAGAATGGAAAGCAAATTACGAAAAAGAATCAACAGGTTTAGGCGATACTATTGCAAAAATCACAAAAGCCACTGGGATAGATAAAGCTGTTAAGTTTTTAGCTGGAGAAGATTGTGGCTGTGACGCTAGACAAACAGCTATGAATAAAGCATTTAGATATAAAAGACCCAAATGTTTTTTAGAAGATGAATACACTTATTTAACCGAATGGTTTAACAACCCACGCAGTAGAGTAAAGCCAAATGAACAAAAAGAATTATTAAAAATATACAACAGAGTTTTTAGTGATAAAAAAGTAATGACATCCTGTGGAAGTTGTATAAGAAATATTACTAATGATTTAAACGCTTTATATAAAACCTATGGAAATTAGACCACGATTAAACGGAAACAAAAAAACAGCATACGAGAACATAACTAAAAAAGAAACTCGTGTATTAGCTATTGGAGATTTACATGAGCCATTTTGTTTAGATGGTTACCTTGAACACTGTCAGGAAACTTATGCAAAATATAATTGTAATAGAGTTGTATTTATAGGAGACGTG
>Ga0209711_10000883_pt1 | contig 30597 bp, 27 predicted proteins | sample ArcticOcean_MG_C_7_FD_187441 | JGI IMG/M metagenome (GOLD analysis project Ga0209711, IMG submission 187441) | Marine microbial communities from western Arctic Ocean - ArcticOcean_MG_CB11_88 (SPAdes) (version 2) | ecosystem: Environmental > Aquatic > Marine > Oceanic | place: Arctic Ocean...
CAGCTATTAAAATACTTAAACCAATTGCATCTTTTAAAGTAGTTAATGAAGCTGATTTATACGATAAAATTTATAATATAAAATGGGAGGATTACGTTGACTATAAAGGAACTATAGCAATTAATTCCACAGTTCATTCGACTGTTTTTACTCATTCTCAATATATTTCTTTAAAAGCAAAAGATGCTATTGTTGATAGATTTAGAGCTGTTAAAGGTGAACGTCCTTCGGTAGATTTAAAATTCCCAGATTTAAAAATCAATATACATATTGACAAATTGTTTTGTAATGTTTCGCTAGATTCATCTGGTGAATCCTTACACAAACGTGGGTATAAGACTGCGACTAACATCGCACCTATTAATGAGGTTTTAGCAGCTGGACTTATTATGTTAAGCGGTTGGGATGGTCAATCTGATTTACTAGACCCCATGTGTGGTAGTGGAACAATTTTAATTGAAGCAGCTATGATAGCTTGTAATATCCCTCCTAATTTGATGAGAAATGAATTTGCATTTGAAAAGTGGATGGATTGGGATGTAGATCTTTTTGAGACAATTGAAACTTCACTATTAGCTAAAACAAGAGATTTTCATCATAATATTTATGGTATTGATAAAGCTCCAAGTGCAGTATCAAAAGCAACAGAGAATGTTAAAAATGCAAGTTTAGAATCTTTCATCACTATTAGACACGATGATTATTTTAAGACTTCAAAATCTAATAACGATTTCTTACATATAATTTTTAATCCTCCTTATGGTGAGCGTTTAGAAATAAACATGGAAGAATTATATGGCAATATTGGAAATACTTTAAAAAGAAACTATGCAAATAGTACAGCATGGTTTATAACATCTAATATGGAAGCATTAAAATATGTCGGATTAAGACCTTCTAAAAAAATAAAATTATTTAATGCTAAGTTAGAATCAACTTTCCTTAAATATGAAGTTTATGATGGTAGTAAAAAAGCAAAAAAAAACTTATAGCTATTACTTTTTTATAATTGGAATTAGGTATGATATTTTATATCCAAAACCTACTCCAAACGAACTGCCTTCATATGTTTTATTAAATCCAGGTATATGTAAGTTTTGAATATTATTTTTTGAACCGGAATCAATCATTTTTTTTACTTCTAAATTGAATCCCAAAAATAAATTATTTAATATTTCAGCTTTTATCCCAATTATTAATTCCACCCATAAAGATGAAAGATTTGTGTTACTAATTGGAATATTTATAATGCTTTGTCCCCAAGTTTGACTATTTGTATCATATATAGTGTAGTTGTTAATTGTTTGATCAAACATACTATAGCCTACTCTTATTCCTGAGAAAATCATGTTTTGCATATCTAACCAATTAGTATGCATATTGTAGTCAATACCAGTCTTTATATAAGTTCCTTTATATGTAAAGTTTAAATAGTTTTCATCAATAGTTTTTTCGCTTAACCCAATTTCGGATGCTATATAAAGTTTATTGCTGAGTCTATAGTCGGCATTAATCTCAAATCCATCACTGTAAATTTTGAATAAATCAAATCCAACTCTAAGTCCATATTTTTGTTCGTATTTTATAGAATCATTTGCAACAGTACTTTCCTGGGAGAAAGTAAAAACAGGTATTATGAAAACAAATAATATTTTAGTGAAATATTTTAACATGTGCTTGGTTTTCGTTTTCTACTATTGAGTTAATAATTTCATATCCACTAATCCATGTTCCTGTTGGAGGTCCAAACACATTAGGATCATAATTAAAAACCGATAAATCGTTATAATTATTTATAAATCCGCAAGCTCTAGAAACAAAAACTTCTTCGATACTGTAATCTAAGTGTATGTGATTTTCTTCTCCAAGAATTACTTCATCGATTAGAGAATAATTTTTGTAAAATTTAAAGTCAGAAATACTAATGTCGTTTCTAAGAGGTATGGCTATAGAATCAGTATTGATTCCGTTTATTGATTCAATTAGAATTAACTGATTATCCTTTAACGCATATATTCCTAAAGATTCCACAGGTTTACTTTCTGTAGTATTATCAGCATCTTTAAAAGTAATTACTAATTGTGGGGTAGTGGCAGTAGATTCAGCACAGATATCATCTTTTTCACAGCTAGCAATAAAACTAAATATAAATATCAAATAAATATAATGATGAAACTTCATAATTATTTTTTCTTTAAAAGTACAACATTTTCTACATGGTGTGTTTGTGGAAACATATCCACAGCTTGAGAATTAATTATTTTATAATCATCTTTAAGTAACTCAAGATCTCTAGCTTGAGTAGCGCTATTGCAACTAACATATATGATTTTAGATGGTGAAATATTTTTTATTTGTTCAATTACTTTTTTATGCATTCCATCTCTAGGAGGATCAGTAATAATTACATCTGGATAGCCGTTTGCTTTTATAAAATCGTCATTAAAAACCGTCTTCATATCACCAACATAGAAATCAACATTTTTTATATTGTTATTAGTAGCGTTTTCTTTTGCTGCTATTATAGCATCAGGAACTGCCTCAATACCTACAACTTTTTTAGCATTTTTAGCTACAAATAAAGCGATTGTACCTGTACCAGTGTATAGATCATAAACAGTATCAGTACTATCTAAGTCACTTACATCTCTCACGATTTTATATAATTCATATGCCTGATCTGAATTTGTCTGATAAAATGACTTCGCATTGATTTTAAATTTAAGACCTTCCATTTGTTCGGTAATGAAACTATCCCCATAATAAGTTTTCACCTCTTGGTCATATATAGTATCATTGGCTTTATTATTAATCACATATAATAAAGAATTAGTAGTTGGAAATTTTTTTATTATGTAGTCTAATAATAGTTTTCTTTTATCCTTGTTATCCGAATAAAACTGAACTAAAATCATAACTTCTCCGGTACTAGTAGTTCTTATCATTAGAGTCCTTAGTTCTCCACTTTGATTAGAGTGATTAAAAAACGGAATATTGTTTTCTACTGAAAAATCTTTAATTGAATTTCTAATTATATTAGTAAAGTCTTCTTGAAGCCAACATTTCTTAATGTCTACTACTTTATTCCACATTCCAGGAATATGAAATCCAAGGGCATTTTTTTCTTCAATTATTTTTTTCGATTGAATTTCTTCAATACTTAACCATCTGGAATCACTAAATGAATACTCCATTTTATTTCTATAGAAATAATCATTTTTTGCGGCTTTAATTGGAGTTATCTGAGGAAGTTCTAAATTTCCGATTCTAAGTAAGTTGTTTTCTACTTCATTTTGTTTAAACTTTAGCTGTTCTTCGTAATTAATATGTTGCCATTTACAACCCCCGCAAACTCCAAAATGTTCACATTTTGGGGTTGTTCTTATTTCAGAATATTTATGAAATTCGGTAATTTTACCTTGATAATATGATTTCCTTTGCTTAGTGGTAAGTATGTTTACTATATCACCGGGTGCTCCTCCATCAATTATTATAGTTTTCCCATCATCAGCAACTCCGATAGATTTACCTTTTGAACCAACGCGTTCAATAGTAATATTATTGAATTCTTTATTTTTTTTTCTTCTCATTAATAGAAATTGTTGACATTTAATTGACTAAGATTATAGTTCTGTACTAAATATTTTTAAATTTGTGTAAAATTAACAAAACTAAACGATTTGTATGCATCAAAGTTTGTCAGATAAAGCAATTGAAATAGAAAATAAGTTTGGAGCTCATAATTATCATCCTTTACCGGTGGTTTTGAACAAAGGAGAAGGTGTTTATGTTTGGGATGTAGAAGGAAAGAAATATTATGACTTTTTATCTGCATATTCTGCTGTTAATCAAGGTCATTGTCATCCAAAAATTATTAAAGCCTTAATTGATCAATCTACAAAATTAACTCTAACTTCTAGAGCATTTCACAATGATGTACTTGGTGAATATGAAAAATTTATAACATCTTTTTTTGGCTATGACAAAGTTCTTCCAATGAATACAGGGGTAGAAGGAGGTGAAACAGCAGTTAAATTAGCAAGAAAGTGGGGCTATGAAGTAAAAAAAATCCCTAGTAACTCTGCTAAAATTATTTTTGTTGAAGGTAATTTCTGGGGTAGAACTCTAGGCGCTATATCATCTTCGACAGATCCATCAAGCACAAATGGTTTTGGTCCCTTTATGCCAGGATTTGAATTAATCCCTTATAATGATATCGATGCTTTAAAAATAGCTTTATCGGATCCTAATGTTGCAGGTTTTATGGTAGAACCTATTCAAGGTGAAGCTGGAGTTGTAGTTCCAGATGATGATTATCTTTTGACAGCTTTTAATTTGTGTAAAGAGCATAATGTATTATTTATAGCAGATGAAGTTCAAACTGGTATTGCTAGAACAGGAAAGATGCTATGTTGTGATCACCATGGTTTTAAGCCAGATGTACTTATTTTAGGTAAAGCTCTTTCCGGAGGTGTTTTTCCAGTTTCAGCAGTCTTAGCATCTAATGAAGTTATGCTTACAATTAAACCAGGAGAGCATGGGTCTACTTATGGTGGAAATCCTTTAGGTTGTAAAGTTGCAATTGCTGCTTTGGAAGTTGTTAAAGAAGATGGGTTAGTTGAAAATGCAGAATCTTTAGGGAAACTCTTTAGATCTGAAATTAATGAATACATTAAAACTAGTGGTATAGCTAGAATTGTTAGAGGTAAGGGATTATTAAATGCTATAGTCATAAATGATTCAGAAGAAAGCGAGACTGCTTTAAACATATGTAAGTCCATGTCTTCTAAGGGTCTTTTAGCAAAGCCAACACATGGAAATATTATTCGATTTGCACCGCCTCTAATAATTACGAAAGATCAGCTTATGGATGCTTTATCTATTATTAAGAAAACTTTAAAAGAATTTGAAATATAAACTTTAACTCATAATTAATGAATTCTGTATACCTAGATAACGCTGCCACTACTCAAATAAGAGATAAAGTTATTGATAAAATGCTTCAAGTGTCTAAGAATTATTACGGTAATCCTTCGTCTACTCATAGTTTTGGTAGAAGTTCGAGAACATTAATCGAATCTTCAAGGAAAAAAATAGCTGGTCATTTAAATGTTTCTCCATCTGAAATTATTTTTATGTCTGGTGGAACCGAAGCTGATAATTGTATTTTAAGAAGTGCAGTAAGAGACTTGGGTGTTAAGCATTTAATTTCTAGTAAAATTGAACACCATGCTGTAACGCATACATTAGATCAATTAAAAGTAGATTACCCTATCGAAATTTCATATGTTAAATTAGATAGCTTTGGAAATATTGACTATGCTGATTTAGAATTAATATTAAAATCCTCACAATCAAAGACTCTAGTTAGCTTAATGCATATAAATAATGAAATAGGTAATATTTTAGATATGAGCTTAGTATCTGATTTGTGTAAAAAATACAATTCTCTATTTCATAGTGACACCGTACAATCCGTAGGGCACTATAAATTAGATTTATCTCTTTTAGATATAGATTTCATAGTTGCAAGTGCACATAAATTTCATGGGCCTAAAGGAATCGGTTTTGCGTATGTAAAAAACACGAATCCAATAAAACCTTTAATCTTTGGAGGTTCACAAGAAAAAGGTTGTCGAGCTGGAACTGAAAGTGTGCATAATATTGTAGGTATGTCAGAAGCACTTGATATCTCTATTAATAAAATGGAAAAAGAGGTTGATCATATAAAAAAAATTAAATCTTATTTTATTGATCGGTTAAAGAATGTTATTAAAGGTGTAGAGTTTAATGGTTTAAGTTCTAATCTTGATGATTCTACTTACACTTTAGTCAATGTTAGATTTCCTATTAGTAAAGAAAAGTCAGCATTATTTCTGTTTCAACTTGATATGAAAGGAATAGCTTGTTCTAAAGGTAGTGCTTGTCAGAGTGGGGCAGATGCAGGTTCTCACGTTTTAAATAATGTTCTTACAGTAGATCAAAATAAATTTGTTTCACTTAGATTCTCTTTTAGTATTTACAATACTATAAAACAGATAGACTATGTTGTTACTCAACTAAATGAATTAATAAAAGAATAATTTTAGAGTTTTACGTCTATTGTTAAATTTAATATTCTAGGTGTTAAGTAATTTGGTATTGAGTATTGTCTTTTTGAATAGATATCTCTAACCCAAGTATTAGTTATTGAGTTCTGCATATCAAACATATTAAATATTTCTAATCCAATACTAAGTTCAGTAAAGTGCTTTTTCCAGCTTTTTTTGTAAGTTTTATTTTCGTTAATAACTATGTATGATATTCCTAGGTCCGCTCTTTTATAATCTGGAAGTCTATTTTGGTAATTATAGGTATTAGAATAACTAGGTGCTCCACCTGGAACTCCAGAATTATAAACTAAATTTAAATACATTTTTAAATCCGGAATATTAGGTATGTAATCCTGAAAAAGAATTCCAAACTTTAATCTTTGATCAGATGGTCTAGGAATAAACCCTTGATTATCAATATTTTCCTTAGTATTTAAATATCCGAAACTAAACCATGATTCGGTTCCTTTAATAAATTCACCGTTTAGCCTTATATCAAGGCCGTATGCATATGCTTTAGTATTGTTGTTGGCCAAGTATCGAATTCTAACGTTATCAACTGTATAGGCGTTTATATCGCTCATATTTTTGTAATAGACCTCTGATGTTAACTTAAATGGTCTATTCCAAAGCTTATAACTGTATTCATTAGATGCAACAATTTGTATTGATTTTTGCGCTTTTACATCATAATTTATTTCACCGCTATAATCTCTTAGCTCACGATAAAAAGGTGGCTGATAATATACACCACCACTTAATTTAAATATTATATCTTTTTTCCAGTCTGGTTTAATGCCTAATTGAAATCTTGGACTGAATATGAAGTTGGTTTTATTACTGTCAATTGACCATCCATGAATTCTAACTCCAGCATTTGTGTATATTTCTGAAGAACCTAAGTTGGAGTTTTTACTCCACTGAAAATAAGACTGAATTCGATTAGTTTTTGTTTGGTTAGTCTTTCTTATATTTTGATAAGGTACAATTGGACCTTCATTTGGAGTATATGGTTGATCTCCAATAGTTTCAAAAAAAGGTGGGTCAATTGAGTATCCTGTAGAATCAATTACTTCCCACTCTACAATTCTATCTTTAATATCTTCTCTAGTTAACTTTACAGACCATTCAAAATTATTATCGTTATTTTTATAATTACCCTTATGTTCGATATTGAAAATTAAGGCGTTTAAATTATTTCTACCATGATTGAGCTGGCTGCCAATTCCTTCTGAGAATTCCACATCACCTAAATTTTCATCTCCAATATTATTATTAACCTCTCCAAGCCTGTATTTAGCAAGTATATCAAAATATTCTTTTTCACTTGTTTGAAAAGCAGAAGTTATTAAGGACAAATCTATTTTATTAGACAACTTAAAATTCAATTTTGCAGCACCAAACAATGTTTGATACTTGTCTTTTTCCTGTCCATCATAATTAACTATTAATGCAATAGGTTCATCAAGTGTTCCAAAATTAGTCTGTCTTATTTCAGGTTTGAAGTTGTAATTATTAACTGACATATAGGTTAAAAAATTTAAACTTAATTTTTCATTAAAATTAGTAGTTAAAAAATTTTGAATGTCAATAAACTTTGGATTGTAGTTTGTTGTTGTTTCCCTTGAATTTACAAGCATACTATTATCTCTGTATCTAATTCCTAAGATATTTGAAGTTTTAGCATCTTTAGAGATGCTTTCTAACGTTAAATTCCCTCCAAGCAAATTTAAACCGGCTGAAATATTATTTGATTTTGGGTTTTTATACTCGATATCTAAAACTGAAGATAGTTTATCCCCGTATTTTGATTGAAAACCCCCAGCTGAAAAGTTTATATTTTTAATCAGATTAGAGTTAACAAAACTTAGTCCTTCTTGTTGTCCTGATCTAACTAAAAAAGGCCTGTATATCTCTATTCCATTAACATAGACTAAGTTTTCATCAAAGTTGCCTCCTCTAACAGAGTATTGAGTGCTCAACTCATTAGATATATTAACTCCAGGTAGTGTTTTTAATAAATTTTCAATCCCAGGTTGAGCGCCTTTAATTGTTCTAATAATTTGTGGATTTATATTAACTATACTTTTAAGTTTTTTTCTTTGATTTGAGTTTAGTATAATTTCTTCAATCTGTTCAATGTTTTGATCCATTACAGGGTAAAATTCATACACTTCATTTATTTTTAAGTTAATTTTGTAAGAGATGTTTTTGTAATTAACATGAGAATAAATAATATGAACATCTTCAAGAGCATCAATTTCAATAGAATAAAAACCATTAATATTTGTAGTAACACCATTTTTGACTTTTTTAGAAGTTGATGTTATATTGACGTTTTCAATTGGATTATTATTAATGTCTAAAACAACTCCCTTTATATAACTCTTTTGAGATAGGCACACTATTGGTAATAAAAATATTATTAGTAAGATATATACTTTATTTCTTAACATGAATTAGTTTGTTTTTCTATAAAAAACAGTTTCATAAAAAGAAGTATTTCCAACATTGTCAGAAACTTCAAGATTAAAAATGTTTTTAGTCGTATTAGATATGTTATCATCAAAATTATAACGAATAACCCCATTTTTATTAAATGGCTCCATTAAAATCCATTTACCATTTATGGTTGCTCTGTAATTTTTGATACCGGTTTGTTTATCTTTTATTTGAAATTTTAAGTAGGTTAGATCACTTATCCAATCATTCTTATTAAATCCTAACGGATTTATCGTAGGATTAATTGTGTCTCTTGCCAAGATATAAGTCCCAAGACTCTTTGTATAAGCTACAATAGAATCTCCCTTAACATTTGATGAGACAAAACTGCTTTTATTAGATTTTTTAATTAGTTTTCCTATGTATGAGTTATTGAAAGTAGTTTTTTTGAATTTTATTCTCAATGATTTGATTAAAGGAATTGTATCACTGTTTATAGTTAGAGTATCGATTTTACTATCTATTTTAAGAAAAATACTAGAATAAAAAGATTCTTTATCAATTGAAATTGAAGAGTTGTTTTTGGAGATAAAATATTTCTTATTTATATTAATAAACTTTTTATTAATGTCTTCTATTTTGACTACTTCAGCATCTATATTTTTAGTTTTAGATTCTTTTTCTTTTATTGGAATAATAATTTCAGCTAAATTATTATTAAAATCAACGAGTTCTATTCTAAATATATAGCTACTATCTCTTTTAAGCTCAATCACCCCTTTATTCAACTCTTTTTTAAATACAGATAGCGGATTATTTTCTTGAATAAATAATTTTATAAATCTCTTTTTATTTTTTTTAAATTCTGAATAATCGATTAATCTATTTATGTGTTTTGTTTCGTCAAATGAAAATTTATTAAAAGCTACTTTTAAAATTGTATCTAGATTTATAAAAGTATTAAGTTTATATATTCCATTTTTATTATTTGCTAGATCTTGTCGGTCAAAGGCTTGAACCCCAAAACCTATATCACCTGTATCATAAATAGTGTCTGTAATATATTTATTGTTACTTAATTTATAAAAAGATAGATTTCTGGAGGACAGAATCTCGCTATTTTTATGCAGTTTATACAATTTTAACGCTTTGAGATTTGGTGCTTTTGTATCAGTAACATTAATTCCATAATCTAAAGGATTTAACGGCTTTTGGTTAATGTCTCTTATTTCAAAATGAAGATGTGGACCGCTAGAGCCTCCTGTATTACCAGAATATGCAATGATTTCATTGTTTGAAATATTTATTTCATTAACAGCAGGGAAAAACTCAATTTCGTAATTTTCATTTTTGTATTGTAATTTCTTTACTATGCTATCGATCTTAGATGAAAACTTTTGTAAATGTGCATAGACTGAAGTAGTGCCATCAAGGTGTTTAATATAAATAGCTTTTCCATACCCTCCCCTAGATATCTTAATCCTACTTACATATCCTTCGTTTACAGAAAAAACTTTAGCGCCTTCTTTACCTTTTGTTTTAATGTCTAAACCTGAATGAAAATGATTTGATCTTAGTTCTCCAAAAGTTCCAGACAAAATAGATTCAAAACCAAGAGGATTATTATTGATTCTTTGAGAGTAGATACATATACTTGCTAATAAAAAAAATAGATAAAAAAATGAATTTTTCATAATATAATTGAAATGTAAAAATATTATAATTTATGTAACTTCTTAACATATTTTTTATAAAAAGAAGTGTTAGTTCTAATATCTATGTTAACTTTGTTACAATAGTATTTTTAATTATAGGATGCAAGATTTAGACAATATAGTTGAATCATTAGAGAAGAACATTAGAAGATCTTTAGATAAGATATCAAACCTTCAGATTAAGAATAATGAACTTCAAGATGAATTAATATTACTTAAAAATCAAGATGCTGCAAAATCTAATTTGATTGATTTATGTGAAGAAAAATATAAATCCCTTAAAATTGCTAATACTATTTCAGGTAGTAATAATAGTACAAAAGATACAAAACTAGAAATAAATTCATTGATTAGAGAAATTGATTATTGCATATCTCAGTTAACCGAATAAACTTAGTTTCTAAATGGAAAAGTTAAAAATAAAATTATCTATTGCTAATAGAATTTACCCACTTACTATAGATCCTTCTCAAGAGGAAGGCCTAAGGAAAGCTGCGTTAGACATTAACAATATGATAAAACAATTAGAACAAAGTTACTCAGTTAATGATAAGCAAGACGTTTTAGCTATGTGTGCTTTACAATTTGCATCAAAAACAAAACAAAGGTCAATTGATAATAGTAATTCAAATAAATCTTTTGAGATAAAATTAAAAGAGTTAAATGAATTAATTAGTGAGACTATTTCTTGATTTTTTAATATTAAAACTACCTACTTTAGTTTTTTTGATAAACTCAACACTTATTCTTTTAAAAAAGGTGAGTTTAAGTTGTAAAATTGTGCTGACTAGATCAGATCTTTGATCAACTTATTAGCCTTAAACTTGATTTAAAGGAGTTTATACAAAACCATAGCTATCGTAGGTATTTTTATTTAATAACTTAACAATTATGGAATTTACAACAACAACGGTAATATTTTTAATTTGCGGAATCTTAGTAGGTTTTGTAATAGCAAAAATATTTGAAAAATCAAATGCTACTAAAATAATAAAAGACGCGAACACAGAAGCTTCAATTATTTTAAAATCAGCAAACCAAGAAGGTGAATCTTTGAAAAAAGATAAAATGTTACAGGCAAAAGAAAGATTTATTGAACTTAAATCAGAGCACGAGAAAGTAATATATTCAAGAGAAGATAAAATGAAATCTTTAGAACGTATGGTCAATGAAAAAGATGCTAAAGCATCAAAATTATTGAAAATACAATCTGATCTAAACTTAGATTTAGAGTCGAAATCCAAAGATTTTGATAAAAAATTAGCTAGCCTTGATAAGAAAAAAAGCGAGTTAGATATAAGCAGAATCAATCAAATTAAACAATTAGAAGTTATTTCAGGTCTTTCTGAAGAAGATGCTAAAGAACAGCTTCTTGACTCTTTAAAAGATGAAGCTAAAACTGATGCTATGAAATTCATCCAAGATAGAATGGAGGAAGCTAAAATGACCGTTGAACAAGATGCAAAAAAAATTATTATTAATACCATTCAACGAATAGGAACTGAAGAATCAATAGATAATTGTGTTTCCGTTTTTAATATTGAATCTGACGATGTAAAGGGAAGAATTATAGGTAGAGAGGGAAGAAATATTAGAGCTTTAGAAGCAGCTACTGGAGTTGAAATTATTGTTGATGATACTCCAGAAGCAATTATATTATCATGTTTTGATTCTATTAGAAGAGAAATTGCAAGATTATCACTTCATAAACTAGTTACAGATGGTAGAATACACCCTGCAAGAATCGAAGAAATAGTAAAGAAAACGGAAAAACAAATTGATCAAGAAATTATTGAAATTGGAAAAAGAACTGTTATTGATTTAGGTATCCACGGCTTACATCCTGAATTAATTAAAGTTGTAGGAAGAATGAAATACAGATCTTCTTATGGACAAAACTTACTACAACATTCTAGAGAAGTTTCTAAGCTTTGTGGTATTATGGCAGCAGAGCTTGGAATTGACGCAAAATTAGCGAAAAGAGCTGGTTTATTACATGATATAGGTAAAGTTCCATCTTCTGAAAAAGATGCGGAAACTCCACATGCAATACTAGGAATGCAGTGGGCAGAAAAATTTGGAGAGAAAGTAGAAGTTTGTAATGCGATTGGAGCTCACCACGATGAAATTGAAATGAAATTTTTATTATCTCCAGTAGTTCAAGTTTGTGATGCTATTTCAGGAGCTAGGCCAGGAGCCAGGAGACAGGTTTTAGATTCCTATATTGAAAGATTAAAAAACTTAGAAGAAATTGCTCTTGACTATAATGGTGTCCAAAAAGCCTATGCAATACAAGCAGGAAGAGAACTTCGTGTTATAGTTGAAAGTGAGAAAGTAGATGATGAAGTTGCTTCCAAACTATCTTTTGATATTTCTCAAAAGATTCAAACAGATATGACATATCCTGGACAGGTTAAAGTAACCGTTATTAGAGAAACACGAGCGGTTAACATTGCTAAATAATTAATCCTTAATATCTCAAAACATTAAGCTCTAGGGTGGAATTTGTTTAATGCTTCGCTAAGGTACCTGTTATCTAAATGCATGTAAATTTCTGTGGTAGTTATGCTTTCGTGCCCTAATAATTGCTGTATCGTCCTTAAATCTGCACCATTTTCCAATAGATGTGTTGCGAAAGAATGTCTGAAAGTATGAGGAGATATTGATTTGCTAAAGTTTGCTTTTTCTGCTAATTTTTTTATGATAGTGAAAATCATTGCTCTAGTTAAATTTTTACCTCTTCTATTTAAAAACACATGATCATTAAAAGTGTTTATTACTTTAACTTTATTTCTAGAATTATTTAGATAATTGTTAATTTTTTGTTTGGTTAAATTTCCAATTGGTATTAACCTTTGCTTATTGCCTTTACCAGTAACTTTTATGAAATTTTCTTCAAAAAATAAATCCGATATTTTCAAATCTACTAACTCACTAACTCGTATTCCACATCCATAAAGTAACTCTATAATTGCTAAATTCCTTTCTCCTTGCTCTTTGTATAAGTCTATTTTAGAAATTAAAACATCTATTTCTTCCAAAGAAAGTACATCAGGAAGTTTTCTAGATGTTTTAGGAGATTCAATTAGGTTCAGTGGATTGTCTTTTATATATTTTTCAAATATTAAAAATTCAAAAAAACTTCTTAAACCTGAAATAATCCTTGACTGTGAAGTCGAATTTAGTTCTTTAGAAATATTATTTAAAAATCCTTTAATATCATCTGCATTTATTTCTAATGGGTTTTTAGAGTTATTTATAAATTTTCTAAATTTAGTAATGTCTTCTTTATAGCTAGATATAGAATTAAATGAAAAGCCTCTTTCTATTTTTAGATAATCAATAAAATCATTAATTGCATTAGTCCAATTCATAACTACAAGTTAATCAAAACTGATAAAAATAAATATTATTAGTTCTATTTATTAATTTAACAATTTTTGATACATTTACAAGGTGAAAAAAATTATTATTATTAATGGACCAAACTTGAATCTTCTAGGTAAAAGACAGCCTGAAATTTATGGTGACATTAATTTTGAGGATTTTATTGCCGAGCAAAAAGATAAATTCCCAACTATTTCTATTACTTATTTTCAATCAAATATTGAAGGAGAGATAATAGATAAACTACATCAAGTTGGTTTTGATTTTGACGGTATAATTTTAAATGCTGCTGCATACACACATACTTCAGTTGGAATCGGTGATGCTGTAGCTTCAATTACCTCACCTGTTATTGAGGTTCATATTTCGAATACATATTCAAGAGAAGAGTTTAGACATGTATCATTTATATCTCCTCATGCTAAAGGAGTTATCCTAGGTTTTGGTTTGAAAAGTTATGGTTTAGCTTTAAGTAGTTTTATTAACTTATAGGTGTATTACCTCATCATAAGCAGCAGCTACTGCTTCCATAACAGCCTCGCTCATTGTTGGATGAGGATGTATAGTCTTTAAAACTTCTTGCCCAGTAGTTTCTAATTTCCTTCCTAAAACTGCTTCTGCTATCATGTCAGTTACTCCAGCGCCAATCATATGACATCCTAACCATTCTCCATATTTCGCATCAAAGATAACTTTCACAAAGCCTTCTTTTGTTCCTGACGCACTTGCTTTTCCAGAAGCTGAAAACGGGAATTTACCAACCTTGATTTCATAACCTTTATCAATAGCTTGTTGTTCTGTTAAACCAACACTTGATATTTCAGGAGAACAATATGTACACCCAGGAATATTTCCGTAATCTATTGGCGCAACATCATGTCCTGAGATTTTTTCAACACATAAAATACCTTCTGCCGAAGCAACATGAGCTAATGCAGGACCAGGAGTAACATCTCCTATAGCATAATAACCAGGGATGTTAGTGCCATAATATTTGTCAACAAGTATTTTATCTCTATCTACTGCTATTCCAACTTCTTCAAGACCAATGTTTTCAATATTTGTTTTAATTCCAACGGCAGATAATATAATATCTGCACTAAGAGTTTCTTCACCTTTAGAAGTTTTAACCTTTGCGGTAACTCCTTTTCCTGATGTATCAACAGATAATACTTCTGAAGATGTCATAACTTTTATTCCACTTTTTTTGAATGATTTTTCTAACTCTTTTGAGATGTCTTTATCTTCAATAGGAACAATACTTGGTAAATATTCAACAATAGTAACATCAGTCCCCATTGAATTATAAAAATAAGCGAATTCAACTCCTATAGCTCCAGAACCTACAATGACCATAGACTTCGGTTGTTTTTTTAATGTCATAGCTTGTCTATATCCAATAATTTTTTTACCATCTTGTGGAATAGATGGTAATTCCCTAGATCTTGCACCTGTAGAAATTATAATATGATTAGCTGAATAATCTACTCCATCAACATCAACAATTTTACCAGCTTTAAGTTTACCATAACCTTTTATAACATCAATTTTATTTTTTTTCATTAAAAAAGTAACACCTTTACTCATTCCGCCAGCAATATTTCTACTTCTATCAACAACAGCGTTAAAATCTTTTGAAAATTCAGAAACTTCAAGGCCGTAATCTTTTGCATGTTTTAAGTATTCAAAAACTTGAGCTGATTTCAACAATGCTTTTGTTGGAATACATCCCCAGTTTAAACAAACGCCTCCTAAACTTTCTTTCTCGACAATTGCAGTCTTTAAACCTAACTGAGAAGCTCTAATAGCAGTAACATATCCACCAGGACCACTACCTAATACAATCACATCATAATTACTCATATCTTTTAATTTTTAAAGTCAATACTAACTGAATTTACACAATATCTTTTTCCTGACTCCGTAGGGCCATCATTAAAAATATGGCCTAAGTGTCCTCCGCAATTTGTACAAAGTATTTCTACTCTTGACATTCCTAGAGTATTATCTTTTTTATACTCAACACTACCTTCAATAGCATTATCAAAACTTGGCCATCCACAGTCAGATTCAAATTTTTGGTCACTTGTAAATAGTGGGTTATTACAACCTTTACAATTATAAACACCTTCTTTCATGTGAATATTATACTCACCACTTCCAGGGTATTCAGTTCCTTTATCTATTAAAACTCTGTATTCTTCATCATTTAGAGTTTTTTTCCATTCTTCTTTTGTCTTTTTCACTTTATAGTCGTTTGTTATTTTAATTGATTTATTTAACTGAGATTTTGTTTGTTGTGAAGTAAAGTTAACTAATAATATTCCACAAGATGTAGTTAAAAGAATTAGTAATATTTGTGTATAATTTTTCATACAAGTAATTATTTATTATATATAGTTATAGTACTATTTGTTTAATAGAAATATTATATTAGGCAAAAGTATTTTATTTTTATGAAAATATATCAAAAAGGAGATAAAAAATTATTAAATGCTTGGGCATTCTATGATTGGGCTAATTCAGTCTATCCACTTGTAATATCAACTGCAGTTTTTCCAATATATTATGGCTTTATTACCGAAAGTAACAAATACATTGAATTCTTAGGTTTTAATTTTAAAAACACTGCTTTAATTAGTTTTGTCACAGCTATAGCTTTCATGTTCTTGGTTGTAGCTATACCCATTTTGTCTGGTATTGCGGATTATACAGGCAAGCGTAAAGCTTTTATGAAGTTTTTCTGCTTTATGGGTTCTATTTCTACTATTTCTTTATACTGGTTTGAAATTGATAACTTAACTCTTGGTCTTGCATATTATTTCTTTGCAATGATTGGTTTTTGGGGTAGTTTAGCATTTTACAACTCTTATTTACCTGAGATAGCTTTTAAGAACCAACAAGATGCAATAAGTGCTAAAGGATATTCATTGGGTTATTTTGGAAGTGTAATTCTATTAGTTTTCAACCTTTTAATGGTTAATTTCCCTGACTCTTTTGGAATAGTTTCAGATAATAATGTTCAGGCCCCCATAATGGCTATGAAAATATCTTTTATAACAGTTGGTATTTGGTGGTTTGTGTTTAGTTTGTATACTTTTTATTATTTACCTAGTAGAAATACAACCTCAAAATTTAATAGTAAGATTGTTTTTAATGGTTTTAAAGAGCTTTACAAGGTATGGGTAATAGTGAAATCACACTCTTATTTGAAAAGTTACCTTATAGCATTTTTCATGTATAGTATTGCTTTACAAACTGTTATTTTAGTTGCGATATATTTTGGAGAACAAGAAATTATATGGGCAGAAGGTGAAAAAACTGGGGGACTAATTATTAGTATACTACTTATTCAATTAGTAGCTATAGTTGGAGCACTAGTTAGCGCTAAAATTTCGGAAAAATATGGTAATATATCTACGCTAATAATTTTAAACTTATTATGGGCGGTTTTATGTTTTTACGGATATTTTATTGAGTCATCTAATGAATTTTATATTGCAGCTGGACTAGTAGGTTTAGTGATGGGTGGTATCCAGGCCTTATCTAGATCAACTTTCTCAAAGTTTCTTCCTAAAACAGATAGTACCACATCTTTTTTTAGTTTTTACGATGTAACTCAAAAAGTTAGTATAGTTATTGGTATGTTGCTTTTTGGAGCAATTGATCAAATTACTGGAAGTATGAGAAACTCAATGTTGTTTTTTATGACTTTCTTTTTCATAGGAGCTTTCCTATTAGTTAAATTAAATAAAAAAATAAAAGCTTAGTTCTTCTTGGCATAGATATTGAATTATATAATTGAATTTGATACATAATTTTTTTGTTTTTCTCTGATTTTTAGATGTTTGGAAAACCAAAATCTTTTATTTTTTTTATAAATAACAATATGGCTAACAGAAACTTATTTAATATTGACAACTTGTCATTAATTGACGTTGACGAAAACTCTGAATTGATTCCTTTAATGACACCGGAAGACGAAAAAGAGATTAATAATGAAGTTCTCCCAGACTCATTACCTATACTCCCTCTTAAAAATACCGTTTTATTTCCTGGAGTTGTTATTCCTATTACCGCAGGAAGAGACAAGTCTATTAAATTGATAAATGAAGCTAATAAAGGAGATAAACTTATTGGAGTTGTTTCCCAAATAGACAAAAATATTGAAGATCCTTATTTAAATGATATTTATAAGACTGGAACTGTAGCTAAGATTCTAAAAGTCTTAAAAATGCCTGATGGTAATACAACAGTAATTATCCAAGGAAAAAAGAGATTTACTATAGACAAAATGATTTCTGAAGAACCTTACCTTAAAGCAGTTATAGAAAGTGTTCCAGAAATCATTCCTGATTTAGCTGATTCTGAGTTTAAAGCTATAATAGAATCTATCAAAGAACTTGCATTGCAAATCATTAAACATAGTCCGAACATTCCTTCTGAGGCTTCTTTTGCTATTAAAAACATTGAAAGCAATTCTTTTTTAGTAAATTTTGTTTCCTCCAATATGAATCTTAAGGTTTCTGAAAAACAGGATTTATTAGAGATAAATGACCTTCAAGAAAGAGCATTAGAAACTCTTAAATTTATGAATATTGAATTTCAAAAATTAGAAATTAAAAATGATATTCAGTCAAAGGTTCAAAGTGATTTAAATCAACAGCAAAGAGAATTTTTTCTTCATCAACAAATGAAAACAATTCAAGAAGAATTAGGTGGAGTAAATCATGATGGTGAAATTGATGAAATGAAAGCTAGATCTAAAAAAATAAAATGGACTAAAGAAGTAAAAATTCATTTTGAGAAAGAGCTTTCTAAATTACAAAGAATGAATCCGCAAGTATCAGAATATTCTGTACAGCGAAATTATTTAGATCTAATATTAGATCTTCCATGGTCAAAATATAGTAAAGACTTGTTTGATTTAGTTAAAGCTCAAAAAATATTGGATAAGGATCACTTTGGTTTGGAAGATGTTAAAAAAAGGATCATTGAGCATCTTGCTGTATTGAAACTTAGAAATGATATGAAATCTCCTATACTATGTTTGTATGGACCTCCTGGTGTAGGTAAAACATCACTTGGAAAGTCGATAGCTAGGGCATTGGGTAGAAATTATGTTCGAATGTCTTTAGGTGGTTTAAGAGATGAAGCTGAAATTAGAGGGCATAGAAAAACTTATATAGGAGCTATGCCAGGAAGAGTTATTCAAAATATTAAAAAAGCTGGAACTTCTAATCCTGTATTTGTTTTGGATGAGATCGATAAACTATCTAATTCAAATCAAGGTGATCCTTCGTCTGCTTTACTTGAAGTTTTAGATCCTGAGCAAAATTTCGAGTTTTATGACAATTATTTAGAGTTAGGTTTTGATCTTTCTAAAGTAATGTTTATAGCTACATGTAATAATTTATCTTCTATTCAGCCTGCACTTTTAGATAGAATGGAAATTATTAATGTCAGTGGTTATACTACGGAAGATAAAGTACAGATTGGTAAGAAATTCTTGTTACCTAAACAGCAATCTGAACATGGTGTAAAATCATCTGAAATTAAATTATCGAAAAATGTTATTGAAAAAATTGTAGATGGTTACACAAGAGAATCTGGAGTTAGAGGATTAGAAAAGCAAATAGCTAAAGTAGTTAGATATGCTGCTAAGAACTTAGCTATGAATTTAGAATACAACTCTAATATTAAAGTAGATGATTTAAATGAAGTATTGGGTTCTACTAAATTAGACAGAAGTGTTTATGAAAATAATAAAGTAGCAGGAGTAGTTACCGGTTTAGCTTGGACTAGAGTAGGTGGAGATATTTTATTTATTGAATCCATTATATCCAAAGGAAAAGGGAAGTTATCTATCACAGGTAACTTAGGTAAAGTGATGAGTGAGTCTGCTACCATAGCTTTAGAATTTATTAAAGCGAATTCACATCATTTTAATATCAATGAAGAAATCTTCAATAAATATAATGTTCATATTCATGTGCCAGAGGGAGCTACACCAAAAGATGGTCCAAGTGCAGGGATAACAATGTTAACTTCTTTAGTCTCTTTATTTACTCAAAAAAGAGTCAATAAAAACCTTGCTATGACAGGTGAAATTACTTTAAGAGGTAAGGTTTTACCAGTTGGAGGTATCAAGGAGAAAATATTAGCAGCTAAAAGAGCTAAGATTACAGATATTATTTTATGTAAACAAAATGAAAGTGATGTAAATGAGGTAAAGGCAGATTATTTAAAAGGATTAAAATTTCATTATGTTACAGAAATGAAAGAAGTTATTCAATTAGCCTTATCTAATCAGGATGTGCTTTATGCTAAGAAGTTATAATAAAATCTTTATTTTTAAGTTCTATAAAATATGATTTGTCTTGATGAAAAATTTATTTAAATTAATTTTTTTGTTCTCTCTTTGTGATGCAAGTTCGCAAGTTGCAGGTGAATCAGCTTACCAATTTTTAAATATCACTACATCTCCCAGACAGTTAGCTTTAGGTGGTAAAGAGATTACTCTTTTTGATTATGATGTAAACCAGCCTAGCGTAAACCCAGCATCTATAAATATTAGAATGGATAATAATTTTTCTATAAATTTTTCTAATTATTTTTCAGATATTAGTTATGGTACAGCAGCTTATGCCTATACATTTGATAATAGAAATAATACAATTCATTTCGGCATTTCATATATAGATTACGGAAGTTTTTCTGGTTACGATGAGTTAGGCAATCAAACAAATGACTTTACAGGCAAAGAGAGTGCTTTTTCAGTTGGATACTCTACAAAAATTCAATATTTACCAATTTACATTGGTTCAAATATAAGACTAATTACGTCCTCATTAGAGCAATATAATTCAATTGGAATTTCTGCAGATTTAGGTTTTTTATATGTTAATAGTGATGTCGATTTAAATATAGGTTTGGTCATAAGAAATCTTGGTACTCAATTAAAGGCTTACAATGAAATATATGAAAAATTACCTTTAGAAATTAATGTTGGAGTATCACAATTATTAGAAAACGCACCATTAAGATGGTATTTGACTTTTGAAAATCTCCAAAAATGGAATATTGGTCTTTCAAACCCCTCTAGATCAACAACAGACTTAGATGGTGTTGTAACTGAGGAAAAAGTTACATTTTTTAATAATGTATTTAGACATCTGATAATTGGTGCTGAATTATTTCCAGAAAGTATATTTAATATTAGACTTGGATATAATTTTAGAAGAGGTGAGGAGCTAAAAATTATTGACCAATCGAATTTCTCAGGAGTTTCATTTGGTTTTGGTATTAAATTTAATAAATTACGAATAAATTATACTCATGCTAAATTTTCTAGTGCAGCAAATACAAGCTTCATTGGTTTACAATTAAATTTAAATTAATGAATAAAAATATTATAATTGCTATAGACGGATTTGCTTCAACAGGAAAAAGCACTTTAGCCAAACATTTAGCTAATTATTTAAATTATATTTATGTAGACTCTGGATCTATGTATAGAGCCATAACTTATTATGCCTTAAAAAATAACTATATCCCTTTTGATAAAGAAAATTTGAAAGAATTTTCAAAAATATTATTAGATATTAAATTGAGTTTTGTTTTCAACAAAAAACTCGGTTACTCTGAAATATTTTTAAATAATATTAACATTGAAAAGGAAATAAGATCCATAATAGTATCTAACCATGTTAGTTCTGTTGCCACTGTTTCATTTATAAGAAAACATATGGTAAATCTTCAAAAAGAATTAAGTTTAAATAAAGGAGTTGTTATGGACGGCAGAGATATTGGTACTGTTGTTTTTCCAAATGCGGAATTGAAATTATTTTTAACAGCTTCCGCAGAAGTTAGAGCAAAAAGAAGATATTCTGAGTATGTTAATGAAAATGTAGAAGTAGAATACAATGAAGTTTTAACTAACTTAAAGTCTAGGGACTTGGATGACTCAAAAAGAAAGGACTCTCCTTTAATTATAGCTGATGATGCTTTAGAGATAGATAATTCATTTATGTCGATGGAAGATCAGCTTACCTTTGTTAAAAGTATTTTAAAAGATAAATTCAATCTTTAAGAATAATATTATTGTCATTATCATTTAATATGTTTATTTTCGCACTCCTTTTGGTGATTTATTCGATATGACAAAGGGAATGAAGATATTTAATTAATCCTTCTAAAAGTTAATTACTTAATTCTATCGAAGACTTCTAGAATACAAATTTAATCAGATATGTCTGAAGAATTAAAAAAAGAAACTGTTGAAGAAGTTTCTAAACCAGTAGTAAATACTGAATCAAAAGAGCAACCTGCTCAAGAGGAAAATAAAATTTCAATTGAAGAATCAAAAAAAGAAACGGTTAAAGAAGTTTCTAAACCAGTAGTAAATACTGAATCTAAAGAGCAACCTGCTATTGAAGAAGATAATAAAATTTCTCCCGAAGAATTTTTAAAAGATTTTAATTGGCATAATTATGAAGAGGGTATTGATCCTATTGATGATGCTAAGCTTGTAGAGTTTGAAGGCTTAGTGAAGGAAAATTTTGTTGATACATTAACGGACGAAGTTGTTACAGGAATTGTCACTAATATTAGTGATAGAGATGCTATAATTGATATTAATGCTAAATCTGAAGGAGTCATTTCTTTAAATGAGTTCAGATATAATCCTGACTTAAAAGTTGGTGACAAGGTTGAAGTACTTATTGATATTAGAGAAGATGCAACAGGTCAACTAATACTTTCACACAGAAAAGCAAGAGTTATAATGGCTTGGGATCGTGTTAATAACGCTCACGATACTGGAGAGATAGTTAATGGATTTGTTAAGTGTAGAACTAAAGGAGGAATGATTGTAGATGTCTTTGGTATTGAAGCTTTCTTACCTGGTTCACAAATTGATGTCAAACCTATAAGAGATTATGATGTTTATGTAAATAAAACAATGGAATTCAAAGTTGTAAAAATCAACCATGAATTTAAAAATGTTGTAGTTTCTCATAAAGCTCTTATTGAAGCTGATATAGAACTACAAAAGAAAGAAATAATCAAACAATTAGAAAAAGGTCAAGTCCTTGAAGGTACTGTTAAAAACATTACTTCTTATGGAGTATTTATGGATCTTGGTGGCGTTGATGGATTAATTCATATAACTGATTTGTCTTGGTCAAGAATCAATCATCCAAGTGAAATTGTAGAGTTGGATGCTAAAATCAATGTTGTTATTTTAGATTTTGATGAAGATAAGTCTAGAATACAATTAGGTCTTAAGCAACTTAGTAAGCATCCATGGGAAGCTTTATCAGAAGATGTTAAGGTTGGAGATAAAGTAAAAGGTAAAGTTGTGGTAATTGCTGATTATGGAGCATTTATTGAATTAGCTGAAGGAGTTGAAGGTTTAGTACATGTATCAGAAATGTCGTGGTCTACTCATTTAAGGTCTGCAGGTGACTTTGTTAAAGTTGGAGATGAAATTGATGCTGTTATAATTACTTTTGACAGAGAAGACAGAAAAATGTCTCTTGGTATTAAGCAATTAACACAAGATCCATGGACAGATATTACTTCTAAATACCCTGTTGGTTCTAAACAAACAGGAATAGTAAGAAACTTTACTAATTTTGGTGTTTTTGTTGAGTTAGAAGAAGGGATTGATGGTCTAATTTATATTTCTGATCTTTCTTGGACTAAAAAAATAAAGCATCCTAGTGAGTTTTGTGCTGTAGGTGATAAGATTGAAGTTGTAACTCTAGAACTTGATGTAGAGAGTAGAAAACTAAGTTTAGGTCATAAGCAGACTTTAGATAATCCATGGGACAAATATGAAAATGAGTTTACTTTAAATTCAACTCATACATTTGAAATCTTTGAAATAGTTGATAAAGGTGCTACCGTTAAGTTTAATGACGATATTACTGCTTTTGTTCCATCTAGATATTTAGCTAAAGAGGACGGTTCTAAGTTAGTTAAAGGGGAGTCAGCTGAATTCAAGGTGATTGAGTTCAATAAAGATTCTAAACGTGTTGTTGCTTCTCATACATCTGTATTTAAAGATGTTGAAGCGGAAAACATAAAGGTTGCTAACAAGAAAAACAAAAAAGAGAAAATCGAATCCAAAACCACTTTAGGTGATGCAAATTTACAGTTGCAAGAGCTGAAAGATAAAATGGACGGAAAATAATTTCTTATAAAAGCCTTTCTTTTGAAAGGCTTTTTTTTTAACTTAATTCTATATTTATTAAAAATAGAAATTGATGAGTAAAAATATCATACTTAATAAAAAGGAGATAGATATTATTCTACAAAGACTTGCTTGTCAATTAATTGAAAATCACCAAGATTTTTCTAATACTATATTAATTGGTTTGCAGCCTAGAGGCAAATTTTTACTAAATAGATTAGTAGAAATATTATCTACTACTTATAATATTTTAAATATAAATCACGGCTTATTAGATATAACTTTTTATAGAGATGATTTTAGAAGAAATGAGAAAATTTTAGAAGCAAATTCTACTGATAATATTCAGGTAGAAGGAAAGAAAGTTGTCTTTATAGATGATGTTTTATTTACAGGGAGATCTATAAGAGCTGCACTAACTGCTGTTGAAACTTTTGGTAGACCCAAAAATATCGAATTATTGATACTAATAGACAGAAGGTTTAGTAGACATTTACCCATTCAGCCAGATTATAGAGGTAGACAAATTGATGTTTATGAAAATCAAAAAGTAAATGTTAGCTGGAGTGATGATAAAGAGGAGGACTGTGTTTATATAATAAATAAATAATGAACGAATTAAGTGTTAATCATTTATTAGGAATTAAGCATTTGAATATTAATGATATTAATCTGATATTCAAAACTGCAGATCATTTTAAAGAAGTAATAAATAGGTCTATAAAAAAAGTGCCCTCACTAAGAGATATTACAATAGCAAATTTGTTTTTTGAAAACTCTACAAGAACTAAATTATCATTTGAATTAGCAGAGAAGAGGTTGTCTGCTGATGTTATTAACTTTTCATCGTCTCAATCTTCAGTAAAAAAAGGGGAAACACTTATAGATACAGTTAACAATATTCTATCTATGAAAGTCGATATGGTAGTTTTAAGGCATCCTAACCCTGGAGCTGCTATATTACTTGCAAACAATGTAGATGCTACTATAATTAATGCAGGAGATGGTGCTAATGAGCACCCGACACAAGCATTATTAGATTCGTATTCAATTAAAGAAAAAATTGGTAATTTAAAAAATAGAAATATTTTAATAGTAGGTGATATATCTCATAGTAGAGTTGCACTATCTAATATCTATGCATTACAATTACAGGGTGCAAATGTTATGGTTTGTGGTCCAAAAACACTTATACCTAAATACTTACATAAACTTGGAGTAAAAGTTGAATACGATTTTTTAAAGGCTCTTCAATGGTGTGACGTTGTTAATATGTTAAGATTACAGAATGAAAGAATGACTAATAGCTTTTTTCCTTCAGTTAGAGAATATGTTCAGCAATATGGTTTGACATTAGATATATTAAAATCTTTAGATAAAGAAATCTACGTTATGCATCCAGGTCCAATTAATAGAGGAGTGGAAATTTCCAGTGATGTTGCAGATTCTAAAAACTCTATAATTTTAGACCAAGTAGAAAATGGTGTTGCAATAAGAATGGCTATTATTTACTTATTAGCACAAAAAAAACCTCTCAAAAAATAAAAATTGAAAATTACAATTATTGGATGTTATAGTGCCATGCCTAAATTAGGTAACAATCTGTCATCACAGGTTTTAGAAATTCAAAACGAAATATTTTTAATTGATTGTGGAGAAGGAACACAGCTTGGATTAAGAAAAAATAAAATTAAGTTTTCTAGAATTAAATGTATTTTTATTTCTCACTTACATGGAGATCATTATTTTGGTTTAATAGGACTAATATCAACATTTTCATTACTTAACAGAACTTCAGATCTTCACATATATGGTCCCTTGGGACTTAAAGATTTAATTATTAATCAAATAAAAGCATCTGGATCTTGGACAAAATATAGATTAATTTTTCATATTTTATCTTCAGTTAAATCCGAAACAATTTTTATTAGTGAATATATTGAGGTATCGACGATTCCTTTATCGCACAGAATTTATACTAATGGTTTTTTATTTAAAGAAATTAATCTTCCTAGAAAAATTAATCCTGAAGCCCTTAAAGATCTTAATGTAAATATTGCATATGTAAATAAGTTAAAACAAGGTTTTAATGTTATTAATGATAATGGTGATTTGATTGAAAACAGTTTAGTTACTTTTAATGGAGTTAATCCTAAATCTTATGCATACTGTTCTGATACAGAATATGATGAATCTATAGTTAAGTTAATAACTGGATGTGATGCTTTATACCATGAGTCTACATTTTTGGAAAAACATCAATTGTTAAGTAAATCAACAAAACATTCTACCGCTAAACAGGCAGGTATGATTGCTAGATTATCTAATGCGAAATTATTAATTCTCGGTCATTACTCTTCTAGGTATGATAATATTAATGATTTTAAATTGGAGGCTGAAACTGAATTTAATTCAGTTATTTTGTCAGAGGACAGTAAAATAATTGAAATATAATTTATTTATTAATCTTTAGTTATTAAATTTGAAATATGTCGTCAAAATCTGATTTAGGTAGTTATAGAAAGAGTTATAAAAAGAATTCTGCATTTAATTATAAGGATTTTAATAATCCTTTAGATTTATTCAATACATGGTTTCAGGATTTTGATAATGATGATTCTGATTCTGAAGTAAACGCGATGAGTCTTTCAACTGTTGGTGTAGATGGTTTTCCTAAGAGCAGGGTTGTGCTTTTGAAAGAATATAACAAAGATGGTTTTATATTTTACACTAATTATAATAGTGAAAAAGGTATCTCTATTGATAAAAACAATAAGGTTTGTTTGTCTTTTTTTTGGGAACAACATGAACGACAAGTCATAATTAAAGGTTTTGCAAAGAAATTATCAAATTCAAAAAGTATTGAATATTTTAATTCAAGACCCAGAGGTAGTAAGTTAGGGGCAATTGTTTCAAATCAAAGTTCTGTAATTGAATCAAAAAGTGAGCTAGTTGATAAATTACATAAACTAGATAAAAAGTATTCTAAAATTGAGATAACAAAACCTTCTCATTGGGGTGGATATATTGTTTCTACTGTTGAGTTTGAGTTTTGGCAAGGAGGAGAGAATCGTTTACATGATAGAGCTAGGTTTAAACTTCATAATAAAAACTGGATTAAAGACAGACTCTCTCCATGATAAAAATACAGAAATTTGCTGCAGTTGATATCGGTTCTAACGCTGTAAGGTTGTTAATATCTAGCGTTGTTTCACAAAATAATGAAATAGTTGAAGTTAAAAAAATTAGCCTAGTTAGAGTTCCTATACGACTTGGTGCAGATGGATTCTTAAAAAAGAAAATCAAAAAAGACAATATTAATCGTTTAAAAGATGCAATGATTGCTTTTAAACTTCTTATGAAAATTCATGGTGTATTAAAGTATAAAGTCTGTGCTACATCTGCTATGAGAGAAGCATCTAATAGGGAGGAAGTAATTGAGAAATTATGCTCTAAATCAAAATTACAAATAGATGTGATTTCGGGAAAAGAAGAGGCTTCTATAATTGCGGACACTTTTTTGTCGAATCATTTTAATTTTGATAACACGTACCTGTTTATTGACGTAGGGGGAGGAAGTACCGAATTAAGTGTTATTTTTAAAGGTAATATTATTTCCTCAAAATCCTTTAAAATTGGTACAGTAAGGTTTTTGAATAATTTAGTAGATGATAATACCTGGAGTGATTATAAAAAATGGATAAAAACCAATACAAAACAATATAGTGACATTATAGTTATTGGATCTGGAGGTAATATAAATAAGATATTAAAGGAGTCTAAAAAAGGAGTTAGCCAATCAATTCCGTATTCTTTTATTCAAAAATTTTATAATAAAATCTCTAAGCTTACCTATGAAGAAAGAATTACAAAATTAGGATTCAACCCAGATAGATCTGATGTCATAGTGCCAGCTACTAGAATACTACTTAAATCAATGCAATATGCAAAGTCTAAGTCAGTTATTGTCCCAAGAGTGGGTCTTGCTGATGGTATTATAAGAAAATTAAATAATACAAATTCGTTTGGGTATGATTTTAATGATTTATAAGCTTAATTTAAAGTCAGTTCGCAGTTTTTCAATTAATTCATTCTTACTTTTTAAGAGTTCGAATTTTTCTCTTGATGTATAAGTGAATTTTTTTTCAATTTTCTCATTAATTGTAATTTTCAGCTTAATATCATAGTTGTTAAGATCCTTACGTACAAACTGTAATAAATCATGTTGATTAGATTCAAGTTCAATCTTGTTAGTGCTATTGGGTAATTCTAAACAAATATTATATCCATCTAGTTTTGGAATATCTATTCTAAGAATTGATGCTAAGTTATATTTTCCTGAGGATTCAACTTTATCAGAATATTTATTCCATGTATTAACTAGGTCTGACTCATTAAATATATCCTTTGGAAGCTCATCGAGGTTTATTACAGATTCATTTACTTTAAGTTCGTGGTTTTTTATAGTTTTTATACTTTTTAGAGATAACCCAGAACTACCACTTATCTTAATATCTAATTTTGGTTTATTCTGCTTAATTAGAGTGGGCTCTTCTGTTGAAATTATTTTTTTTGGAATAGAGTTTTTAAAATATTCGTAAGGAATTATTTTAAAATTTAAGTTTTTTTTTTATCAGCTAGTGTTAGGGAACCTAGCTGCATAATAGTTAATTCGACTAATAATCTTTGATTTATACTTGATCTATAATTAATTTCACATTTATTTAATAATTCCAAGCAATGTATTATAACTTCTGTTGTTACTTTTTTGGCTTGATCTATCATTTTATCTTTAGAGCTTTCAGAATAGTCTAATAATATGATTGTCTTGTCATTTTTTGAAATCAATAGATTTCTACAGTAAGTTGATAATCCTGAAATAAAATTAACTCCTTCAAATCCTTTAGAAATTACTCCGTCGATTAGTAAAAGTAATTCAGGAATATTATTTTCTAATATAAGGTCTATTGATTTTGAAAAAACCTCTTGATCTAAGACATTTAAATTAAGACTTACATCTTTTACAGTAATTTCTTTATTGTTATAACTTAATATTCTGTCAAATATCGATAGTGCATCTCTCATTGCCCCATCTGCTTTGTTTGCAATTATTTCTAACGCTTCAGTTTCAAACTTAACCTCTTCTTTATTGCAGATATTAATTAAATAACTTACAATGTCTTTATTATTAATTCTTTTAAAATCGTAAATCTGACACCTAGATAAGATTGTTGGAATAATCTTATGCTTTTCAGTTGTAGCTAAAATAAATATACAATGCTTAGGAGGCTCTTCTAAGGTCTTTAAAAAAGCGTTAAAGGCAGAGGTTGATAGCATGTGAACCTCATCTATAATATAAACTTTGTATTTACCTATTTGTGGTGGAATTCTAACCTGTTCCGTAAGGTTTCTAATATCATCAACACTATTATTGGATGCGGCGTCAAGTTCAAATATGTTGTATGCAAAATCTTGGTTTTCACTGTTAATCGTGCTATTAATCATTTTAGCTAATATTCTAGCACAACTAGTTTTTCCAACTCCTCTGGGGCCTGTAAATAATAAAGCTTGAGCTAGTTGGTTATTTGAAATTGCGTTCTGTAGAGTAGATGTAATAGCTTCTTGTCCTGCAACCTCATCAAAAGTTTTAGGTCTATATTTTCTAGCCGATACAATATAATCTTCCATATTAATAATCAATATACACAAAGTTATTAATTCAATTCATATATTTTAACTATCGAAATATAAAATCTACTTATTTATCAACAATTTGATTACTTTTGCTCTCAGTAAATCGCCTTGTCGCTATTTTATATAGAGGAAAGTCCGGACACTGAAGTACATCATAGTGGCTAACGGCCACCAATTGAGAAATTAGGAAAAGTGCAACAGAAAGTATGTACAGGTTATGCTGTAGTGAAACCAGGTAAACTCTATGAAGTGCAATGTCATGTAAACCAACGCTTAAGAGTTGTACGCTCAATGTTGGAGGGTAGGCAGCTAGAGTAAGCTGGCAACAGCTTATCGAGATAAATGACAAGGGCTTTTAATTAAGTACAGAATCCGGCTTATAGATTTACTTAAATTAAAGAGCGAGTGTTAAACTAACACTCGCTTTTTTTAAAAAAACTAAAGCAGCAACTTCCATATTTTTTTTTAGAAATAAAGTGTTCTATATTTTCAAGAGATATTTGTTTTGAATGCTCAATGATTAAAACTCCATTGTTTTTTAATAAATGATTATTGAAAACTAATTCTATAATATTTTTTAAATAAACTTCATCTTTTTCATATGGGGGGTCAGCAAATATTATATTTATTTGATTCTTAGTTTTTTTTAAAAAATCAACAACATCAGATTTTACTATATTTAAATTTAAATTTAATTCTTCAGAAGTTTTTTTAATGAACCTAATACAATTAATATTATTATCAACTGCAGTGATGTCTAACACTCCTCTAGATGCGAACTCATAACAAATGTTTCCAGACCCTGAAAATAAATCAAGTACTGAAGCATCATTAAATTCGTAAAGGTTAGTAAGAATATTAAAAATTGATTCTTTAGCCATATCTGTAGTAGGCCTTACGGGTAAATTCTTTGGAGCTAAGATCTTTCTTCCTCTGTGAGACCCCGAAACAATTCTCATATCTAAATTGGAGTTATTAAATTGTTATTAAAAACAGGGTAGTCTTTCATTTCGATTTTTGAATCGTATGTAGATACATTTCTTATGTATTTATATATAATATTATAAAT
>Ga0209711_10000886_pt1 | contig 30571 bp, 21 predicted proteins | sample ArcticOcean_MG_C_7_FD_187441 | JGI IMG/M metagenome (GOLD analysis project Ga0209711, IMG submission 187441) | Marine microbial communities from western Arctic Ocean - ArcticOcean_MG_CB11_88 (SPAdes) (version 2) | ecosystem: Environmental > Aquatic > Marine > Oceanic | place: Arctic Ocean...
CTCTTAATCAGATCAAAATCATTTCGTTTAAAGAAAAAGGCGAATGGGAATTGTCGGTTAAATATAACATCGGCAAGAAATAACTATTGACATTAATTGAAATCTATTGTATAATATAATAGAAAAAGGAAATATATAATGAATGTATACAAATGTAGATCTAATGCAGAAATCCCTACTTATGGAACTGAAGGTTCAGCATGCTTTGATGTATCGGCATGTTTAACGACAGGTGAAAGAATTAGCGGCTATGATGCATGGAACAAAAAAGTTCCACTCGCCGTTAAGAATGATAAAATAACAATTCAGCCAATGCAAAGAGTACTTATTCCAACAGGTCTAATCTTTGATATACCAGATGGTCATTGTATTGAAATGTTTATTCGTTCGAGTGTAGCAACAAAGAAAGGCTTAACATTAGTTAACAGTGTTGGAATCATTGATAGTGATTATGTTGAAGAGTCTCATATTATCGTACACAACGTATCAGACAGTCTATGTACTGTAGAACACGGTGAACGATTAGCTCAGTGTAGATTAACAGAAGTAACCACATCTGAGTTTAACGAAATTACAACAAGACCAGTACAAAAAACTGACCGGAACGGCGGCATAGGTAGTACTGGAGTATAAATAGATTGTAGGATGCCGAAAGGGTCTTACAACTAACCGACGGGTATATACCGTCAAATAATAATATCTAGCTATATTTAGGAGATACGCATGACTGGATTAAACATAAACCACCTGACACCCTTTTCTGTCGGCTTCGAAAATCTTTTCGAACGACTAGGGGAGTTTCCACCACCTCAACAGAATCAAGGCTTTCCGCCTTATAATATTCGTAAGATAGACGAAGAGCATTTCACTATTGAACTTGCCCTCGCTGGTCTATGCGAAGAAGATGTTGAAATCGAAGTAAAAGAAGGCGTACTAGTGATTCGTTCTATATGGGATGAAAAGAAAGACGCTGACGAAGAACATCAATTATTACATAGAGGGATTTCATTTAAGAAATTTACTCGCAGCTTTACATTAGCTGACGACCTCAATGTTGATGGAGCTAACTTCAAAAATGGTCTTTTAACAATAGGTTTGGAAAGAATCATACCTGAGCACAAGAAGGCTAAAAAGATTAAGATTGGCAAAAAGGAATACCTTAAAGGTTAATCTTTATTTAATGAGAGTGGTCGCAAGGCCACTCAACTATTGATAGGAAAGTAAATTATGAGACAAGTACCAAACGTAACATTTAAACTTCGAACGCGTAATGAAGAATCAGGCGAGTTCGATTGGTCGCACCCAACTACAGACGATTACTTTAAAAATAAAAGAGTCGTTGTATTTTCACTACCCGGTGCATTTACCCCAACATGTTCAAACAACCAAGTACCAGGGTTTGATGTATTATATGATCAAATCGTAGCAGAAGGAGTTGACGAAGTATACTGTGTTTCGTGTAACGATGCTTTTGTAATGAATGCTTGGGCAGAAGATCTAAGAATCAAGAATGTTAAACTAATTCCTGATGGCAGTTGTGAATTCACTAACGGTATGGGAATGTTAGTAGCTAAGGATAATCTTGGATTTGGACAAAGATCTTGGAGATATGCTATGGTCGTAGACGATGGTATTGTTGAAAGGATGTTCGTTGAGCCAGGACAAGAAGATGACTGTGGTACAGATCCTTATGGAGAATCTGCACCTGAGAAAGTTCTTGAATATCTAGCAAGTTAATTAGAAAAAATAGAGGATCCTTCGGGGTCCTTTTTAATTATCATGGTTGGACAAGGTTACCTGAAGCAGCATCGGGGTTATTAAAGTTAGTTAAAAAGTTAGTGTACGTGTCTTTCTTACTACCGTCAATTATAGTATCACCTTGCACAGCACCACCAACATATTGATTAATAACAGTAGGAGCTCCTGTAGCAGTAAAGCTAGAATCTGCTATCATATCAACAAGTAATGCTTTGAATTCTTTCGTTTCTTTAACTTCTTGTATTGACGGATCTTTCTCACCAAACATTGATTTAAACCACCCAGGACCCATTTCCTCCTTCATTCTATCAGCGAGAACAGTTTCCATAATTTCCACCCCGACGTTCTGCCCAGTAAGATCTTTACGCATAGCAGTTGTCTCAGCTTCTAATATTTTGATCTTCTTATCATTCCTAGCCTTTTCAGCAGCCTTCTCTTCTAAAGTTGTATTACGCATGTAACCAGTCCCTTGACCAGTGGACTCATAAACCTGTTCCGTCAAGTTATTATTCTTATCCTTTAGTTTCGCAATTGTTGCCTCATTCTTATCAGCGTTAGCTTCCGTATCAATTGCTAACGCAGCTACAGCCGCTTCTCTTGCATCTTGTAGCTCTATTAACGTGCCGAATTCCCTGTCAAGCTCTGTAGCTAACTTATCAGCGCCCATTGAGTCTGCTAATTCTGTTTCCATCTTAGCTCGTAGCGCAATCGTTTCTTCAATCTTGGCAAGATTTGCTCGGCTTGCTATAACCTCCTGACCACCAGTAACATCGTTCATTTTTTTAATTGCACCTAACGCAGCAGCACCAGTTCCAATAACAATACCTGCTATTGCACCAACCAACGCGCCTTTAGGTCCAAACATCATTCCAATAGATGCGCCTTGTGCTGCGTTACCTAATATGTCTAAACCAGTAGAAGCACTAAAGAATTTAGGATCTGCTTTTGCATTCTTAATATCTTGTTCTGTCATTCCAAATACGCTTTTCTTTATAGCGTTTTTAACCATAGGCAGCGCAGCAGTTATTGCCATAAACAATAACGATGCACCAATTGGGCCAAGCTTCATTCCTTTAGCCATACCACCAGCAGCTGCAGGCAATCCTTCTACAGCAACTTTTGCCATACCCATTTTTGCTAAAGCACCGCCAATTCCTGCACCAATAAGATTTGGTAATATAGCTCCAACACCTAGCGCAGCAATAGCAGCAAGGCCAATGCCGATCTTAGTCCATGGAGCTTCTGATAATATTGTACCAAACTTTGAAAGGTTAGCACCAATTGCTTTCCAATCAATAGTTTCAACAAATTCTTTTATAGCCGTACCTGCCGAAGAAAGGATTGCACTAAACTTGCCATCAGTAAACTGATCAAGTGCACCTCTTATTATTTGAAACCCAGCGTATCCAAGTAGACCATATTTTAGTATACTCATTTTATTGTTTTTGGCAGCGTTAAATAGTCCGCCTTTAAACATTTTTGAATCTTCTTTAGTTTTAGCTTTACGATCATCTTCGGCTTGCTTTTGCGCAATAACCTTTTCTGCCAGTTCTGCTTTATTTAATAAGGCTTCATCTTTAGAGTTAGATATTTGTAATTGAGCAGCTTCAGTTTGTAGTTTAACATATTCTTCATCTAATCCAAACGCAGCTGCAATATCTGACTGTTTATTTGAATCATCAATCATAGCCTTTCCAACCATTTGTCCAACTTTTTCATTAAGTTTTCCAATGCCTAGATCGATGCTATTAAACACATCACCAAATTTATCAAGACGGACATTTACTGAGCGTATAGAATTAGTCCGCATATCATTTCTGGTAAGCTTACCTTCATTTATTAGACTATCAATAATTGCCTGAGTGTCGTTGCTTATAGTTGCCATCTATCCTAATCTCTATTGTTGTTGTTTTGCATTCTGAGTTTCTATAAAATCAATTAACATATCAAAGTATAAATCTCTTTCGTACGGCATCAAGTTTTCAATATCTGCAATTGACCACTTATGATGCTGAGCGAGCGAAAACACTATTTTATAAAAATGGCTGAGAGTTATGTGACTCAGCCCTAGATAAAAAAACTGCGTATGCCTTCGATCACAAATGTTTGCTCATTACCATTACTATTTGTATATTTTATTTCGTGTCTTAACTTAGGTAGTGTCTCAAAGAACTTCTGTATTTGTTTTATTGAACCACCGTCTATACCATCCATGAAATCGTCAATCTCTTCTGGTGTATAGTCAGAGAAGTTATGGACTTCGTCATCAGATGCAAGCTTATCTAAACACGCACACATAATAAAGTAATTTGTTAATGGATCCTTTGGATCTAATGTTAATACTTTAGCAAATTCATCAATCGTTGGATGTTTTAAATACAGAACATAATCTTCGTTAATTCTTACTTCTTTTGAATGAGTCTCATCCTTTACACATTCAACTTTATCAATGTCTAATGCCAATTCTACTGATTCACCAGTCTCCGGATCCTTAACTGTAAACATAGTTAAATTATCAACCGACGAAGAACGTAATTTTAAAAATACATATTCTAAATCAATCATTGCTAGATCGTCTACGGTGCCTTCAACTAGACAATTATTAATTATCTGTTTGATTGCCATCATCTCTACGATTGCGTCGTTTGATTCTCCAGCGATTAAAAGAATCTTTTCTTCTTTAACTGTAAAAGATCTTGTCTTTATTTTCTCACCTGTACTCGGTAAAATCAATTCCGAGATTGGTAAGTTAATTTTTGGTAGTGCCATTATATACTCCTGTTAATTATATATTGTTAAATGTTATCACTTAAGGAACCGAAAGAATCACCTACTCGGTTTAATTTGTTTATTGCGTCTTGAATATTTTGAGGCTTGCCATCTTTTAAAGTACCTCTTACGGTATCAGCAAACCCAGCTATATCTCCAAGGATATCTAAAAGACCTGAACCTCTTGAACTGTTTCCAGGGCTAACGCGTTTATCACTTGAAAAGTATACGTCTTCAATTGCGAACGAAACATCAACTGTAAGGACTGAATCGTTATCTGCCCAAGATAATACTAATGGGCTTACTGTTATTGGATAAGCCTTTATACATGTAGCTTCGTAAAAGTCAAATGCTTTGTTATTTGTTGTATAGTGTTTAATACCAAGGTCACATGAATAGTTACTTTTAAATCCAACTTCATGTGGAAGCTTACCACCGTATTCACCAAACGAACCGTTCTTTTTACTAAAGTTAGCAACTTCTCGTATCCAAGCATGAAAGAACGCTAATGTATGATGATCACTATCAACCATGAATGTACAAGTAATAGGACCTGGGTTAGTAACAGCACTTGGAAAGGACTTTGACATTTGACCAACATAGTCTGCTGTTGTTTCGTTAACTACTACACCTGGCATAGTAACATTAGAACAAAACAAACTGAACTCTCTAGTACCAAAGAAACTATTTGAATGGCTTCTTCTAGGATTAGTCATTGTAACTTCAAATAGGTTTGCCCTCGCAGGACCACCTAGTCTTTCAAAAGTTGACTTAAATTTGCTTATATTAAATGCCATTGGTTACCCTTTTATAATTCTTCTTGAGTCTGCCCAAACTTTGGCTGACCCAGCTTTCTGGAAACTTTGTACTGGTAGGAATAATGCAGTGTCCCACTCAGACGCTTCGATTTTAATAAACCTAGACTTAACATGTGAACTTAAATAATGTTTAACACAAGGTGCAAATAATTGAAACTTCGAAGATGAAGCTAATAATTTATAACTCATTGCTAATCGTGTCTTTTCATTATAATTGTTATCAGTTGTTAAACTATATAACGCATCCATCAGTTGTGCTCTAAGCATAGGTGGTAAATAATGCATATTTAATCCAATGATACCACCCTTTGCTTTATTTATTGGAAATATGAGTGGAAATCTATCGTAATATGGTAATGTTTCTTTATGCTTAGGATCGTATTCAAAAAAGTACATTGAACCAATAAACGCGTTCCCAGTTAATCTTGCCTTCGCTCTACCTTTATCTTTGGTGTTCAATAAAGTCTCGGCAGTAATCTCTTTACCTGCCGCGGTCTTAGCTTGTTTACGATACCATTCTATCGCACTTTTAGAACGCCCAGGAAGTTCCCCTCGTCTAACGCCCTTTGCTAATATGTCTGAGAAAAGTGTTGCCATTGATTATTTTCCGTATATTTCTTTTTCTGTCATGATTGTAAATAGCCATCCTCGGTCTGCGCAAAAATTTCTAGCTGCTTTCCATTTAGCATCGTTTACGCCCCAAGTTTTAACTTCATTCAAGTATCTTCTTGATACTCTACCCGTCTTTGTTTTATTTCTATTCGCTGGGTTCGGTGGTTTACACTGAGCAGCTGGTTTTATTTCAACCATAATTGTCTGAGTAGTTTTAAGTCCATCCTTTTTATGTATAATAACATCAGGATAGTACCTATGCATTCTTCCGTCAATTGGTGAACGATAAGGTACAACTACTTCTTCAGACTGCCACCAAATAACATCAGGGTGCACATCAACCCATCTAAATACTTTAAATTCCCACAAAGACCTATAAATAATCTTAGACGGATCGCCCTTATACTTAGTAGGGTTCTTCGGCCTGAATTTACCACTATATGCCATAATGTATTTCCGTTCCAATTGTATAAATAAATAAAATATCCGTATACTATATTTATAAGAACTCGACGGACAATCAACAGGATTAAAGAATGCCAAGACCAGACTTATTCATGCAAGAGCGAAGAGAGCAGACTGACACACGGCTAGCCTTCCCTAACGCGCCATTCCCTCACGCGATTCAATTCATATTTAAAAAGTATGATTACAACGAGTATGTGACTAATAGCAGGACTGGTAATCTAAACGGTGATGGCGATGGTTCTGTATCAACGCAATGGGCTAATGCAAAATCTAGGCGAGTAGCAGCGTTAGAGAAAGAAAGTACAGTTATCGAATTACCAATGCCACAAAATCTTACGGATGCTACTGGCTTGCAGGTAGGTGGTTTTGAACGTTCGATGTTAGAGGCGTTTATAGGCGAAAGGGCAGGAGCTCTATTAGCTGATGGCGGTGTTAGCAGTCTCACCACTGCACTTCAAGGATTAGGTGGCAACATTGCCAGTCTAATAAGCAATAATAACGGTGAACGCGCAGCCTTTGGTAAGAGCTTAGGGGTTGGTGGGGACACCGTTAAGAAAGTATTTGCGGCTATTGGTAAACAAGCATTATCGAGTGTCGCAGGCGAAAAAAATATGGCTGCTGTAACAGGAACAGCAACGAATCCTCAAGAAACATTATTCTTTAGCGGTGTTGATTTAAGATCATATCAGTTTGATTTTAAACTCTTTCCTGAAAGTCCTGAAGAAGCGGAAACAATTAGAAAGATTATTAGAACAATTAAAAGACAAACATTGCCTACTGTTAGAGATATGACTAACGGTAATGAATCAATCGCAGAGTTTGGTGGTAGTGCATTTACTAAAGCATACTTAGAATACCCAGCAATAGTATTAGTTAATCTATTAGGTATAGATGAAAGACATTTTACAAAATATAAACCATGTATGATTAAATCGTTTGACGTTTCGTACAGTTCAACAATTGCAGAAGGTGGTGTACCTGCGCAAGTCGATATACAAATATCTCTACAAGAAATAGAAATACAGACTGCAGAAGATTATGGTGCAGGGAATGATAAAGGGTCAGTTGACGCGGGGAGTAACTAATGGGAACTAAATATTTTGAAAACTTTCCTATCATAAATTACGAAGGTAGAAAGGTACGAGACATTACTCGAAGAGCGTCATTCATCGGTGCAGTTAAGAATAACCCTTACGTCTATTATCCGTATACAGTTAAAGAAAACGAAAGAGCTGAAGATATCGCATTAGCATATTATGGTTCTGCAGATTATATTTGGCTGGTATATATGGCAAACAATATTATAGATCCTTATTACGAATGGACTATGAGTTCACAAACCTTTAACGATTACTTGGTAGCAAAATATACAGCAGAATCAGGTCAAACTGGTGAAGATGTTATTGATTGGACAAAAGACACCACGATTGATGAAAACATTTTGTATTATATAAAAACAGTTTAGGAATTAGCAAATGGCAGTTGATAGCATTATCTTAGCACCGGAATCTTTCCGAACAATTTATCTTCGTCGTGAGGATCGCGTGATTATGCGAACTGAGCGTGGTCAGAAGATTATTATTAAAAGAATTGTTCCTGAGGACTGGGTTGCTTATCGTATCTTTGAACACGAAACATTAACGAACGAAAATAAGAAAGAAATATTTTTGTTTGATAATACATACTTAAATCAATTATCTGCGCAATTTAAAGCCAGTGTAAGTAATCAATAATGGAAACATTTAACCCTGGGTACTGTACAGTCGAAGGTGCGTTACTTCAATCACACGATGGCGAGCAAAAAGAAATAGCCCCATTAATATCTGCGGTTAACCTTGCTCAGGGTTTAGATAGGGCATCTTATAGAGTATCTATCTTAATAGCTGATTCTATTGGATTGTTACATAACTTTCCAATTAAAGGTGAAGAAAAGTTATACATGAGTTTAAAGTCGCATGACCTTCAAACTAAAATGGATTTAAACCTTCAGTTAGTAGGCGTTAGAGACGTACAGCAAGCTGGCGAAAAAATGACGTATACTATTGATTTACTTTCGACAAGTTCTTATGGGGCAAGCTTAAAGCATATCACTACTGCGTTTAGAGATAAGTCCGCAAAGTATTGTGCAACACAGCTATTTAAAAGTGGCTATGGTAATGTAACAGAAACAGGAAAGGCTGAAACTGCAACTCTATACAAGTTTACTAAAGATGCGGACCGAGTATTTGTTGCTGAAGAATCGACAGGTAAAATGAAAGTAACAATTCCACATTACCCGCCTGCTTCTGCAATGAACTTTATGGCAAGAAAAGCATATAGCTCGAAGTCGCTATCTTCTATGTTTAGATTCTTTGAAACTGTTAAGGGATACTTTTGGGTAACCGACGAATGGTTATTACAAAATGGTAAACGATCAGGTGTAAAGAAACTAAGCTACTCTGCTGGAACACTTATTCCATTAGATCCAAGAAAAGGTAGTGCAATTATAGAAAGTATTGAATCGTTAAACTTTAACGAGCAAGTAAACACAATGGCTGATCTTGGCGGTGGTGGTTATAAAAATAAAGTCGTTGAGATTGATTTAGTTCAGCATACTAAAAAAGTTCATAGTTATGATTATCTAAAAAGTAAAAGATCATATAAAGGTATGGGTGGTGAAGCACCAACTGCTGAAGGTCAAAAACATTCTAATAAGTTTATTAAAGAAACCTTTACAGACTCAAACGCACCAACTACTTTTATTATAAGAGATTGGTCAGCACCAGGTTTTGAAGCAAAGCCAGAGAGTGCAGTTAGAGAAGAACAATTTAATCATGAGATCATGTCTAATAGAATTGCGTATAATTATCATTTAACAGATTCTTCTGCGACCGCTACTATAAAAGGCAGATTAGATATTAAGCCGGGAGATATTATTGATGTTACAGTACAAGAACCCGACGTTTCGTTAGGTGAAGGAATGAATAAAAGACAAAGCGGTTTGTATTTAGTGTTTGGCACTGAACACAGTATTGTTATGGAAGAACTAACCACATCGTTTAGTTTAGTTAAATATGATTGGGATAAAGGTTATGCTGGGTAATAGCGGAGTATCAACTCCACAATTCTTTATTGGCGTTGTAGAAAACAATGTTGATAAAACAATGGAAGGCAGAGTTCAAGTAAGAGCTTTTGGTTTGCATGGTACACACGAAGATATCGAGACGCAAGATTTGCCTTGGGCAATTTGTGCGGCAGGTAATTACGACCCAAACAATTTCATTCCTCCACTTAATTCTTTTGTTTATGGTTTATTCATTGATGGAAGATTAGCACAGCATCCAATGGTTCTTGGTTTAATCCCAGGAACATATAACAAAGAAGCAGATCCTGCTGTGGATGGCTTTGGCGTTATCGCAGAAAAAGACGGTGATTTATTAGGAAGAGGATATGGACCTAGAGACTTTAACTCCGGGGGTGGTCCTGATAAGTTAGCTCGTGGTGAAAATCTATTAGAAACATATCTATTAAGTATGGCAGCTAATAGAGTCCACGATCAAAAGATTGCTGAATCAGACGAAACGTGGGCAGAGCCACCACCAGCTTACGCTGCAAAGTATCCATATAATAAAGTTTTAAAAACAGCAAATCATAGTATTGAATTAGATGATTCTCCTGGTGCTGAACGTATTATGATTCATCACAGAGCAGGTTCTTATATTCAAATAGACTCTATGGGTACTGTATCTGAAAGAGCACAAGGAGACCGTTATGAAATTAACATCGGAACGAAACATGAATCGTCAGGTCATAGTGCTATTACGATTAACGGTAATGCTCATGTCTATGTTAAAGGTAATAAGACAGAAGAAATAGAAGGCGATTATAAAATGCTTGTTCATGGCAATGCCGAGTTTGGTGTTGGTGGACAATTAAATCTAAACGGTGGTACACAAACTCAAATTCGTGGTGGTGACGTTAAGATCGAAGCAAACGTCGGTATTATGACACTGATGGGTAAAAAGGAAATACAGTTTGAAGCAACGAATCAATTAAACTTTGTTTCTCAAAATATAAAGAACACTGCGCTATTAAGTTATGATGTATATTCTAATAAGAGTATTAAATTTACTTCTATAATGGATATACATAATGTTGCTTCTAACATTGTTAACTTTGCGAGTGGTTTACTTCCACCATCACCTTTAAGTGGTAGTGCAGGATTACCTATAAGTGCTGGGTGGAGTTTAACTACTCCTGCTGTACATATTGCTGCGATAACAGGATCCTTTAGTGGAATATGGAATGCAGGTGTTATAAATGGTGGAGTAGGTACGTTCACTGGACTTAATGCAACAGGTGCTGCACTAACTACTTTGAATGCTACCACTATTAATGCCTCAGCAGTGAATACAACTATACTTGCTGCTCCTCTACCTTCAGGAGCTGTTACTGCAAATGCTACTCGTCTTATTGCATTACCTACAGCGCCAACAATTGCTATACCTACTCTTCCTGCTATTACGATACCTGCTACAAGTATACCACTTGCGTTACCTGTCCCTGGTGCTAGTTCAGGTTGGGCTTATCCTACAGGTAATAGTCCAGTGTTCTTTGCTAAAGTATTAACAAGTCCATTCTCATTGATTACAAACTTTCCTCCATTAGGAAGAGGTGCATGGGGTATGACCGAAGTTAAAATGCCTGAACCACCAAGTTATTCAATGTCTTGTTTAGCTCCTGGGTATTTCTCTCAGGGTTGGGCAGGCGGTTATTTGTCTCCGACTGATGATTCTGCTAAAGGAGAAATATTCTAATGGAAGTATGTATTGATAGAGATGATCAAACAACTTTAAATAAGTTAGCTCTCACAAAACTAAATGTCGTTGATTCTGAAGGTAGATTTAATCTTTCTCAAATAGACGCAATTACAGAAGATCTTGCTAAGAACATTATTCTTGAAGCTGAAACAAATCCTCTTATAGTAGCAAAGAACAAATACGGTGATGGAATATATACTGCCACTGATTATTTAAATGGATTACTTAGACAACAAATCGGTAGTCTTACACAGTTCCCTGATTTAGATGCAAGATGGAATAAAGGTAATATCTCTAGTCTTGAAACTGCTGATTTCCTTAAGGCATATAATTATACTCCTTCTGGTTTTACAGAGGAAAGCGATTCTCAAAAGTTAGCACGAAATCTAGATTCGTATTATAAAAACGATTTCAGTTCAAGTATACTTGGTGGATTCTGTGATAGGTTTGAATCTGTCTTTGCTTCAATAGACGCGTTCTTCGATCTAATTGGAGTAGTTGAAGGTCTCATAGCTGATGTATTAGATTTTGTTGAAAAAGTAAGAACATACGATGGCTTGAAAGATCTAACGGCTAAAGGTGTAATTGAAAAACTTATTAAACAAATAAAGAAAAAGATTGAAGATGTAATAGATAAGATCTTTACAGAAGTTCAGGATATGGTTGCTAACTTTGATCCATCTAAGATTACTGAAGGTTTTGAAACTTATGTAGATAAATCTGTTGTGAAAGGGATAATGACAACACGCGAACAAATGTGCGCATTGTTTACGGACGAAAATAAGAAAGGCATTAAAGATAAAGTATTAGGTTTAATTGATTACGCAGTTAGTTTATTTGAGAGTCCTGGGATTGAAGAAATTCAATTCATTATCGCAAGAGTATGTGCAATGGCTGCAAACATCGAAGCTTTAATACGAGACATCAATTCACCGCTTGATAACTACGCAAATAGATATGGTCAAATCGTAAATAGACTTAAGAATATATCAAATGTTAATAGCGGTGGCGCAATTGCAGCTGGAGCGATACGTTTCTCTCCAACAACTAGGCAATCTGTAATAAATAGATTAGAAGGCAGATGGACTAAGCCTGATGGGAAGTCTATTACAAATACAGGTAAGGCTCCTACTAATATTGTTCCTATTACTGCTAAGGATTATAAAGATCTTCCAAGATGTGGTAATGTATTTAAAGGAACTGATACAGTCTTTGGTGTTGAAGGAGATAGCTTCGATGAAAAGGATGGCATTGGAATTTACGCCTATACTCGCGTTGATCTTGATGTTAAGGTCTATCTAAAGAGAGTACAGAAGCTGACGGGAAGCAAGCTTATAATTGTTGACGGCTGGGTAAGTAAAGCCTATAACAAGAAGATAAAGGGTGACGAACAAAACAGTCACTTAAGTGGTCTTGTTGTTGATATTAAAAAGGATATGGCCGATCCTGCCAAGTTTATAGAGGACGCGTATTTAAACGGGTTCAAATATGTTAAAGAATACGATACACACATTCATTTAGATATAAGAGAAATAATTTAATGTCAATAGCAACATATCTATCGCCAACAAAGAAAAAGATCAGTTTAAATGCTGACTTTAGAAAAGACTTGCTTATTAGCCCAGTCTCGAAAGATCTTGCTATACTTAAAGATGAAGACGCAGTTAAAGAATCAATAAAGAATCTTATTCTTACAGATCGTGGTGAACGTTTAATGCAACCTTATTTAGGTGGCAATATAAGAGCAATGCTTTTTGAGAACTTAACACCAGGAACACTGAAATTAATTAAAGACAGAGTAACAACTACAATTGAAACGTATGAGCCTCGAGCACAGTTAATAGACGTATTCGTTTCAGGTGATATGGACACAGCTAATGTTTCCGTAAGAATTACCTTTTACATTCGCAACGCAGAGCAACCAATTCAGTTAGATGTTATTTTACAAAGGAACAGATAGAGATGGCAAATCCAAAGACTCCAATTACAGAACTTGACTTTGATAGTATCAAGGAACAGCTAAAACTGTATTTACAAACGCAGACACAATTCAAGGATTATAACTTTGAAGGGTCGAACATGAGTGTTCTTCTCGACGTGTTGTCGTTTAATAGTTATCAGAATAACTTCTATACTAATATGGCAATTAACGAAATGTTTCTTGACTCTGCCGTCCTTAAGAATTCAATCGTTTCACACGCAAAAGAATTGAACTATCTTCCAAGATCTCGTAAATCAGCAAAAGCAACGATCACTGTTACTATTACAGATAACACTGCAACTGCATCAACTATTACGATTCCTCAATATGCGCCTTTTAGTTCAACGTATCAAGGTGAGACTTATAACTTTGTAACTAATAAGTCATATACGGCAAGAAGAACTGAACTGGGTAAATATGTAGCAGAGAATGTTGATATTTACGAAGGTGAAATGTTAGTCAGTTTCCAAAAAGAAGGATTTATTGTAGACTCTGATGGAGTCTTGAGAGTTAACTTAACAAACAATGAAGTAGATACTGATTCACTTGTAGTGTTTGTTGATGCTGAAGCAACTGACGATCAGAATATCTTTATAAGATCAAATACAATCTTTGGTGTTAAACCATTAGATAAAGTATTTTATGTTGAACCTTATCTTGATGATAAGTATGCTGTTTACTTTGGTAAGAATAGTTTTGGATTACAGCCTGAAGAATTCGAAGATGTAAGAGTACGATATAGAATTACATCTGGTGAAGAAGCTAACGGTGCATCCACTTTTAACGCAACCTTTATTGAAGGTGCAACTATTTCTAATACAACAACTGCTGCGGCTTCGGGTGGTGCTGAAAGAGAATCAATGGAAAGTATTAGATACTTCGCTCCTAAGGCATTACAGATTCAAGAAAGAGCAGTTACTACATCTGATTACGAAATACTATTAAAACAAGCTTTCCCTGAAATTACTGCTGTGTCTGCATACGGTGGCGAACAGTTAGATCCACCACAATATGGAAGAGTAGCAATTTCAGTTTATTTAAATGATCAAACAGAAATTATTTCTAGTACATTATCTAATTCGTATATCGCGTATTTAGATGAAAGAAGTCCATTAGGAATAGAACCTATATTTGTTCAGACTCAATTCGTATATGCTGATATGTCAATTAGAGTTAAGTATACTAGAAAGACTACGGAAAAGACAGAAGCTGATCTTGAGGCTTTAGTAAGAACTGCAGTTGCTGCTTATTCGGATAACAATTTAGAAGACTTCAATAAAACGCTAAGATCGTCAAAGCTTTCTAGTGTTATTGATGCATTGGATACTGGAATTGAGAGTAATGAAATAACAGTAACACCTATTATTGAATATTCTCCACCTCTTAATTATAATACGAATCCAACGTTTAAGTTTGAAACTAGTTTAGTTAAGCCTTATCCTTTTAAGAGTACAAGTGGTTTCACAGATTATAAACCTGCTATTAAATCAAGTGTGTTTGATGTTAAAGGTACTTGTGTATTTTTACAAGACGATGGTTTAGGAAACATGATGTTAGTTACTGATGAAGTAACAAATCCACAGATCACTAATCCTACTGCAGGTACGGTTGATTATACAACAGGGTTAGTTAAGCTAACAAACTTTGAAGTAGAATCGTTTACAGGTAGTGCAATTAAGATTACAGCGAAAACAATAGAAAACGATATTAAAGCTCCAAAAGGTCGAGTGTTTATTATACGAGATACCGATGTTAAAATAGCAATGGATTTAGAAGAGTTTAAATCTCCAGTAGCAACTCAGTCGGCAACGAATCCACCTAACACTACTATTAATACAGCTTACTAATTAGAGAGAACAGATATGCCGCAAGGTAATATAGAAAAGAATCTATCGCTTTTTATTAAGCAACAATTTCCGGCGATATATCGTGAGAACGGACCTGAACTCGTTCAATTAACTGAAGACTATTATAAGTTCTGTGAAACTCAAACGAAGCAGTCTATATATCATCAGCGAAGAATATTTGAGCATAAAGATATTGATAGTACTCTTGAGAGTATGATTATATTCTTTAAAAAGAAATACCTTGATAATCTTCCTCTTAAAGCTAACATAGTTAAATTTGTAGTTAAAAACATTCTTGATCTTTATCGTTCAAAAGGTACTAAGCGCGGTATAGAATTATTCTTTGCTATATTCTACGAAGAGTTTGATATTGAAATACTTTACCCAGCTGAAAGAATGGCTAAGGTTTCTGATAGTGAATGGAGACAAGGTGTATACCTTCAAATGTTTCCAAACGATGGAGTGTTCTTATCTAAGACTGGCGTAGAGTATACTTACTTTGATATACTATCTCGTAATATTACTGGGTCTGTTTCAGATGCAAAAGCTGCTGTAAGATCAGTTAACTTCTTTATTCTAAATAACATTAGAACTCCTGTTATATATCTTGATGATATTAAAGGAAACTTTACTAAGTATGACGATGCATACACAATCATTAATGGTGAGTTAGTTAACTTCGGTAAAATTAATGGTTCTCTTTCAAACTTTGAAGTTGATACAAATGACGCAGCTGTAACTGGAATTGAGATCGGCGCTGTTTATAATGTTAAACAAAAAGACGGCAACGCAGGTAAAGCAATTGTTACAGAAATTTCAGACGAGATTACTGGTAAGGTAGAATATGATTTAGAAGATGGCGGTTATGGCTATCAGTTAAACAACACAAGGTTATTGGTTTCTAATCAGTCTATCATTACAAATAATGGTATAGGTGGTTATAACGAAGGATTTATTCAGTATGAAGTAGTACAAGATCAACTTGGTAACTCTGGTGTTGTTATTGGTCAGAACGAAAGCTCTATCGGTATTAAGATGGATAGCAATGATGCGTTTACATTCGCAAGTGTTGTGACAACGGTTAGGCCAGCTATTGATGGTGTAGCTCAAACTCAATTAACAATTACTATTGCTTCAAACGGTAACGAAGTAACTACAAGAAACGATACTTCTCCCGGTCCGTTATATCCAGATACATCTGATATTTCTCATGTTAAAGTTAGTGCTTTAGTAAATACTTCGGTTGCGTCTGTTATTACAGATCCTATAGCACCACATCTAGGAACAGCACTTAATGCTGGTGATTATGAAAGTATAGCAGCAATGTCAGGTACTGCTTCTCCAGTTAATTTAACAACGCCACTTAATACTGCGTTTGCTATTCAAGATCTTACTATTGGTGAAATTGCTGGGTTTGAGAATATCAACCCTGGTGCTGGTTATAGAAACGATGTGTTTGTTGCTATTCAAGATAATATATTTAAGAACTTTGAGCGAAGGAATCAGGTTATACGATTCACTGATGCTGGTGATGCTGGAAGTTTCTCAATAGGCGATAGTATTACAGAAGTAAGCGCAGCGGCAACCAAAGGTCGTATTGTAGCCATTAATTCAAACAGTGGATCCATTACAGTAATTCCATTTAGTTATAATGGATTTAACGGAAGTGATATAAAGCTTACAAACTCTGTAGGAGCTAATAGATCAGTATCTGGTGTTGGATACGATTATTCTGTTGGGGCTAGAGTAATGGGTGATAACGCTATCATGGATGCTGAAACTAAATTTGCATTCGGTAGAACTAAATCGGTTAGTATACTATCATCAGGATTCGGTTATGTTGATTATGGAAAGCCAGTAGCTGACGATGATAATATTGCATTCTCACTTGGTAAGGGTTGGTTAACTGACGACAGCGATAATGTAATTGCTAAAGGTTGGATATCTAATGATAAACAAGGTGTTACTGAAGGTTACTGGGCTGGAGAGAATAGCCACCTAAGTGGATATATTCAAAAGAGTGTTACTTCATCTGAAACAATATTACCTAATTCAAACTTTGCGCTTGCGGTAACGGCAGTTGCTGTAGGTACTGATCCTATTGCGTCTGTGGGAGACTTAGCACCGGAATTTAGAAACTGGTTAAGCAGTATAGCATCGGATGGTTATACTTACGGTGATATTAATATGGACGGCTCAATTACTTCAGCCGATGCATTAGAATTTGCTAAGCTTCCAGCAGGTGCGGCTACAGCAGCATCTGTAGCAAGATGGAACAATATCATTGCTCCTAATATGAAAGGTAGAAGTTGGTATAAACTACAAGAAAATATAATCTGGGTAACAGATGTAGAGACTAACGTATACGATCAAGAATACTATGACTCAGGAGTAAGAGTACAAGATAGTGATTACTTCCAAGAGTATTCATACCAAATTAAATCTTCTATGCCACTTCAGGAATACGAAGAATTATTAAAACAAAATGTTCACTTAGCAGGTAGTAAACTGTTTGGTGACTTTATATTCAAAGCCGAAGTTGCTTCGACAATCCAACCTAGATTCTTAAGACTGTTCAATGATGATGGTTATGGGTCTGCGTTCGACATTGCTAATACAAGTTTACTTGAAGCATCGGTTACAAACTTTACTGTTGATAGCACGTTTGTTAGTGCTGACCACGAACCAGTATAATAAATATTTAAAACAAAGATTCTCTTTAGGAAAAGGCCATGACAAAACAAGTAGTTAATTTAGGTGCAAGCGCAAACGATGGGACAGGTGATCCAATACGAATTGCGTTCGATAGAGTAAACGACAACTTTAATGAAGTTTACAACGCATTGGGTAATTCACAGAATCCAATAGATTTGTTTGATAACGCAGGCGCGCTTGATCTGAATGGCAAACCACACAAAGTATCTTTCTTATATGCTACTAAAGCATTAGTCGATGCAGTGTCGCCTTCAACTTATCATGGTGCTATGGCGCATGCACACGATACTGGCGCTGTGTATTATGCACATGGTTCATGGAGAGGATTGCTTTCTGATAACTCTGCTGGTGATATTACAAACTACGTTGACCCGTTAAATCTAATATCATATAAATCCAATGTTACTAACGAAGATAATTCTGCAAATACTGCAAACCTTGTTCTTAAGACAGTTGGTGATGGTACTTATACATGGGCACTTCCATCAGCAGATGCAATAACTCTTAATACTCCTACTGATGTTACTATTAGTAATCCAGCGTTAAATCAAGTATTAACTTACAATGGTTCCGCATGGGTTAACTTAGCAGCACAAGGTGGCGGCGGTGGCGGTGGAGATTATGATAATGCAGCCGTAGATACTCATTTAAATACTGGGTCAGCTAGTAATAATCAAGTATTAGGTTGGACAGGATCTGATTACGATTGGATTACTGCCGCAAGTGGTTCAACAACTTTACTTGCATTAACTGATGTTGGTTCTGATGGAACTAACGGGCAAGTACTTACTACAGATGGCAGCGGTAACTTTTCGTTTACAACAATAGGTGGTGGTGCTGGTGGGGATTATGCTGATTCTGATGTTAGTGCTCATCTAAATACAAGTGCAGCTTCTGCAGATCAAATTTTAAGTTGGACAGGTTCTGACTTTGCTTGGGTTGCAGATCAAACAGGTGGCAGTTCATACACTAACTCAAATGTTGATACTCATCTAAATTCTAGTACTGCATCATCAAGCGAAGTATTAAGTTGGGATGGTTCTGATTATGCCTGGGTTGCTCAATCAGGAGGTGGTGCTTCTACACTTAGTGCTTTAACTGAAGTTGCTCTCGCTGATCTTGATGTCCACGATATAGCATATCCTGCGTCTGCAGTTCATGTTATGACACCTAATGGTTCGTCTGCTTATAGATCAGATTATCATGGAACTACAGATAACCCAACATTGTATGTAAATGCTGGTGAAACGATTGCGTTTGATTTAACAGATGTAACAGCTTCACATCCTTTCCAAATTCAAACAACTGGAGACGTAGCATATAACACTGGTCTAATTCATGTTGCACCTGACGGAACAAAGACAAGTGGTAGTGCTGCAAATGGTAAAACAAGTGGTGTTCTTTATTGGAAAGTCCCAGGTTCAATAAGTGGTGACTATGAATATATTTGTACTGTACATGCAGGTATGAAAGGAACTATTACAATTAAAGATCCTTCTGCATCTGCAGGTGGGGCAGCAAGAGTTACTGAAACTGAAACAACAGCTTCTATCGGTGCAGGAACTACAGGCAATGTTTCTTTTGCCACACTAGGTAAGTCATTCGCAATACAAAAAGTAACTGCTGAAAAAGAATCATGGATACGAATATATTCTGACACTGCTTCAAGAACGGCTGATGCAAGTAGAACTCAAGGAACAGATCCTGCTGATGGCTCTGGTGTTATTGCTGAGTTTATTGCCACTTCAGCTAACACGGTATTTAAAGTTACTCCTTCTATTTACGGTTGGCTTGACGATGGCGAAGCAACGGTTCCAGTAGCAATACAAAATAACACGGCAGGTACAACCACAACATCGGTTACTATTCAAGCATTAAAGATAGAGTCTTAATATATGAGTAAGAAACTTTATAACCTAGTTCTTCAGCCTGGGACTGACGAAGCTGCCTTTCTTAGTAATGAAGCAGCGGGTATGGATGTACACGATAATCTTAACTTATTCGATATGCTTCTATGTATGATGCTTACTGAAGAAGAAGCTGCTACGTTAAAAGCTAGTGAAAAAGTTTTTGAAATAGAAGCTGAAAGACAAGTTATAGAAACTTCTTATCCAACAACCACCCCCAGATATGAATCTACTGGTGCTACTTTTAGAACAAGAACATATCCGCCAACGTCTGGTAATGGTAAAAATTATACTGGAATGAATATGTTTTTCACCAGTGAATTTGATCCTGCATCAGGGTTTGCTGGGTCTTCGGCTGGTTACTTTGGTGATTTCAATTTTGACGATTCAGTTAAATCTAATTTCCTTGGAGAGTATGTTGATATAGTCGCAATTGAAGCAGGTACTCCAACCTCAGCGTATGATGGACATGAAAATCACGTTGACTTTCAAGAATTTGATTCTACGAATTCTAAGTTTGTTAAAATGGATTGGTCTACTTATAACGGATCTGCCTCTGCTGTTGAAAACAACCAAGTAACGAATCCAAGTGGTCCTTTTTGGACTGCACATGCTGCTGGTGTATTAAGCGCGGCTGGTGGTAAATATTGCGGTTGGGGTAAAAAATCAACGTTAAGAGTAATATATTTAAGTAACGGAACTAACACCGCCTATTATTCTGTTCTGCAATGGCATATCTCCAAGGCAGTTAATCCTGCGACTGGTGTTAGGAATGCTACTGTCGTAACAGGAGCTTGGGGTTATACAGGTCTTGAACACGAAGAGTTTTTTATAATAGATGATATTGCCTCTATGACCGTACAAGGTGGTAGTGTAGTAACTAATAGACCAACAGGAACAGGTTCTGCACAAGCGTTAAGCTTTACGGCTGCAGCTTCTGATTCATCTAATTATCAAGTAAGTGGAACTGATAGGAATGGTTCTGTTTCTGGTAATGACCCAACAATTAATATGGTTGTTGGTGATACTATTAATATGACAAACAATGCTAGCGGCGGCCATCCAATGTATTTTAAAACGGCTGCTACGACAGGTACAGGAAATCAAGTTTCTGGTGCTACAGGACAAGGCTCTGGAAGTATGAGTTGGACTCCAAGTGCAGCAGGAACATATTATTACATTTGCCAATATCATAGTGGCATGGTTGGAACATTAACTGTCACTGCAGCTACGCCAGCAGGTTGGGGTACAGACTTAACACCATTTACAAGTAATGGTATTATTCCTAGAGTAATTAACGATCCTGCTGATAACACAGATAAGTGGATGTTATCTATTCCTTACCAATCAAGATTCTCTTCCTTTGATACTGTTATGGGTACCTTTAATAATTATAATGGAATATATTGCTTTAAGAGTGCAGGTAACAATTCTCACATTGCTGTTAATCCTCTAGATACGGAATGGAATAACTATGTTACACCTGATGGCGGATATAGAGTACTTAATACTTTAGATAGCGAAGGTAAAAATCAATTTACTTCGTCAAGTCAATCAGATAGTAATCAATATGTTTTAAGAACTGCAATTGACGGTGGTCCTGATCAGTTTACAATCGCTGCTTGCCAACAAGATGATACAAATAGATTATTAGATGATTATAGTAATCGAGGGAAGATGATTGACTTTGCTTCTTACGGTGCATATACTTGGACAAGCAACCCGTCGTTTACATATTCAGATGGTAAATGGGGATACTTTAGTGGAACAAGTTGTGCTGCACCAGTTGCCGCAGGTTGTGCCGCTGTATTCTTAGATCATTGGTTTACACAAAGAGGTGTATATCCATCTCTTGCTCAATTAAAATCATTAATGATTAAAAACGCAAAGGCTAATCTAATCGGTGAAGATCTAATTGACTTTACGAATATACCAACCGCTGCCGATATATCATCAACTAAATTATATAGCTCAACCGAAGTAAACAGAGTTAAAGACGATGATTATCAAAACGGTGGTGCAGATCTATCAGAATTATATGGAACACCAGCATTAAGAGTTCATATTCCTTGGGGAATTAGAATGGGATCTGGTAAATACATCGCAGGTGGTTCTGAACAAACTACCGAAGGAAGACGTCCTCTATCGGGTCGAGCGTGGCCAAGAAGCAAGACATCGTTTTCTTCTTGAGTTTTTTGAATAAATAAACTAAAATACAGAAGAGTTAAAGCTGAAACATGGAAATTTTAACAAATAATTTTAATAGCGACATCAATAAGATGTTCGTTACAGACACAGTAGCTAATCAAGATTACTATATGTTTGTGTCTAAGATCGGGTCGTTTACCCCAGTAGACTCTGCTGTCTCTCAAAATGAATTCCTAGAGAATACATTATTTGGTAAAAAGATACACAACGATGATATAAACTATATGATTAAATACTATCCTTGGCAAAGAGGAACAGTATATATTCAGTACGATGATACTATTGATCTTGACGGTCTAAAGTTTTATTCTGTAGTTGGTCCTAACGATAATGATACTGGTGATTACCGAGTATTTAAATGTTTAGCGAATGGAAATGGTTCATCTGCTGAATCACCTCCTACATGGGACGCGGCTAACGTAACTCAAATTTATGAAACTGCTGACGGTTACGTATGGAAATATATGTATCGTCTAACTACTCTACAATTTGAAGGATATAACGCTTTAGGTTATATTCCAATCGACCCATCTGCTAATGCTAATCCTGCTGAAGTGCAAGGTGGCGGAGTTTCTGAAGTTGTAGTTAATAACCCGCTTGATAATCAGGGTTATGAGGAAAAGATTGCTGTCCTAGATGTTATTATTGGAAGATCAGGACAAACACAAGGTGACAATAGGCTAATACTTGATCCTACTACATTGGATTGGGCTGAAGGCGCAAGTTATTATGTTGGTCAGTACTGTTATATAACGAATCCAAGTTCAAGTGTAACTAATCTATTTAAAGTATTAAGTTATACATTTAATACAACTTCAGGTAATGCTGAGATTAGAGTTGGCTCAGAGCTTACAAATCCTTCAAGAGGAAATATTACAGGTATCACTGCTGCAAACCCAGTCGTGGTTACTTCAGTTGGTCACGGTCTTGTTGACGGACAGCCTATACGGTTTGGTGATGTTGGCGGAATGACTGAACTAAATTATGTTACAGGCAATCCTTATTATGTTAAGACGGTAGATCTTGATTCGTTTGAAGTTTATACAACAGGTGTTATGAATCAGGATGGCGTAACATGGGCTACCTCTAATAATAGTAATGGATTAAATGGTTCTGCATTTACTGCTTGGACGGCAGGCGGAACGTATAACGCAGATAAAGATTTACTCGTTGCTGGTGTATTAACAAATGCAACAGTAAAAATATTTCCAAGACTCGATATTATTGGTGATGGTGTTGGAGCTATCGCAATTCCTAATGTAATTGGCGGACGTATTAAATCAGCTACGATATTAAATAGAGGTTCAGGTTATAACAACTCTATCGCTACTGTAGTTAAGCCATCACAAGGATTTTTAGATGTAGTAGATATCACAGCAACATTGAGAGTAATACTTGAACCTTCTGGTGGACATGCATATAATTTATTAGAAGAATTCAGATGTAAACATTTTTCATTCTATGCTTATATTACAGCTTCTGATAATACTCACTTAGGTGGAGTTAATACTTATGGTTCTATTGGTATTGTAAGATCTCCTTCCTTTAGAGATGGTCCACTTGCTTCAACTCCTGGTCCTAACTGGAGAAGTACTTCAGCGTTAGGTTTAAAACCAGAAGTATTTGATAATAGAATCGCAATTGTAACTAATGACCATGTTAGCTTAACTGCAAATAGCACTATCACACAAATTGACGTAGATAACAATGTAACATTTAAAGCTCAAGTACACGAAATTGATGCAACATCCAACACCGTATACCTCGCAGAGTATATGGGCCCGTACCCAAACAGAAAAGTTGTGGGTAATGGCGATACTTCTTTTAATCCTGATTCTGATATTACTTCAGACTCGGGTCAGAAGATCGCAATAAATAATCCAGTAGCTAGTAATGTTACATACTCAGATTATATACAACGAACGGGTGAAGTATACTTCATGGAAGACTTTTTCCCATTAGCACGAACTGAACTTTCTCGAGAAGAATTCAAGTTCGTATTAGAATTTTAAGGAACGTAAGTAAAGATGCCTATTAATAAAAATCTCAACCAAGCGCCGTACTTCGATGACTACGATATTGAGAAGCAATTCTACAAGGTTATGTTTAAGCCTGGGTTTGCTGTGCAGGCTCGTGAGCTTACGCAACTTCAAACTATGCTTCAAAATCAAGTTGAGCAGTTTGGCGATAATATATTTAAAGAAGGCTCAATTGTAAAGGGGTGTAACTTTACAGACCTAGACGATCTTGAGTTTGTTAAAATAAACGACGGTCCATCTGGATTTAATCCAACTGCATATATTAGTAAGACAGTTATAGAACCAATCCTCGGACAAGATGTTGAGCTTGATTATGTATACGAAGTTGTTGGCGCGAGTACAGGACTAAGAGCTACAATTATACAAGCATCAGTTGGATTCCAAACAAGACCACCTGACTTACATACTTTCTATATTAACTATTTGAACACTGGTGCTACTGCAACTCAGTTCCAGGCTGGTGAACAACTTACAGTTAATCTTTATAAATTTAAAGTAGGAACAACTACTAACGCGCTTGCCTCAATACCTGATGTACTGTCTACAACAGATGGATATGCAACAGGTATTAGTGTTTCTGCCGGAGTCTCAACTCCACACGTAGGAAGATCATTTGGTATCGAAGCCTCTCCTGGAATCATATTTCAGAAAGGACACTTTATCTTCGCTGCTGCGCAGAGATTGATCGTTGAAAAATACAGTAAATCTCCTGATGCAAAATCTGTTGGTTATACAGTAGCTGAAACACTAGTTAATTCGTTACAAGATGCAACATTATTTGATAACGCAAACGGATCTAAAAACGAAAACGCTCCAGGTGCTGATAGATTAAAACTAATTCCAACACTCAGCGTATATGCAACATCAGAAGCAAGAGCTGATTCAGACTTCTTTACACTAGTTCGTTACCAAACAGGCAACGCAATTACACTTCGTGACGTTTCTCAATACAATGTATTGGGCGAAGAAATGGCAAGAAGAACATACGAAGAATCAGGAAACTATATATTAGACAAGTTCCCATTACAAACTGATGATCGTGATGGTAAAGTTAATGTATTAGTAGGAACAGGCGTTGCTTACGTTAAAGGTTATAGAGTTGAAAATTCTGGCGAAAGATCATTTCCTATTGATGATGTAACAACTACTGAAACTATACAGAATCAAAGTGTTTCGCATGACTACGGTAACTGGTTAAAAATTACTGGTTTTAACGGAAGAGTTGATATTGATTGGACTGACGTTACTCTACAAAATAGTAGCAGCCAAACGTTGGGTACAGCAATCGCAACAAATATTACATCTGATAGAATTTATCTAACAGCTATTCGCATGAATGGTTCTTCTGATATTAATGATCTTGATAGAATCACTGACGGTAGCGGATATGTTTCAGTTACTAGTTCTAAACTTCAAGAAACATCTAAACGAGCAATGATATTTGATTCTGGTCTTAATAGTTTATATGCAACATCAGATACACTTGTACCTGTAAGAGCTCAGTTAGCAGCTACTCATTCGGGTGGTGTAATTACTCTTGCTGCTTCAACTAATAACGAAGATTTTAATTGTGATAACAGCGATATGCTTATCGTTGATAGTTCTTCAGTTCAATGGCCTGTCCTCTCACAGAATACTAGTTTAAATAATTCACAACTTAATATAACGATCTCTGCATCAGCCGCTACGAACGTAACAGTTTATTACAACAAACGTCTTATAAGTTCATCAGGCGGTGTTGAGCCTTATAACAAGGTATCTATACTTCCGTTTGTTAAATGTAACTACACGTCTAGTACTTCAACTTATAGTTTAGGTTTACCTGATGTTTATAAGATTGTAAGTCTTGTTGATTCTGCAGGTGCTGATTATTCAAGCAGCTTTAGATTGAAGACAAATCAAAAAGATACTTATTACGACTTATCATATATTGAATACATTGAAGGTAGACCAAAACCTGCCGATGGCATTCTTACAATTGGTATGGGCGTGTTCGAAACTACTACATCTTCTGGTAAGCCATTCTATTCAATTAACAGTTATCCTAATTCTCTTGATGAGTGGGAAATTCCAACCTACGTGTCAGCTTCAGGTCAGATTTATAATCTAAGAGAATGTTTTGACTTTAGACCAATGATTGATAAAGATACTAACGCAAGCTATTCGGCATTAACTGCCGGCGCAGCAGGTACAGTAACAACACTAGTTGGTTCAAATAGCTTTAACTTTACTACTCTTTACGATATATCTGCTGGTTTAATTAAACCGCTAATACCTGCAGTAGGAAACGCAACGACAACTGATCTTGAATATTATATGTCAAGAATTGATACTGTCGTATGTGATTCTTATGGCGACCTAGCGTTGATTAAAGGCGAGGAAAAAAGAAATCCAAGGCCCGCTGAGATTGACCCAGATCAAGTTGTAATTGCTAATGTAATTATTCCTGGGTATCCTGCATTATCTAAAAAGCAAGCTGATGTACTTCGTAAGAGTGAATACGCAATCAAGCCTAAATCGGCAGGCGTTAAAAATTACACCATGAAAGATCTTCATTCTTTAGAGAAGAAGATTGATAACATGGCTTATTACATATCATTAAATCAATTAGAATCTGATACATCTAATCTTGTTATTAGAGATGAGAACGGTTTAAGTAGATTTAAAAATGGTTTTGTCGTAGATCCATTTAATGATCTAACGTTAGCAGAAATTAGTAATCCACAATTTAATGCTTCTGTTCCGTTTAATCAAAAGATTCTACAGCCTTCAGTTAAAACGTTTCCACTTGATCTGATATATGAATCAGCGACAGGTTCATCTATATTCCCAAGTACAGATCTTGCTCAGGTAGCGACAATTGGCAGAAACTCAAATGTAGAGATTCTAGGCCAACCGTACGCTTCAGGTTATAGAAACTGCGTAAGTAACTTCTACAAGTATGTAGGTGATGGAATTATATCGCCTCCGTACGATGCTGCTTACGATACAACTGTTAACCCAGCTACTATTGATATTGATTTAACTACTCCGTTTAATGACTTCGTTGACTCAATACAACAATTCATTCCAATGACCGACACAACTTCAACTACATCTTTTGAACAAGACGGAAGACGCGGTGCAGGAACAGAAACAACAACTACAACGACACAATCTAGTGAATTAGTAATTGATAACAGTACAACAACTACTGAGTTCGTTGGTGAATTTGTTTCTAACTTCTCGTTTGAACCTTACATGGCAGGACGTGATATTAAAGTCTACATGTCAGGTTTAAGACCTAACCAAAGACATTACTTCTACTTCGATGGCGTTAACGTTGATGCTCATATTATGCCAGGGTCAATAACGGCAGACAGTGTTAATGAAGTTAATAGATATGGAGCTAAAGCAGCAATAGTTAAAACAGATGCAAACGGTGTATTAAGAGCAGTATTTGCTTTACCTCCTGAGACATTCTTTGTTGGTGATAGAGTATTAGAAATTGCCGATGTTAATACGTATACAAGTATTGATAGTGCATCTACATCAAAAGGATTCGTTACTTATCGTGCATACAACTTTAATGTTGAAAAGACTTCGTTAACGACTGCTACAAGAGCTCCTAACTTTGATGTTAATACTACAACGACAACAAGAAACGTTGCTCGACGTCGTAGAGGTAGAGATCCATTAGCTCAAACATTCTTTATTAAGAAAGGTATGGGTGCAGGATCTAATTCTGTTTACTTATCCGATATTGATATTTACTTCAAGCGAAAGCCTTCTACGACAGATGGTGCAAGTGCAGCTGCTGCTCTAAACGGTGTATCAGTACAGATAAGAGAAGTACAAAACGGTTACCCAACAAATCAAATAGTTCCTTTCTCAGTTGTGCATAAATTGCCTGCTGATGTTAATGCATCGGAAACCGCATCTACTGCAACTAAGTTTACCTTTAATGCACCAATTCGTTTGGATGTTGAAAAAGAATATGCAGTTGTAATACAGCCTGATGCTTCAGATCCTAACTACCTTGTATATACTTCTAAAGTTGGTGGAGTTGATATTACTCCAGGAGATACTTTAGGTGCAGCGATTGTTCAAGATTGGGGTGACGGTGTTCTGTTTACTTCAACTAACAACTCTGCATGGAAATCATATCAAGACGAAGATATTAAGTTTAGTTTAAATAGACATAACTTTAATTCTTCAACTGGTTCTGTTAGTTTAACAAATAATCATAACGAGTTCTTTACAGTAAGTAATATCACGGGTAGATTTACTGCTGGTGAATTATGCTATCAAGTAACAACTAACTCCGTGGCTATAACTGCTACTACGGCAGTTGGTAGTAAGGTTATAACTGGTACAGGACTACATAGTAATTATTCAGTAGGCGATTACATTAAGATAGTTAATAGTGCGGGTACTGATATATTTAAAGTAACTAACTCAAGTACAGTAGATACATTAGTTGTAGATAAGCCTGCATGGTTCGCTGGTGCAGGAGCTTCAACAGCGGTAGTTGTTGGTGATCTTAGTTTCTACGATTTAAGAAATCCTTTTGAGATGCATCTTGAAGGAAGTAGTGTATCACCTACTAAATTGTTTACTGTTAGCGGAACGTTATTATTAACTGGTTTGGATAGTGGTGCAACCGCACAAGTCGCATCTATTGATAATATTAATCTAAGTTATGTTCAACCAATGATTATGAAAGCATCTGATTCAAGTTCTAAGCTTACATTAAGTGGACAGTTTGTTTCGCCTGCTGCATTGAACTCGACGTATACAACTGCAATGGCTTTCAATGATAATAACTTGTTCGCTCAAGAAGGTGTTGTACTTTATAGTAGATCTAATAACCCGTCAGGTTCGAAAGTATTCAGAATTAATGTTGGTCTAACAAATGGCAGTAATGTAACATCATCGCCGTTTCTTGATATTGAATCTTCTAAGCTTATTGCATATCAGTATAAAATAACTAACACTGCAGTAGATACTTCAAAGTATATCTCAAAGACAATTGAATTAGCTGAGAGTTTAGACGCTGAAGACTTTAACTTGGTTGTTACTGGATATCGTCCAACAGGCACAGATATTAAATGTTATATCAAGCCTCAGAATGCTTATGATAATGACGACTTCGATTCGTTACCTTGGATTGAGCTTGAACTATTTGAAGGCGTAGGAGTTTATTCTACAGTTTCTAATGTTAATGATTATAGAGAGTTTAAATATAGAGTTAATAAAGTAAACAAAGTTGGTTCTGTTGATTCCGGTGCATTAACCTATACAAGCAATTCTGGTATCTTTACAGGATACAAGAGATTCGCGGTTCGTATAGATATGCTTTCTCCTAATATACATAACGCCCCGACATTGAAAGACTATCGCGGCATCGCATTAACCTAAGGTCAATTATAATGAGCAATATACAAAGGGGCAGGAATAACGGTGCTATTTTAAATACCGACGCCGCCGCTCTCAATAAATATAAAATAGAACGGAACTATTACCGTCAAACAGACAAGATTACATCAGATCTCTTAGATATTAAACGAAGTATCATTGACATCTACGAACGAATAGAGAAATTGGAAAAAACTTAAATGGCTAAACCAAACTTAGATTTAATAACGACATCGCAGACGTTCCAGAACTGGTTTGATAAAACAAACGAGATGGTTACGTTATTTAAGACGGATGCAATTACTGCGTCAAGCGGTGGTGATACTACGAACGGTAACGCAACTTTGGTTGGTACTTTTACTGGTACTAATATTGCTGCTAGCACATTGTTATCAACTGATGCTCTTGCCGCGAGAACTGGTTCTGTAATTGGTATCACTGATCCTATTACAGTTACATCGGCTTCTTCTATAGCTGCTACGTTTTCGTATTCAGGAACTGGTGGTCAAGCAAGATTTACTGACGGTGCAATTAGTTGGGACGTCGGAATGGATTCTGGTGGAAACAATAATTTCACAATTGATACTGGTGTAGCACCTGCTAAGTTTCTTTTAACGCCGGCAGGAACTATGACAGTTCCAAATGCAGTTGTTACTGAAAACCTTACAGTAGGTAGTTTAACAATTGGCTCAGGTGGTGCAGGCTTAAGTACTGACGATGTAACAGAAGGTTCATCTAATCTATATCATACAACGGCAAGAGTAAGAGCTGCAGTAACAGGCGGAGACGGTATTAACGTTAACGCTACAACTGGTGTGATATCATTTGACGGAGAAGGCGAACTAAACAGTTATCAAGGTAATAAGTTTATCGCAACTGGCTCAATAGGTTCTGGTGATGAAGCATTCATGTCTGGCAAGCAGACCGCAGGATCGCCGATTGGTGTATTAAACGCGACAACCGCTGGGAGTAATGTTGAATCGTTTTATTGGTCTGGTACAGGCGCAGGTGTTAATGGTGCGTTCGCAACGACTGGAAATATTCAAACAACTGGTGGAATTATTTATGTTAAGTCCGGCAGTACTATTAAGGCTTCTATTGACCAATCAGGTAATGGATACTTTACTGGTGATGTAACGACAAACGGATCTGCATCAGACGAAAGATTAAAAGAAAATATTGTTCCTCTCGATAAAGGATTGGAAACGATAGAACAAATAAAGACATATACCTTTAACTATAAAAACAGACCT
>Ga0209711_10000891_pt1 | contig 30469 bp, 29 predicted proteins | sample ArcticOcean_MG_C_7_FD_187441 | JGI IMG/M metagenome (GOLD analysis project Ga0209711, IMG submission 187441) | Marine microbial communities from western Arctic Ocean - ArcticOcean_MG_CB11_88 (SPAdes) (version 2) | ecosystem: Environmental > Aquatic > Marine > Oceanic | place: Arctic Ocean...
TGCACTACGTGCCTGGTAGTCGCCGCGACCATTACCAGCCTGAGCTTTCTATGAAACGACTCGTGCGTGGCTTTATTAAGGACCAGTTTGAGCCTCACCTCCTTTCTGGTTCTGAGCGATTGGACAACATCGACGCACTCATCGAAGAGGAAGGCGATGAAGCCTCCCGCGCCCACGCCCGCAATCGTCTGGGAACGCTCCGTTCTTGGCAACAACGCACCCGTAAACTAATGCCCATCGTCATGGCTGTGCTCGGCGGTGCCAAATTTTTTGATAAAGAACCGGCGGACGAAGAAACCATTATTTAAAAAGCTGTTTCGAGCAAAGCGATCAGACCGGATACGCAGTCGCCCGAAACAATACCGAAATCATCCAACCCGCGCTCTGCGCGGCCAATCAACAAGCTGTAGCTATTAGCTCTCAGTCATTAATCATTAACCATTGCGGCCTAGTCGCCCAAAAGTCTCGGAATTTTCCCGAACGACCAAGGGCGGAAGCGTGGACAGTAAAGCTGCAAGATATTGGATATACCCTAAGTTGCTTGCTGTTAGGCACTGCGCGCTTTTCATTTGCTCTAAGCTAGCATCTCATTTTCATACTAAATTGCTTACCTCCGAAGCATTACTACACATCGCCCCACGATGCTCTTCCCCTCACTATTTTTCCTCCTCCTCGGTTGCTTGACCTCTTGGTTAGTCATCTATCTCTGCGTGCTCTCTGGTATGGGGCAGGGGGGCGATGCGGGTCCACAGCACCACCACACGCATACGGGTGTGATCCCTCGCGTCGGGGGCTTAGGGATCATGATGGGATTTGCCATCACCTACTTGCTTTGCTTCATTTATTTGGATGCTCGGGACAACAAATCCTTGATCCACTACGGTATCTTCGTGGGGGCCGCTGCTTCATTCCTCTTAGGTTTTATCGACGACTTTCACCCGCTTGGAGCGAAGGTTAAATTACTCTCTCAAATCATCATCGGGGTGATCGTCCATCAATGCGGGTTATCGATTGAACGGGTCGCGATTCCTTTTACTGATGTGGTCGTTCAATTCGGTTTCTTCAGCATGTGGGTGACTGTAATCTGGATTGTCGCGATCATGAATTTGATCAACTTGATCGACGGCCTCGATGGTTTGGCGGGTGGTATCGGCCTCTTACTGATGGGACTACTTGGGTTCCTCGCTTATGAATCTGGCGTCGCGATTTCCTTTGTCTTGGCGCTAGGGATGGTCGGTTCGATTTTCGGATTTCTTTTCCATAATTTCCCACCAGCCAAAGTCTACATGGGTGATTCAGGCGCCTACCTCATCGGCTTTGTCATTGCCGCGCTCTCGCTCCTTAATTCCGAGAAGGGCACCGTCCTTGCGGCGCTCATTGCCCCAGTTCTGGCGCTCGCATTGCCCATCGCGGATGTTGTCTTCGCCATGTTGCGCCGTGGGATTAATGGCCTACCTATCTTTCGGCCAGATCGGGGGCACATTCACCACCGCTTGAGACGTGCTGGTTTGTCCCGCCAAAAGACGATTGCCGTTCTTTATGCAATTTCGCTTTTCGCCCTGCTCGGCGGACTCCTTGCTTTTGCCTACCAAGGACGCTACCTCCCGATCTTCTTCGGCTTCGCCTTTGTTATTATTCTATTTACCCTGAGAGGCCAAAAAATAACGACAGGCCTCATCCGCCAGCGTTTGACTGACTCGATTCAGACACGTCAAGATACTCATAATGCACTCTACCTCCGAGACTGGCTCATCGGCGAAGTCGAGCGTGCGGATACGGGTAATCACCTGTGGGTAGATTATCGTTTTGTCCTCAAGAAGATGGGCTTTTGTCGTGCAGTGCTGACGATCGCTGGTGATGAGCGAAGCTTCTACTTGGAAGACTCACCGAACGAAGACCTTTCGCTGCTCTGGAGCGAAGCGCACCAAACTGGTAATAAGACCTCACTGCGCGTGTATGCCGATAAAGCCCATTTTTCAGAAGGGCAGTTTAGCATCATGTCGGACCTTGCTGCCGAAGCTTTGTCTAAAGCGTCTGCTCGCTGGAAAGAAATCAATAAGGGGAATCTAACCTTCGAAGCCGAAGCTAGCGAAGCGGCCAATTAACAACAGTAGCAAGTTAGGAGTTTGTATCGTCCTACCTATGACTAACCTGCACTAAGAATTAATAGGGAAATACCTCGATAATCGTAATTAGTGAGAGCTTATCTTAAGCGGTGACTACCAGTTCGAAGGCTTAGGCAAGTCGTCGACCTTCTCTTATCTCTAGAACTCTTTTTCAAGGATCACCTCATCAATCATGAGTCAGCAATCCTCAGTTATTGAACGCCACAGCCGTTCCCGCATCCGTGCAAGAGAATGGCTCGTCGCTATCTCTGGCGGTGCAACGCTCGCCTTCACTGCATGGGGTCTCGGCGGTGTCCAAATGTGGACCCTCCACGTACTCCTCGTCGGCGGATTATTAACAATGTCCCTTGCTGTATTCAAAGTTAGGCTTTCAAAATTTCCCTACTTTAGCTTATCAAAACAGTCGCTTCGGCGGCTGATTTCTTGGCTCCCCTTCTGGTTCAGCTTCCTCTTTCTCCTCTACCTTCTGATCGGCGCTCTCAACCCCTCCGCTGAGGTCGTCCTCGACGAACGTGGCTGGTGGGTTGAGGCGGTTCAAGCCCCGCTAGCTACCTGGCTACCCAGCTCAGTTCGTTCCGACTATCAGCCCATGAATGCCTGGCGCGTCCTTGCCAGCTTTGTTGCCGCCTTCACCCTCATTTGGGGACTCTGGGCCGGACTGACCCGGCGTAAGCCCGTTCTCCTCGTGCTCTGGTGCCTCTTGTTCAGCGGTGCTGGCATGGGACTGGTCGCGATCCTCCAGTATCTGACTGAGGCCAAGGCGGTTCTTTGGACTTTCCCTTCCAGTAATGAACATTTCTGGGGCTCCTTTTTTTACCGTAACCAAGCTGCCGCTTACTTAAACTTGATCCTCGTCGCCTCGGGCGTCCTCTTTTTCTACCACGCCAAGCGTGCCCGCGAATTTTCTAGGAGTGGGGGCCCACACTTTCTTTGCTTTTTCATTTTCGCCCTGACCGCCGCGTCCATCGGGCTCGCTCTCTCACGGGGCGGGATCCTCTTTGGTGGGATCCTCACCGTCTCTTTTCTGGTCTTGTTGGCCATCTTTGGACTACAAAGCATTTTCCATTCACGGAGCTTTTGGCTTAGTATCATCCATGTGGTCATTCTCGGCCTAGGCGCCATCCTTGCCGTTTCTTACATCGATTTTGACGCGATTGAAGAGCGCTTCGGCGATATTGGAGAAACCATCGATACGGCCGATCAGGACGTCCGAGCCATTTCTACTCAGGCTACCTGGGAGATGACACAGGACCGTCTAGCGCTGGGGTGGGGTGGTGGTTCTTTTCGCTATATATTCCCCATGTATCAGCGTAATTACCCAGAAATTTATTATTACTATTATCGTGAAGATCGAGGCTGGATCGGACGAAGGATCTATCACTACGCACACAATGACATTGTCCAGTTTCTTGCCGAATACGGTGCCATCGGCAGTGGTTTGGTGCTCCTGACACTTCTCTGGATCCTTTTTTCCGCCTTCCGTATTTTTAGTTTTTCCGCTTTTTTCCTACTCGTCGGCTTCGCCACGAGTATGAGCCACGCCTTCCTTGATTTTATCTTTAACAGCCCCGCTTACTGGATGGCGTTCCTCGCTCTATTTGCTGCATCAAGCAAGCTTTTGCAGCTAGAAGCCACGCGCAGAACGTAGTAGAGGACACTTATTACAGCCTCAAATCTCTGTTTTAGGGTTTTCACGGAACCGAAAATCCAGCAGATTAGTAACCTTAACCTAAAGTAGTTCTCGGCGGACACATAAACAAAAATAATAGATTCCCATGAAAGTTCTAGTCACAGGCGGATCCGGTTTTATCGGTTCCAATCTCGTTCGCCTTCTCGTTGAAGAGAAAGGCGAATCCGTCATAAATCTCGACAAGTTGACCTATGCCGGCAACGCCGAGTCGCTGGTCGATCTCGAAGGCAATCCGAATTACACCTTCGAGCAGGTCGATTTGTGCGATGCCGCAGCGCTAGCTGAGATCTTCAGTGAACATAAGCCGGATGCCGTCATGCACCTCGCCGCCGAGAGCCACGTCGACCGCTCCATCGACGGCCCCGGCGAGTTCATCCAAACGAATATCGTCGGCACTTACAATCTCCTGCAGGCGGCGCTCGATTACTGGCGCAATCTTCCCGAGGGAAATGGCTTCCGCTTCCTGCACGTTTCCACCGACGAAGTCTTCGGTTCCCTTGCGCCCGATGCGCCCGGATTTTCAGAGACAACAGCCTACGATCCACATTCTCCCTACTCGGCCTCGAAAGCCGCTTCCGATCATTTAGCCCGCGCTTGGAACGATACCTATGGTCTGCCGGTCTTGGTCACCAACTGCTCCAATAATTACGGACCGTATCAATTCCCCGAAAAACTCATCCCAGTAGTGATACTCAAATGCCTGCGCGGTGAGCCGGTTCCTGTTTATGGAAAGGGTGAGAATGTCCGCGACTGGTTGTATGTCACCGACCATGCCGAAGCGCTTTATACAGTCATCACCAAAGGGCGTATTGGTGAGACCTATAACATCGGTGGAAACAATGAGCGTCAAAACATAGAATTAGTCCGCACGCTATGTACACTTATGGATAAGTTTGCGCCAATGGATAATGCTAAAAGTTATGAGGATCTTATATCATTCGTAACGGACCGCCCCGGCCATGATATGCGCTACGCGATCGATTCAACTAAAATTCGCGAGGAACTTGGATGGGAACCTAACGAGGACTTTGAAAGTGGATTTCGTAAAACAGTAAAATGGTATCTTGATAACCGAGTTTGGTGGCAACATATTTTAGACGGGTCCTACAAACTCGAACGACTCGGTGATTTTTAATGTATTTAATTTTCCACAAATAACCAGAATCTAAGATTTATATGAAAGGAATCATACTCGCCGGTGGTGCAGGCTCTCGTCTCCACCCAATCACTCTTGCCGTATCGAAACAGCTTATGCCAATCTACGACAAGCCGATGATCTATTATCCGTTGTCCGTCCTCATGCTCGCAGGGATCAATGAGATCCTGATTATCACCACGCCCGAAGATCAGGCGGCGTTTAAGCGCTTGCTGGGTGATGGCTCCGAGCTGGGTTGCCGATTTGAATATACCATTCAAGAAGTGCCCAACGGACTCGCGCAGGCGTTTGTTTTGGGTAAAGAGTTCATCGGCGACGACAAGGTGGCACTCGTGCTCGGAGATAATATATTCTATGGGGCTGGATTTGGTAAACTCGTGCGCAGTCACACGGACCCGGACGGTGCGGTTGTTTTTGCCGCCCGCGTTCCCGATCCTGAGCGTTACGGCGTCGTCGAGTTCGATGATAAAAAGAATGCCGTCTCCATTGAAGAGAAGCCAGCTCAGCCAAAGTCGAAATTCGCGGTGCCTGGCCTTTATTTTTACGATAACAATGTCATTGAAATCGCTGAAACTATCGAGCCCTCTGCGCGAGGTGAGTATGAGATTACCGCGGTCAACCAGGTGTATCTCGAACGCAAGAAACTCAAAGTCGGTGTGCTCAATCGTGGCATCGCTTGGCTCGATACTGGCACTTTTGCATCTTTGAATGAAGCTTCCACTTTTGTCCGTGTCATCGAGGAACGTCAGGACATGAAGATTGGTTGTATCGAAGAGGTGGCTTATCGGTCAGGTTTTATTGATTGTGAGCAGTTACTTACGCTAGCGGCGAAGCTCGAAAAGTCGGGTTATGGTGACTATTTGAAACGTGTTGCGGCATTATGAGTAAGGGAGCCAGAATTCACCCCATGTCTGATGTGCAGTCTGAAAACATTGGAATAGGAACTTCCATTTGGCAATTTTGTGTGATTCTCCCTGGGGCGCAGATTGGCGCGGAGTGTAATATTTGTAGTCACTGTCTAATTGAAAATGATGTCATTGTTGGAAACCGCGTGACTGTTAAGTGTGGCGTTCAGCTTTGGGACGGGTTACGCGTTGAAGATGACGTATTTATCGGGCCGAATGTTACCTTCACGAATGATATGCACCCGCGCTCGAAGCAGTATCCAGATGAGTTTCCGGAGACGATTATACGGAGAGGCGCGTCGATTGGTGCGAATGCGACGATATTACCTGGAATTGAAATTGGCGAAGGTGCAATGATTGGAGCGGGTTCAGTCGTGACCAAGAGTGTCGAGCCTGGTGTGACTGTTGTTGGCAATCCAGCTAAAGAAATGAAAACATGAAACCGCAAATAATTAACTTTAAATTGCTTGGCGACGAACGGGGCAGTTTGATTGCGATCGAAGCGGAAAAGTCTGTGCCGTTTCCGGTCAGTCGGGTCTATTATATCTTTGGCACCAAAGCGGGCGTTGAACGCGGTTTCCATGCGCACAAGGCTTTGAGTCAAGTCGCCGTCGTGGTGACGGGATCTTGCGAGATGGTTTTGGATGACGGAGAGCACCAAACAACAGTGCTGATGGATTCTTCGGAAAAGGGGGTTTTGATTGAGCCCAAAGTCTGGCACTACATGAAGAACTTTTCTTCAGATTGTGTTCTACTCGTTCTGGCGGATCAACACTACGATGAAGCGGATTACTTGAGAGACTATGATGCTTTTTTAGATTTTAAAAATGGAGGCTCCAAATGATACCTTTTCTTGATTACAAAGCGGTTAACGCACCTTATTTCGACGAGATCGAAGCAGCGATGAGTCGCGTGTTACGATCTGGGTGGTATGTGCTTGGCCCTGAAGTGGAAGGCTTTGAAGCTGAGTATGCTGCGTATTGTGATACGCAGCACTGCATTGGGGTGAGCAGTGGCTTGGATGCCCTGATTCTGATTCTACGTGCATGGAAAGAACTCGGTAAACTTCATGAGGGCGATGAGGTGATTGTTCCTGCAAACACTTATATAGCATCAATCTTGGCGATCACTGAAAATGGTTTAGTGCCCGTTCTTGTTGAGCCAGACGAGGCTACTTATAATCTCGATCCAGCTAAAATTATGGCCGCGATTACCGACAAGACTCGGGTGATCATGGCGGTGCATCTATATGGCCAATGTGCTGATATGGATCCGATCAGTCACATCGCGGAACAGCATGGATTGCTCGTGATGGAGGACGCTGCGCAGTCGCAAGGAGCGATGTATAAAGGACGTAAGTCAGGCAGTTTATCGGCTGCTGCAGCGCATAGTTTTTATCCTGGAAAGAACTTGGGTGCGATCGGGGAGGGGGGTGCGGTGACAACGAATGATGACGAACTAGATGATATGATTCGTCGGTTGCGAAATTACGGTTCTCACACGAAATATGTGAATGAAGTGAAAGGGCTCAACAATCGCTTGGACGAACTTCAAGCGGCGGTATTGCGCGTGAAATTGAAGCATTTGGATGCAGATAATAGTAAACGCAGTATTGTTGCGGAAACATATTTAAAAAACATTTCAAATCCGAATGTCATCCTTCCGTTTGTTTTACCGGAGAGTCAACCCTGTTGGCATCTATTTATTGTTCGCACCCCCGAACGTGATAAATTCATGAGCTACATGAAGCGTGTCGAAATTGGCACGTCGATTCACTATCCGATCCCTCCGCATCGGCAGAAGGCCTATTGCGAGTTTAATGACTTGTCCTTGCCACTTACGGAGGCAATTCATCGTGAATGCGTCAGTCTGCCGATCAGCCCAGTTATAGCTCCCGCGCAAGTGAGAGCAGTTGTCCTAGCGATTGTTGCTTATGAGTGAAAAGATTGATAGGAACATACTCATTTTTCAAGGAGTGATGCGTAGATTAGTCGGAGTATATTTTGCGATGTTAAGCAAATACTACCGGTTGAGAGTCGGGATTGATCGAGGTTTTTTTGGGCGAAGAATTAATGTAGGTAAGTCATGTAATTTCGGGGTTCCATTATGCTGTAATGGTAGAGGTAAAGTTTTCCTTGGAGATGAGGTTGTTTTAGGGTTTAGGAAAGGTCCTCTTCAGGGAAATGGCTCGATTCTTATTCAAGCGAGAAAAGAGAAATCTGTAATCGAAGTTGGGGCGGGTTCAACAACTGGTAACAATGTTACTATGATTGCATGTGATAAGATTATTATTGGAGAAGGCTGTCAGATTGGTGACGGAGTAACTATTTTTGATAGTGATTTCCATGAGATCAATCCGATAACGAGAAAAGCAACTGAGGGATTTTGCGCACCTGTGATTGTCGGTGAAAACGTTTGGCTAGGTAGCCGAGCGATGATTTTGAAAGGGGTTACTATCGGGGATGGCTCTGTAATTGCTGCTGGTTCAGTTGTTTCTAAATCAATTCCTGCACGATGCTTGGCTGCGGGGGTTCCTGCAAAAGTAATTCGAGAAATCTAATGCACAAGCAGGCAGATAAGAATTCCTATTCTCAAATAGTTAAATCCTCATCGCTTCTCGGAGGGGCGCAGGGGGTGAATATGTTGATTGGGTTTGTCCGAGTGAAGTTTGCTGCGTTATTAATTGGTGCCGCTGGGATTGGACTGATTAGTGCGTATCAATCGGTCATACAATTACTTGGTGGTGTTTTTGGGTTGGGGCTCAAATCCAGTTCGGTTCGAGAAATTTCTCTGGCGGTTGCAAATGATGACGAGCAACAGTTATCTCGGTCAGTCATCACGTTGAGGCGTATGTCTTTGCTTTCTGGTTTAGTGGGGGCCGTTGTTGTAGCTGTATGCTCGCGAGGACTAAGCCAGCTTACCTTTGCCAGCTCTGAATATGCGCTTGAGATTTCTTTTGTCGGGCTATCGATACTATTTACAAACCTACTTGGTGCTGAGATGGGGGCGATTCAAGGGATGAGGCGCATTCAAGACTTAGCGAAAATTCAGGTTTGGGGAGGTGTGCTAGGAAGTGCTGTAAGTGTGTGCTTCTACGTTTACTTGGGAAAAGATGGTGTGGTTTTTGCAGTGGTTGCGCTGGTGTTTATTCAGATGTGTGTGTCGTTCTGGTATTCTAGGAAAGTCTCATTAAGTCCTATTGACCTTAGTTGGAGACAGTCTTTCCGTGAGGCTGGAGGGATGGTTCGTCTTGGATTAGCCTTTATGTGGGGAGCGCTGTTAACCACCGGGGTTGCCTATGCGACGAGAGCTCTGATTGTTCGTGAATTGGATTTAGTTGCAGTTGGTATTTTTTCGGCGGCATACGCATTGTCTGGCATGCTAGTTAATTTCATTTTGAGTGCGATGGCGGGTGATTATTATCCATCATTAACTGCTGTTTCTTCTGATCACGCTAAAATGCAGGCATTGGTGAATCAACAAACCGAAGTCGGGTTGCTATTGGCTCTGCCTGGTATTTTGGGGACGCTAGTATTTGCGCCCTTGCTCATACAGTTATTTTATACCGTAGAGTTTTGGCAGTCTGGATTGCTGTTGCGATGGTTCACCCTCGGGTGCCTTCTCAGGGTGATTTCGTGGCCAATGGGTTTTGTCATGTTGGCAACTGGGGCGACGCATTTTTTGATTTTCACCCAAACCGTGTTCAATTTACTGCATGTTTTGGCAATCTGGCTTCTTTTGGGGCTTATGGGCGTCGAGGGCACTGCGATTGCATTTTGTATTCTCTACGCAGTTCACATTTTTTTGGTGTATGGAATCGCGCGTTATCTGATTGGTTTTCGATGGTCCGCAGAGGCAAAAAAAATAATGTCTCTCTCGATTGCTGCTGTGGTTGCCGTGCTTACTTCGGCCTTTTTCCTTACGGATCTTTGGCGAATGGCTTTAGGTGGAGTGTTTACTATGATTATCGCGCTGTTCTGCTTGCGTGCCTTAGTCGTTCGATTGGGAGCGGATCATCGTATCTCCAATAAGTTAATGTCGATTCCGGTTGTTCAACTGATCTTTCGATAAGAGGTCAATTAGTGTATCGCGTAAAATTGTGAAAGATAAACCCTTAGTGTCATACTGCCTCTTTACTTATAATCAGGAGGCCTACGTTCGCGAATCTTTAGAAGCGGCACTAGCTCAATCCTATTCACCTCTCGAGATTGTAGTATCTGATGATTGCTCTCCTGATGGAACGGTAAGTGTTATCCGAGAGGTAATTGCGGCTTATGCTGGAGAGCATCGAGTCGTCTTGAACGTGAATGAGACGAACCTTGGAATTGGCGCACACGTATCTAAAGTAATGATGGAGCTCTCTTCCGGAGACTATATGATTACGGTCGGAGGCGATGATGTGTCTTTCGTAGATCATACCGAATGTGCGCTTCGCGAAATAGAAAAAGTAGATGATGTGAGCGTTGTGGATTTTTCGGGATCAATCATTGATGGTTCGGGGCAGCGCTTGCAGGAGTCTAATGCCCTACCATTGGCGGTCAAATACGTGCTGGATGATTATCTTCGATTGAAGTCGCGGTTACAGATTTTTGCTCCAGGGCGAATTGTCAGAAGGCGACTGATGGATCGTTTTGGTCCGATTGCTTCAGGTTGTCCGACAGAAGATACCGTGCTTGTGTTGCGAGCTCTTTTATGTGGAGGTCTCAGGCGTGTGCCTATTCGAGTTATTCAGTATCGGCGGTCCGGGGATAGCGCATCCTCGCGCGGTGGTTTAAGTCGAATGAATAATAGAAAGATAATTGAACAATATTTAGCTGATATTAATCGTGCGCTAGATCTCGAATTGATTGATGGTAATGCCTATAAGTGTTTAGTTTGGAGATTAAAGGTGGAGCATGTAGCTCGGAGTAGTTCTTATCGTTTTACCCCGCGAACTCCCATATACTATCTGCATCGTTTATTTGCGAAGGTCGCAGTATTCGCATACCAGATGTGCATTTATTCTAGGTATTCTAAACGTCAGCCCGCCTTCGATGGTGATGTCTGATTCAATTGTTGAGTTTGTATTATTTGTATGAAGAAAATTCGCCTGTTTTGGTATAAGAAGCCGCGCGTCCGCTACGGCAACTTTGGGGATGAACTCGGTCCTTATTTGATAGGGAAGTTGAGTTCCTTGCCAATCGAGTATGTTCCCATTCCACGTGGCGGGATATTCTTGCTTCTGACATATTTTAAGAATTTAGCGCTTCGTCGCTATGATTTGTCGATGTTACCTGCCGTGTTGAAGTCTTTCTTTCTTCGGGGGCGCTATATCACCAGCATCGGAAGTATTATTGGATGGAGCAGTGGTTGGCGGGTGGTATGGGGGAGTGGCATTCTGTTTTATAACGAAACCATTTCAAATGGGAAGTTTCTCGCTGTTCGTGGGAAATACACTCAACGAAGGTTGAGGAATTTAGGATATGAAGTGCCCGATGTTTTAGGTGATCCCGCTTTATTACTCCCCTTGGTGTTTAATCCTAAGGTCGAGAAGAAATACAAGCTGGGGATCATTCCACATCATACCCACACAGAAAGTTTAGCTTCTTTGGCTTCGGGGCCAGACGTCATTGTTATTGATCTTCTCGATCATACCGAAGTCATCATCAGCAAAGTGCTTTCGTGTGAGTGTGTGATCTCCACGTCTCTTCACGGCTTGATTGTAGCGCATGCATATGGTATTCCCGCGTTATGGTATGAGTATCGGGAAATTGAGTGGCAGGGTAGTGATGTTAAGTTCTTCGATTATTTCAGTTCGGTTGAAATCCCTGAATATGTGCCCTTCCAGATGCCTAATACGAATGGGTTCGCGTTAGAGGCTATTCTTGATCGATTCAAGGGCGCAGAGCCGCACGCGCTGATTCAAGTGAAGCTATCAGTCATACAAAAGAAGTTGTTGGACGTTGCTCCTTTTCCCATCGATCGGTGGCATGGCTCAATTGCGGATGAAAGCGTCTCGGGAACCACTGATCGTTCAATGGTTTGATCGAGGGGCAGTTCGTAACTATAATATTTGTATGAAAATAGGTTTTTTAATTAATCCGAATTGTGCGATTTCCGGAATGGGAAATGGCATTCTAAAGCAAGCAGCGATGTGGGCAGAGGGCCTTCGTGCGCTTGGTCATGAGGTGCATTTCATCGGACCCAATCAAGATGGGAGCATTCGCGCACTTAAGGAGTTTGAAGTAGTTCATTTCTTTCAACACGGCCACTGGTTGAAGGGCTTTTGGCAGGGTTCACGCGAGGGGCAGAAGTGGTTTTTTTCTCCGATCCTAGACTCGACTGCATCGCGTGTCTTTTATGGAGCATTGGCAAAAATTCCGTTGGAGCATTATCTGGTGTCATTTGGGCCTCGATTACTTCGCGGGTTTAGTATGCGCACGACTGTTTCAGTGCGCAGCAGCCACGAGCGCTCCTACCTCGAAGCTATTGCTCCAGGTGCAAGAATCGTGGAGAATCCGATTGCAGTCACTTTGAAGGATGGTTTGGTGTGTGCACCTAAGGTTGATTTACCTACTAAGTTTGCTTTATTCGTAGGTAATGTTTCTGCGGAGCGAAAAAATATGCTTCGTCTGATCGAGGCCTGTGACTCGCTAGGACTACCACTGGTATTGGGGGGGCTATTGGTGCAGTCGCCTTCGATGAAATTGATTGAAGCGCAGATCGCGAAGTCGAAAATTAAAGTCTATCGTTTGGGGTTTCTAAAAGAGACAGAATTACGGTGGCTGTATCAAAACTGTAGTGTTTTTTGCCTTCCTAGTTTAGTTGAGGGGGTTGGGCAAGTGGCGATGGAAGCGCTCTATTTTGGTGCACCTGTTGTAATAACCTCGGTTGGTGGTCCTCCTGATTATTTCGGTGATCATGCCGAGTATGTGAATCCACATTCAGCGGAAAGTATTGCGTCGGCAATTGTTCGCGCGATGGGGCGATCAGTTGATTTAGCTGAAGTTCGGCGGTTTCTTGATAAGTTTTCGATCGAAAATACAGCACGAGGGCTCGCGGAAGCATATTCTCAAGATTGAAGTTATATTCAAGGTGAGATTTCTATAGGAATTATGAGTGATCAGAATTTAAGAGATTTCGAGCTTCCAAAGCTCTATAAGTATTCTGGACTGTTTGTTATTATAGGCTTGGTAATGCTCCATTGGAGCCAGGCGATGTATTTTGTCGGTGGCCAATCGGCCAGAATGGGGAGTCTAGTTATCGGCTTCGGCCTCATTGTAGGGGCTGCCTTTCTTCGTGCGGGAGGACAGATTGGTAAGCACCTGCCCTTTGTCGTTCTAACGGGGTCGTATTTCATACTCTTGGCCATGTTGACTCGATTTCAGGATCACGCAATCTGGTATGATCGCACGCAACAGATATTTACAGTAGTGTGTCTGATATTGTTCTGGGTGGGCTACATTTTAGCAAGAGAGAAACGTCACGACTTTGTTTCTGCTAATCAGTTGAGCCTCGTTGGGTTGGGCGTCCTAGCTCTGCTTTGCTTGGTGCGCTTCTTGGGGTATGTTAAGCTGATCTCTTTTGAGGGTAGTGCGCGTAGTTTTGGTGATACCACATTAAATCCTGTAGGAGTGGCATTTGCGAACACTTGCTTGGGCTTGGTGTTCCTGATGCTGGGGATTCTCAATAAAAACCTATTGCGTAAAGCGCTTTATTTATTGGTCGCTTTTGCCGCAGTTTTCGTGGTATTTTCTTCGGCCTCAAGGGGTGCTATTATCTGGGGTTCGCTAGCGATGGTTTTCTTTTTTGTGTTCAACAGGCACAGGGGATACTTAACTGGTCGCAGCCTCCTAGTCGCATTACTAAGCATGGCATTGACACTGCCAGTGGTGGCGGTTCTCTACAATGCGAATTATGCCATCGCCGAGCGTATTGACATCTTAATTGACCGCTTTACGCAAATGTTTGACCTCTTCAACAAATATGGCAGGGGGGATGCCTCCGTAAGCGCGCGCCAATATACGTGGAGTAGCTATTTATCGACAATCGAGCAATGGATTATCTTTGGGGAAAAACGGCAGTCTGGTTATCCGCACAATCAATGGTTAGAGATGTTTGTTAAATTTGGCCTGCTTGGGACTCCAATGTTTCTCATGTCCATCATCCTGTTCTTTAAAATATCTTGGAGTGCGGTACGCGAAAAATTACATCCGGATATAGAATTTTCTATTATCACCACACTATTCATGTTTGGCTACCTTTCTTCGATGACTAGCTTGAGTTTGCAGGTGAACCGAGTGATGTGGTTGGGGTTTGGTTATCTATTAGGCTTCTATCTACAGCGCTCCAAGCGACAAAACCGCGTATAGCCCGCTCATTAATTTTGGAAGTCTCCCTTATCGTTCCGACTCGTAATCGGCCACAGTTATTACTGAGGGCTCTAACCTCAGTGTGTTCTTCAATAAAGTCAATTTACGTGGTGGACGATGGATCTTCGAGTGCTGTGAAAGCTGAAGTTGAGGCAATTTCCCGCTCTGATACCCGTGCTCAACTACTATCAAATGATACTTGTCGAGGAGCGGCTTATTGCCGGAATCAAGGGGCCTCTCTCGCAGAGACAAATTGGCTGCTCTTCTTGGATGATGACGATCAATTATCGCAGGGCTATATGGCGGCGATGAGGTCTTTAGTAGCTGCACATCCCGAGGTGCAAGTCTGGATACCGAATGTTCAAAAAGGGAAGTCCAGGATGCAATCGCCAGTGCCGCTCGAGGATGTGAGTGTCCGAAACACGGCGGGTGGATGCTCCGGGTTGTTGATTCAAGCTTCGCTATTTTCAAAGGTAGGTGGTTTTGACGAGAGGCTTCCTGCCATGCAGGACTGGGATTTATGGATACGACTCATCGAGCGGCAGGCTTTGTATTATTCAGGTATCGAAGGAGTCGTTTACGAATTTGATTCGACTCAAAAAATTACCCACAATTTAAAGGCAAAGTATTCAGGCTTACGCCGGCTATATTTTAAGCATTTTGATGCGCGGACTCAGTCAGTGCGTCAGGAGCATCTGGTTCGGGCGTGGGCATTAAGGCAGTTGTTGGAACCATCAGGCCCGCGCTTATTTATATGCATCATGCGCATACTATCCTGGCCAAAGGCTACAATTTATTATTTGAAATGGGGTAAATTTCGAGACAATTGAAGTTCAATTAAACTGTGCAATCTATAACATCCAATGCAAAAGCAACTAAGCGTTTGCTGATAGTCGTGCCGATTTACGCCAGCTATCGGGCTTTCCTGAAAGGCTTGGCTGCCTGGCTTGTCGATCGTGACTGGGAGGTGCATGTCGCGACCAATCTGACGGGTGCGAAAGTGGGATCAGATGTCGCGACCTTGCATGACATTGCCATACCTCGCGGGGCGAATCTACTTAAGCTGTTCCAAGCTGGACGATCTTTAACGAAACTGATTCAGCAAATTAAGCCAACGGTGGTGCATGCGCATTTTTCAGTAGGGATGCTAGTGCTGGCGTTGGCTAGCCGTGTTAAGGGTGTGCGGATTTTGGGGACGTTCCAAGGGATGCGTTTCCCATTAGCTTCGGGGATTTCTAGATGGGTCTTTAAATGCGTAGAGTGTTTTTCAATACTCCGCCTGGATCAGAGTTGGGTTTTAACTTCAGATGATTATAAGGTAGTGCCGAAATTCGTTGAAAAGAAATTAGAGATCCAAGAAGGGTATGGTTTTGGTTGTGATATTGAGCATTTTGATCCTGAGCGTTTTTCGGAGACAGATAAGGCGAAGCTTCGGTCGGAGTTAGGGATTCCAGGTGAAGATCTCGTATTTGTCTTTGTCGGGCGGCTCACTGCGTTTAAAGGTTTCCTGTTGGCCTTAGAGGCCTTTCGTCAGTTGCGCCAAGAGCGTAATGACGTGCACTTACTTATTGTCGGTGAGGTCGACTCACAGCACCCCATTGACCTCCCAGATTTGAATCAGGTTGGCGGGGTGCATTACCTCGGCTGGCAAGAGGACCCCGCGCCGCACTTAGCGATTTCAAATGTAATGGTTTTTCCGAGTGAGCGAGAAGGCATGCCTGTTTGCATGATGGAGGCCTTGGCGATGGGGCGCGCAGTCGTGACTACGGATTCTCGGGGGTGCCGTCAACTTGCAGAATTAAGCGCAGCGACTGTAGCTGACCGACGTGTTAATTCTATTGCTGCTGCCTTGCGCACGGCTAGTCGCCTATCGAAGGCTCCTCTTGACTCCACGGAAGTTAGGCAGCAAATTGATCGAACTCGATTTTACACTCTGCTTCTTGAGTCTTATTTATAGATGAAGAAACTGACCATCGTATATCATTATTTTGCGCATTACCGAGAGCCAGTATTACGTGAGTTATGTCAGCACTTATCTGCTGATTATCAGGTCGAACTGATGGCCGATAGCAAAGCCGACTTGCCTGCATTAAAGACCATCCCAATGGGTGAGTTTACGCCGAGTCTATGTGAGTTTCGGCGACTTAAAAATATTTGGTTGGGTCCGTGGTTGTGGCAGGCCGGTTTGCTGAGAGGAATTATCAAAGGGAAGTCGGATGTGATCATCTTTCTCGGGCAGTTTAATTTTTTATCAACATGGATCGCGGTTCTCTTAGCTAGGTTGATGGGAAAGAAAACCTATTATTGGAGCCATGGCGTGTATGGAAATGAGGGGAAGCTTAAGCTGTTTATACGTGTTTCGTTCTATAAGCTTGCCCATGGAATACTCTTATATGGCAATTATTCTAGAGATTTATTGATTAATTACGGTATGCGCGCGGATCGGCTACATGTCATATATAATAGTTTGGATTATAAGCTGCAAAAGTCCTTAAGAGAGCAGAAAAAAGAATCCCGGGTTTCAAAGGTCCGACGTGAGTTATTTGGATCAAATGCTCCTTATATTATATTCGTAGGTCGATTGACTGCAGTTAAGCGTTTGGATTTGTTGCTGACTGCGTTGCCTGAAATCAATCATAATTCGGAGCGTAATGTGCGGTGCTTGATTGTTGGGGATGGGCCAGAGCGGCAGGCTCTTGAATTACAGGCCAAAACGGACGGCTTAGGGGGAATCGTTCAGTTCTATGGAGCATGTCATGACGAAGAAACGTTGTCTGATTTAATCTATGCCGCAGATGTTTGCGTCGCACCTGGTAATGTGGGGCTGACTGCCATGCATTCTTTGGTTTATGGGACACCTGTCATTACCCATGATCAAAAGTCATGGCAGATGCCTGAATTTGAAGCGATTGTTCCGGGAGTGAGTGGTGACTTTTTTATTCGAGGTAGTGTCAGTGATCTTACCTCTAAAACTTGTGCGTTGCTGGATCGAACTGTTTCTGGTCGCGGTGCAGTCCGGGCTGCTTGTTGTGAAGTGATCGATCGAAAATACAATCCGGAGTATCAGGCGAAGGTGATCGCTCGGGTTATAGGAGAGAATAGTTTTTAGTTTCTTATGATTAAACGTATATTAAGACAGAATGAGTCAGTATATTTACTGATCCGTCGCATGTTAATGCTACATGTTTGGTTTTGGCATCGGCTACGTGGGATTGACTCCACCTGCCGTGTCGTTTTTCCAAATGCAATCAGTAAGGATTTTGAGCTTGGACCTTATTCGCTAGTGAGCCGGGGGGCATACATTTGTGGTCGGGTTAAAGCTGGGAAATATGTGATGTTTGCACCCGATGTGACAATCGCTGGGGCGGATCATATATTTGACCAACCGGGAGTGCCGATGTATTTCGGCGGGCGTCCCGAACTTCCGGAAACTCTGATTGGAGACGATGTCTGGATTGGCGCACGGGTATGTATACTCGCGGGCGTGAAGATTGGTCGTGGGTCAATTGTTGCCATGGGGAGCGTAGTGACAAAAGATGTACCCGCGTATTCTATCGTAGGAGGTGTGCCAGCGAAATTAATTCGCCACCGTTTTGATGCCGAAGGAGCACTTATGCATGATGAAATGTTAAGTAAGCCTGCTTCACGTTGTGGTCGATTTTGTAGTGTGCGTTAATAAATTATGAAAAACAAAGAATTGCTATACATCGTTGGCTTGGGGCATAATGGTTCAACTTTACTTGATCTACTTCTTGGGGCATCCCGCGGGGTGTTTTCTACAAGTCAGCTAAATGACCTATTAGCACCGTATGTTCCCCGCAGTGATTCTATCAAGGACACTTTCTGGAAAGAAGTTTTAAGCAGGATCGAGGATGGAGGAAAGGAGCTGGGTGAGCAAAATCAATCGATTCAGTTGGAAAGGCGAGCTCGAGAATTTATAATGAATAAGACTTCCCGACTTCATTATGCAGATGTAAATGAGCAATTGCTGGATGCTTTATTTTCTACCATAGATGGCGAATTAGTGGTGGATTCATCTAAGAATATTTCGAGAGCGCTAGGGTTGCTTGAGTGGGATGCTGGTCGTATATACATGCTGCATTTAGTTCGAGATATTAGGAGCTATGTGAATTCATATAATATGCGGCAAAAAGAGCAGGGGAGGGGAGATCGTTATTTATTCCCTGCTTTTCATTGGTATGCAAAGAATGCAATGGCTTCCTTTTTTGTGAAACGACGCTCTAAGCATTATCTGTCAATGAAATATGAAGATTTCATTGACCAGCCATTATTAGAGGTTGAACGTTTGGAGGCATTTTGCTCCACATCGTTCGCTGAAACAAAGAATGTTATTCAAAATCGTAAGCCGATTTACCCTTCAAAGAGAATGACTTTTCGGGGAAATCGAATTCTAGCTAAGGATGAAGTTGTTTTTGATCCTAAAAAATCGAAACGAGATGGCGTTTATAATTCAAAGTGGTTCTGGTTTTTACTAGGATGGCCATCGATACTGTGGGGATATCGTTATAGATAATGAAGCAATGTGTAGTTATTAGTGAACTCTATTACCCGGAGCAGAATGCAACGGGTTTTATCTTAACGGGTATTGCCGAAGGGCTTGCGGAAAAAGATTCAGTGAATGTGCTCTGTGCACAACCGTGCTATAATCAGCGTGGTATTAAGGCCCCGAAGACTGAGCTACACCATGGTGTCGATATTCGACGCTGTTGGTCGACAACTTGTGATCCGAAGCAGATACGGGGGCGTTTGCTTAACTTCGCTACAACTAGTCTGTCGGTCGGCTGGCGGGCGTTGTTCTCGATTAAGAGAGGTGACAAGGTGTTGGTGGTGACGAATCCACCCTTACTTCCCTTTTTCGTGCGAGTTGTCTGTTGGTTGAAGGGTGCGAAATTCGTGTTGTTAGTGCATGATGTATATCCCGATGTATTTGTGCCGCTTGGGTTGATGAAATCGAGTCATCCGCTTTACCGGATGTTATCATGGGTGAATGGTAAGCTATATGCGTCGGCGGATCGTGTTGTGGCGCTGGGACGTGATATGGAACGGCTCGTGGAAGAGAAGTCTCAAGGTGGAGCACATGTGTCCGTCATCCCGAACTGGGGGGATGTCAATGTGATTACGCCAATGCCCAAGACGGAGAACGCGTTGCTTCAAAAACTGAATCTAACCGACAAGTTCGTTGTGCATTATTCAGGCAACCATGGGCGCACGCACGATCTTCTTAGTATAATTGAAGCAGCGAAACTACTGGAAGATGAAAGAGATGTTCATTTTCTATTCATCGGGGAGGGCAGTGGTAAAGCGGAGGTAGTTGCGCGAGCAAGTGAGCTCGAATTAGAAAATGTAACTTTTTGTACTTTTGTGGATCGGGCGGAATTAAACACATCGCTGAATGCAGCCGATGTGTCGGTGCTTGCCTTCAAAAAGGGCATGGCTGGCATCAGTGTGCCGTCGCGACTTTATAATCTAATGGCAGCGGGCAAGCCGATCCTCGGAGTAGTCGATAATAATTCCGAAGTTGCAGATGTGATTCGTGAAGCAAAGCTCGGTATCGCGGTTTCGCCGGAGTCACCGAGAAATCTGGCTGAACAAATCCTAAGTTTGAGGAATGACGGTGACTTACGAGTTAAGATGGCCGAGAATTCTAGAAACGAAGCGGTTTCAAAATATTCCTACGACGTAACCAAGCAACAATACCGCGACTTATTTGATTCACTGTAGTGGCGGACCTTCAGACATTAACACTTTAATACCTTCATAATATCTTTCCTATGAACATCTGTATCATTGGTGGTTCTGGCTTTGTCGGAACACGTCTTATTTCACTCCTCCAAGATACTAATACTGTTATCAACCTCGATAAAGCGCCGAGTGCTCTGCATGGAGCATCGACACAAACGAGTGATGTGCGTGAGCCGGAATCTTTCACATCGCTACTCGCAGGGCAGGATGCGGTGATTCTTCTCGCTGCCGAGCATCGGGATGATGTGTCTCCGGCATCCCTCTATTACGATGTGAATGTCGAGGGGATGCGTAATGTGCTCCAAGCGATGGATACCCAAGAAGTGAAAAACATTGTGTTCACTTCGTCGGTCGCGATTTACGGGATGAATCAACCCGCGCCACCAACCGAAGATTCAGTTGAAGCGCCTTTCAATCATTACGGTAAAAGTAAGTGGCAAGCAGAGCAAGTATTACAGGAATGGATAGCTAAGGGCGAAGGTCGTAATGCCTTAGTGATTCGCCCAACTGTCATCTTTGGCGAAGAAAATCGAGGGAATGTTTTCAACCTGCTGAAGCAAATCTACTCGGGAAAGTTTCTCATGATTGGGAATGGGTGCAATCGCAAGTCGATGGCTTATGTCGGCAACATAGCAGCTTTTATGAAGTATAAGTTAGAGGTAGGGTTCTCTGGAATCGAGATATTCAACTATGTCGACAAACCCGACTTCGATATGAATACTTTGGTGTCTGAGATTTACCGACATAAAGGGCAGTCTGCGCCGAAGCTGCGTATACCATATCCAGTTGGGATCCTCGGAGGATACTGCTTTGATCTTCTAGCTAAAGTCACCGGTAAAAAGTTGCCAATTAGTTCGATTCGCGTGAAGAAATTTTGTTCTTCAACAGAAATCAATGCTGATAAGATCAATACTTCAGGGTTTGTGCGACCGGTTGATTTCAAGGATGGGTTGCAGCAAACGCTTACGTCTGAGTTTGGCGATCAATAGTGCGATTTCAAATGCTCCGAAAAAACTGCGTAGAGCTAGATGCTTGCGCAGTTTTTTTGTAATTAATTAAAAAACAAAAAGATAAAGGCGTAGAATCTAGACGGGATCTCGTACTAGCTTCACCGTAAACTTTTAGTCGGATTTCTATGAAAAACTGTTTGTTGTCTACGGACTACTGTTTTCGGTAAATACAAATCTCTTGGTCGCCGTAGTAGGCGATGAGAATGGCGTCTTCGCTGGCGACTGATTGAAAGAGCTTGAGCATCATCTCTTGTTCGCCTGGCCATGGGTAGACGAAGAAAACGTCTATTTCGTCTAGGCCGATGTCCATTCCATCGTAGCGGGGTGGTTCGGTTTGGTAGCCAAAACTGTCGTCGGGGACGATGTCGCTGCCGCCGACGTGGTCGTAGCTAATGTAGCCTTCAGGGATATAAGTGGTGGCGATGAATTCAGCACCTGTCCGATGCTTTTCGGCGAGCGACTCGGCGATCTCTATAAGGCCATCTTCGAGTTCAATACCAGTGGCTTCAAATCCTAGCTGCGCTGCAAGACTGGTGGCGACGCCGAATCCGCTGCCCCATTCGATGAAGCGCTCGCCGAGAGCGAGGCCTTCATCGCGGACGTGTTTGAGTGCGGCATAAACCTGAGCGGGCTCACTCGCAACGTAGCGGGGGTAACGTTTGTTCAGCTTTTGCGCCCAGAATTTTTCCCAGCGATCGTCGGCATCTTGAATGAGTGAGGCAAATGGCTCCGGTACTTTGGGGGATTCGGCTTCGTAGTCGATTTGTTTAATCGAGTTCATCGGGTGCGATTAGTTTTTCAATGTCGCGACGATCCTTCTTAGTGGGACGTCCGCTGCCTTTATGGCTGAAGACCCGCGCATTAGCCTGCTTCTCGCGGGCTTTTTCGTATTCGGATTCTGGGGTCTTATCTTCAAGGAAGTCTGGCACGAGGGCCGCGCCGACTCGTTTTTCGGTCAGACCTGTGACATGCAGGGTGCGTGTGAGTGCTCTGGTTCGAGCCACGACGGTGTTACCAATGCGGACTTTGGCTGAGGGCTTAGCGATCGTTTCATTGAGTCGCACTGCGGAGCCTCTGCACGCTTCGGCGGCATCACTGCGTGTCTTATACACGCGAACGGCCCAAAGCCATTTATCTAAGCGCGCATGTTCCATGGGAATCTCGCATCTACGAAAGTAGTGCGGCTTTTATCTTTTCGAGGCCTTCTTCGAGGCGGCTATGGGGGCAACCGAAGTTAAGCCTGAGGTGTTGATGCCCATCAAAGGGAGTGCCATCGGTTAGGCCTACCCCGTGTTTTTCAAAATGTCCAACTGGGTCTTTTATGCCGAGCTTACTGACGTCGAGCCATGCTAGATAGGTCGATTCCATCGGGCGGAAAGTGATCTCGGGGATCTCTCTACGGATAAAGTCATAGATGAGATTGTAGTTGTTTCTCAAATACGTAAGGAGAGCTTGCCGCCATGGCTCGCCATGATCGTAGGCGGCGGTGATGCCGGCGTAACCGAAGCAGTTGACTTCAGTGATGATGCCGCGAATCGTTTTTTGGAATTGAGCGCGCAGCTTGGTGTTTTCTATGACGGAAAAAGCGCAGGCGAGTCCGGGCAAGTTATAAGTCTTGCTGGGAGCCATGAGGGTGACAGTGCGGTCGGCGATTTGCTCGCTAAGGGTAGCGGTAAGGGTGTGCTTGGCCTCAGCATCGAAGACGAGGTCGCAGTGGATCTCGTCGGAGATGAGTATGAGATCATGGCGTTCGCAGAAGTCGGCGAGGGCGGTGAGTTCTTCTTTGCTGAAGACTCGCCCGACGGGGTTGTGTGGACTGCAGAGGACAAAGATTTTGGTGTGGGGTTGGATCGCAGCTTCCATCGCGGCGATGTCGAGGGTCCAGCGGTCTTCGCTATCTAAGCAGAGTGGCACCTTGATCAGTTCTCGCTCCGCGTAGTGCGGCGCAGAGATAAAAGGCGGGTAGACGGGAGTGGCGGTCATCACGGAATCGCCGGGTTCGGTGAATGCGTGGCAGCAGAGGTTGATTGCGGGGACAAGTCCGGGAAGGAAGTTGAGCCAAGCAGCCCTTGCGCTGTAGCCATGCTGGCGATCGAGGTAGTTGATCACAGCTTCGATGGGAGCTTCGTGAGGTATGGTGTAGCCAAAGACGCCGTGGTCGAGGCGCTGCTGAAGCGCGTCGAGGATTTCCGGCGCAGTGACGAAGTCCATATCGGCGACCCAGAGCGGTAGAATGTCACGACCTTTATATTTGTCCCATTTTAGGCTACCGTAGCCAGTGCGTTCGGGGCAGGTGTCGAAGTTATAGGTGTGGCTCATGTAAATGTCGCTTCTACTCTTTGCCAAATTTGAGTTTCCAGCTCCTCAACGCTTTGGCTGCCGTCTAGAACTAGAAAGCGCTTCGGTTCTGACTTGGCTAAATCAAGGTAGCCCTGGCGGACGGCTTGGAAAAATCCGATGGCTTCTTTTTCCATGCGGTCGAGCTGTCCGTCACTACGGGCATGGACGCGAGCGAGCCCAATCTCGGGGGGAAGGTCGATGAGGATGGTCAAGTCGGGCTTGGTATCGCCGATGGCGAATTGATTGATCGTGTCGACTTTCTTGGAATCGATGGCGCGAGCGACGCCTTGGTAGACTGTCGTAGAATCTAGGAAGCGGTCGCAGAGCACGATTTGACCTTCAGCAATGGCTGGTGCGATCAGTTCGCGGACGTGTTGTGCACGGCTAGCGGCGAAGAGAAGTAGCTCAGCTTCGGGTGACATGCCTTGACCTGCATCGTCGTATTGGAGAAGGTTACGAACGGATTCTCCAAGGGCGGTTCCTCCGGGCTCGCGGGTTTGCACAACCGTCTTACCCATAGCTTCAAGCCGAGCTTTGAGCGCAGCGATTTGCGTAGACTTGCCGCAGCCTTCACCGCCTTCGAATGTGATCAGTAGGCCGGTCATTTACCAAGTAGCGATGAACTCTTCGAGGTCTTTAAGTGTGGGACTAACCGCGGTGCGCACGTAGAAGCCGGATGTGGCGACTGCTACGGTGAGAGCGGCTTCGAGGGTGAGGCCTAGGAGGCGCCCGGTAACAAAGCCTGAGTTAAAGTGGTCGCCCGCGCCGGTGGTGATCTTTGGTTTCTCACAAAAAGGCCCAGCGGCGTAAGCAGTCCCTACAGGGGTGGCACATGCGGCGTCCGCAACTGGATGGATCACGACGGTGTTGAGCGATAGCTTCTCGCGGATGCGAGCAGCCATCGTTTGCAGATTTTCTGGTGTGTTGATCAAAGGAGCAAAGCCTAGAAGGGCGTCGACCTGCTCAGCTTCGCGGAGGTTGAGACCGAGGATGACTTTACCGAATTGTTCAAATTTTGAAAAGACAGCGAGGACTTCTAGGAGGTCGGCCTCGGAGCGTTTCTCGGGATCGGCGAGGTCGAAGAAGAAGGTGCGCGCTTTATCTTTAGAACATGCGGGTAGGACTTTTTCGAGGAAACTATTAAAGACGTCGGTGAGGTAGGGAATCATCGTCCAGTTAACCATGGCGATGAGGTCGGACTCGTTGAATGCTTCGATCAGTTTGTCTTCGCCGGGTAGTTTGCAGAGGTGATCATAGGTGATCTCGTCGAGGCTCGCCATAGTGCCGAACATGATCTTGCCGTCGTTAAATTCGGCAGCGTGAGTGATGCCAGGATCTGCAATGGAGATGGCATTGGTCTTTTCGGCGAAGTCGTGAAAAACGGGGTGGATTGCATCACGGCCGATTGCCCCGATATAACGGACCTCGATGCCGTGAGCCGATTGAGCGTTCGCCATGATAGGACCGTTACCGCCTAGCTTTTCAACGACGGGCGCCATTTCAATGTTGGCACTCTTGCCTGCGGCGGAGCCGATTCGGTTAGCAAAGTCGGTGATGGTGGGGATGGCATTGAACTGATCGCCGGGACCCGAGCGTTGGTCGACGGGGTGGACGATGACATCGACAAAGCCGTCGATACCGACGAGTGCCTTTTTAGTGGGTGCGAGGGGGCTCTTTTCTTTGAGTTCTTGAAGAGTCTGAGTCTTGTATTCCATAGCGTGCGGCGCGGTGCGCTGAGTGGTGGCCTACGGCCGAGTGAAAGTAAAAGTGAAATTGAAAGAGTCGGAGCTGTCCTGGGCAAACTAATTTACCGAGGATACGAGATGCGTGATAGGGGACTGTTTAGGAAGAAGTGCGAGCCCCATATGCATGCGCAGTTTCAACCTGAACCTATATGCTGCGCATTCCGTGCGAAGCACGAACTATTGCAATTCTGCGATTGAGCCGAAGTCGGCATCGAAAAGGCGCTTATAAGTGCGGACGGCAAGGCCATCGGTGAGTCCAGCGGTGTAGTCGCAGAGACGGCGATGGCGGCCGGCGGCATCGGCTTCGTGGGCGAGGAGTTCTTGGACTGCGGCTGGGAGCAGATTGAGCCCTTTACTGTCTGGATCGACGCAGTTTTCACAGAGTGCCTGATACAGTCGTTCTAGGATGTAGCCGCCTTTGAATTCGATTTGTTGAAGCTGGGTGGATTTAAAAATGAGATCGAGGGCGATGTCTTTATAGAGGGCACTCTCAGCTTTGACGGCTGGATCGATCTCTAGGTCGAAGCTATGGCGCTGGGTGCGGTCGCTCATAAATCCGCTACGTGGATGAAGGGTGCAGGCGTGGACGAAGGTGCCGACACGGCTGCCGAAGTAGGGTTCGTAGCTGTTGGTCCTAATCTTTTGGCAGAGGGTGTCGACGAGTTTGCTTTGTTCCGCGTTCAAGGTCTTAGTGGCTGCCCATTCGGTCAGGCTGCCTACGCTAATATAGCGAGCATGGATGCCGTCGACGATGTCGTGCAAGGAGTAAGCGGTGTCGTCGGCCCAATCCATAATCTGACATTCAATACTCTTGAATTTATTGAGTGCCTCGACCTCGTGAAGGTCCGCGGGGAGGGTGGCTCCACCAAAGACTTGATCGCGCCATTGCGCTTGCTCGTCGTAGATAAAGTGGTTCTTGGGTGCCTTTCCGGTTTGTTTCAGCCAGTCGCCTTGAGTGGCTTTATACTTCATGACGCCGTCTAGAAAGGCGCGGGTCGGCGCAATGCCTTTAGTGCGGCCAGGGCGTTCGTAGATGAGCTCGGTTAAAATTCGTAGCGTTTGTCCATTCCCTTCAAAACCTCCGTGCTTGGCCATAAGGTCGTTCAGCTTGCGCTCGCCAATATGGCCGAAGGGAGGGTGCCCAAGATCGTGAGCGAGACAGATCGCTTCAGTTAGGTCGGCATCGATATGGAAAGATTCGTTGAGTAGTTCTGAGCTAGTTAGTAAGAATTCGCAAATCGAGCGGCCTACCTTGGCGACCTCTATGGAGTGGGTCAGGCGGGTGCGGTAGAAGTCGTATTCGCCTGATTGAAAGACCTGCGTCTTGGATTGTAAGCGTCGAAAAGGGTAGGAGAAAATGATACGATCACGCTCGATCTGAAAAGCAGTGCGGTAGTCGCCCTCCGGTGTGGTGGTCTCAGGAAAGCGCTCTAAGTCAAAAGCTGTGTAGAAATCGTTATGCATGGGTGCAGATTTTTTTGAATTGATCATTCAGGCCAATTTACTGTCTAATCTCAATGATGAAATATCCCATCCAATTAGGAACAATTGTAACCGTGTTTGCAGGATTAGTGATCACTTCACTCCTGCCATCTATTTTGGATGCACGTATCGGTGAGCGCCGAGAGTCGATTGAGCGCCGATTATTCAGTTCGGGCGGGATTGTGTATCGTGACGATACGATCGAAGAAAGCCGCCGCAAGGGGATGCCTTACGCTCAATATCTTGAATACCTGCCCAGTACTTCAGATGTGCGCATCTACTTCAAAACCTCCAATGGTCGTCGACCGACCTCCTCAGAACTCAGCAATAGACGAATGTCTGCAGGGTGGGATCTACACGTGGTTTATGTGAATGGGAAGTCGGCCATCGAGGTTTATAAACGCAGCCAAGGTATGACTGAGAATGAGTTTAACCGCCTGCTGGCAATTCACGCAGGTGGTTCGTTTTGGAAGCGTCTCGGCAATGAGGATAAAGCCGAGGTGGTGAGTGCCTTTGGCTTTGAGATGATTCGTGATGATGGCATTGTGCGTGCTCGGAAGTTGGGAAGGGACTCTGTTTTGTTTTTCGATACAGAGATCGATGTTGAGCTCGCTGAAATGAAGACGAGTGACCTGGAAGAAAAGGCTCCCGTCAGTGTAGATGGGTTTTGAAGCTGCTTACTAGTTAAGGGGATGCCGCTTTGCAGGGTGACTGATGGATGAGTGTATTGGCATGCGGACTACGACCTCATCACTTTTTTTAAAAACGTCTTGCAGTGGAAAAGCTAGCCTCTAGACACAAGTTATAAAGTTTGGAGAGATGGCAGAGTGGCCGAATGCGGTAGTCTTGAAAACTACTGAGCCGAAAGGCTCCGGGGGTTCGAATCCCTCTCTCTCCGCCACTTCAAGACGAAGTCGCCGAAGAGGAGGCAAGAGAGCTGAGATGAGAACCACTGGGTTTGACGGAGCGTAGCGAAGATGGGGCATCCGTAGGATGATCGCGCAGCGATTTTGCGAGCAAAACCAATCCCTCTCTCTCTCTCCGCCACTTCAAGACGAAGTCGCCGAAGAGGCGGCAAGAATTAGGAGATGCGCCTTTACTTCTAGTAGAACAAATTTCGATCCAGGCTACGGTATTGGATCGCTTCTAGGAGGTGAGGGGTCTCGATTTGTTCGGTGCCAGCGAGATCGGCGATGGTGCGGGCGACTTTTAAGATACGGTCGTAAGCACGGGCAGAGAGTGAGAGTTGCTCCATCGCTTGTTGGAGTAGATCACCTTGTTCCTTGTTGATCTCGCAATGCTTGCGGATCTGCGAGTGCGACATGCGGGCGTTACAGCGATTGGATGCGAGTGCAGTTTCTCCGAAGCGCACGTTTTGTAAGGCGCGGGCCGATTCGCAGCGCGCGCGCATAACTCCTGAGCTTTCGCCTGGCTCGGAATTACGCAGTTCTTCAATTCGCAGGGAGGGTGCCTCAATGTGTAGATCGATGCGGTCGAGCAGGGGGCCGCTGATTTTTGAGCGGTAGCGTTGAATTTGCGGTACGGTGCAGCGGCATTCGCGGGAGCGATCACCTGTGTAGCCGCAGGGACATGGATTCATAGCTGCGACTAGCATGACGGAGCAGGGCAGGGTGATTTTCCCCGCACTGCGGGAGATGCTGACTTGGCCGTCTTCGAGTGGCTGGCGGAGGACTTCGAGCGCGGAGCGTTTGAACTCAGGCAATTCATCGAGAAAAAGCACCCCGTTGTGTGCGAGCGAGATTTCGCCTGGCCCTGGGATTGAACCACCACCGAGGAGGCCGATGTCGCTGATTGTGTGGTGCGGTGAACGGAAGGGGCGCTGGAAGTAGCGGTTGTTACCAGAAAGGGTACTGCCTGCAGCGGATTGGATGCTGAGAATTTCAAGAAACTCGTCGATTTGAGGCTGAGGCATAATCGTAGGAATACGCTTAGCGATCATACTCTTTCCTGAACCCGGTGAGCCAATCATCAGTAGATTGTGGCCACCACTAACCGCGATTTCGACAGCGCGGCGGACGGCGTGCTGACCCTTTACCTCGACGAAGTCGATGCGCTGGTTCTCGGGTGGGGTCTGGAAAAAACTACTCTTTTTAGCCGGCAATGGCTTAATAATGTATTCGTGGTTGAGGAAGCGCACCGCCTCGTCGAGACTGCCGACAGGGTAGATGGCGATGCCTTCGACCAGTGCCGCTTCGTCGGCGGATTCGGTCGGCACAATGAGGCCGCGCTTGCCGATTTTCTTTGCTAGCATGGCCATGGCGAGGGTGCCTTTGACAGGGCGGGTCTTGCCCGAGAGGCTGAGTTCGCCGGTGATAAGGAAGTTATCTAACTCGGCGTCTTCGCACTTTTTCATCGAAGCAAGGATGGCGAGCGCAATGGGTAGGTCGTATGCGGGGCCTTCTTTACGGAGGCCGCCAGGCGCCAAATTGATGGTAGTGCGGGTCGCCGGCGTGCGGAAGCCACTATTAGCCATGGCGGAGAAGACACGGTCTTGCGATTCCTTAACTGCAGCATCGGGCAGGCCTACAAGGATAAATTTAAGCTCGCCCGCCTCGCCAGTATTCACTTCTACTTGAACAGGATGCGCATCGACGCCCACGAGGGCTGCGGATTGTGTGATTCCTAACATTGCTTTGATTTGTAATTATTAAAGCAATGGTGAACACTTTTTCACTAATGTCACTATTTAAGTTATTTTGTCTATGAAGGTCGGCCTAAGCGGGGGGATTGGTTGCGGGAAGTCGACTGTACTTGGGTTTTTCCGGGAAGCGGGCTGGCGCACGGTTGATTCAGACGCAGTGGTACGCGAGCTATTGGCTACGAATGCCGAGGTGCAAGCGCAGTTACGCTCACGCTGGGGCGAAGCGGTTTTTGCCGATGGTGCAGTAGATCGCGGTGCTGTGGCCAAGCGCGTTTTCGGCTACGAGGGCGATTTAAAATGGCTAGAGGAGCTTCTGCACCCTCTCGTCCGCGAGAGTTGGCTAGCTTCGATCGACCAGGCTCCAGATGTAAACTGGTTAGTGGAGATTCCTTTGCTCTTTGAAAAAAGGCTTGAAACCCGCTTCGATTTAACCGTCTGTGTAGCTAGCCCTTCTGATGTAGTCGCCGACCGTATGGTCGTTAGAGCTTACACAGAAGCGCAGATCGAGCAGCGCCGTAAGCAGCAGATGCCCCTCGAAGAAAAAATCGAGCGCGCCGATTACCTTATTTCTAATGCGGGTAGCCTTGAATTTTTGAAACAACAAACCACGAGACTGATTGAGCAGATCACCGCGCACTAATGCGGACTGCGTAGGCTCGGAAACCCCAGCAACTTACTAAGAGGCATTCATAGCCTCATTAATAGACAGCCATGAGTACTGACGAACAAAACGACGCCCTCCCTCAAGAGGACCATACCACCCCTGCCGAAGCCACGCCGAAAAAGCGGGCGACTAAAAAAGCCGCGAAGAAGGCTCCGAAAAAACGTGCGACTCCAAAGAGTGCCGCTGCAAAGGACTTGGGCGACACAGGGTCAGCTATGTTCACGCCCGGCGAGATCGCACCAGCGAAAGCAGGATCTGATGCTGAGCTATCTACTTCCTCAAGTGGCGACGATGAGGTGACTTTTAGCGCCGACATCAAAGTCGACCAAGTCGAAGAAAAAGATTTGAGCGATCAGCCAGAACCCAATCGCCCAAAGCAGCCTCGCGAAGCCAAGTCAGGCCACGAAAACGATGGCAAGGGCCATAAGCCAAACCATAACAACGGTCCAAAGAACCAGCACCCGAACGATCGTCAAAAGGGCAATGGTAAGTTTAACAAGAATAACAAAAACAACAACAAGCGTAAGCGCGGCAAAAACAACCGCTGGGATAAAAATAAGGGTAAGCGCGACCGC
>Ga0209711_10000895_pt1 | contig 30401 bp, 53 predicted proteins | sample ArcticOcean_MG_C_7_FD_187441 | JGI IMG/M metagenome (GOLD analysis project Ga0209711, IMG submission 187441) | Marine microbial communities from western Arctic Ocean - ArcticOcean_MG_CB11_88 (SPAdes) (version 2) | ecosystem: Environmental > Aquatic > Marine > Oceanic | place: Arctic Ocean...
GACTAGTCCTAATGCAAAGTTGACTTTAAATGACACAAATAAAGCTGTTAATAGTGCAGGAAATCTATTTGTTTCTACTACTGATACTTTAGGAATTGATAAGGGTGGACAAATAAGTTTAGGTGGAGTGTGGTCAGGAACATCACAAATACAATTTGCTGCTATTGCAGGTAGAAAGGAAACTTCTACAAGTGGAAGTGCAGGAGGTTATTTACAATTTTCTACTACTGCATCCTCTGGTGGGAATACAATAGAGAGAATGCGTATTACAAGTGGGGGGGATGTTGGTTTTGGAACAACAAGTGCAACACCTACAATAGATAGTTTATTTATAGAAGCACAAGACAATTATGCTTTATATAGTGGCTCTAATGGAACAGGTGCTTCAAATCATATGGTTTTTGGAAATGCAAATAGTTGGGTAGGTACAATAACTACTAATGGTTCTGCAACTGCTTACAACACATCATCTGACTACAGACTAAAAGAAGATTTAAAAGACTTTGCAGGATTAGATATGGTTTCTAAAATACCTGTTTATGACTTTAAATGGAAAACAGACGAAAGCAGAAGTTATGGAGTTATGGCTCACGAACTTCAAGAGGTTTTACCTGATGCAGTAACAGGGGAAAAAGATGCAGAAGAAATGCAGTCTGTTGATTATTCTAAAATAGTTCCTTTATTAGTTAAGTCAATACAAGAGCTAACAGCTAAAGTTGAGATGCTAGAAAAGAATTGTAATTGTAAAAATTAGTATATTTGTATTTATAACTTAAAAAATATAATAAAATGTCAAAAATTAAAGAATCAGAATTAAAAGGTTTACAAGAGCAAGAGCAAAAAAAGGGAGCGATCCTACATGATCTTGGATTACTACAAACTCAAATCCACAGCTTAAATCACATGTACGCAGAGCTAATGGTTGAGCAAGACAAATCTAAAAAGGAACTAGAGGAGGCTTATGGTAAAGTCAACATAGATCTAAAGGACGGTTCATACGAATTAATACCAGAAAAAGATGAAGAGAATAAGTAAACATATTTCTTACAAGGAAGCGACAGAATCACATTACGCAAAGTCGTATGGTATATCTAATAAACCAAAAGCCGAACATATTAAAAACATGGAACTGGTAGCTGAGAAGGTCTTTGAGCCTCTTAGAGAATGGGTGGACGCTCCGATTAAAGTAAATAGTATGTTTAGGTCTCTAAAATTAAATACGGGCATAGGAGGCTCTAAAACGTCGAGCCATATGACTGGAAACGCAATAGATATTACATCTATGGGCGGCAAAACAAATCTTGAGATGTTTCATTACATAAAAGACAACTTAGATTTTGACCAGTTAATTTGGGAATACGGATCAGAGCCTCGATGGCTTCATATTTCTTATGAAAGCGAAAAGACTAACAGAAAACAAGTATTAAAAATTATAAGAAAAGGCATTTATTACACTTATGCTGATTGTGATAACTGCTAAACAGAACTCATGCCAATACCTAACAAAAAAACAGGAGAGAAACAAAGTGATTTTATGATAAGGTGTGTACCTCAAGTTATGAGATACCATAATAAGTCTCAGGCAATCGCTATTTGTTACCGAACTTTTGAAGGTAAAATGATAAACCTTGAAACATATAACGACTATCCTAAAAGCGTCTCTAATAACGCCAAAAAGGTTTTACGGTGGAGAGATAAGTATAAGGACGATGTCAAAGGTATGACTCAAATAGGATGGACAAGAGCTAATCAGTTAGCTAAAAGAGAAAACATAAGTCGTGAGACGATCGCCAGAATGTCGGCATTTAAAAGACATCAAAAAAACGCAGAGGTAAGTCCAGAGTTTGAAGACACCCCTTGGAAAGACGCAGGTTATGTAGCTTGGCTAGGATGGGGCGGTACTACTGGCATAAATTGGGCTTCTAAAAAGCTTGTACAAATAGATAACAAATGAAACAAGACTATAATACAATATTGATTAATGCAGGAACTTTCGGAATATCCTTGACAAATATAGATGTCGTTTTAAAAATCCTTTTAGTAAGTGTTACTATTGGTTACACAATACAGAAATGGTATTTGCTTAATAAAAACAAAAAGAAATGAAGCCTAAAAAGAAGTTTTCAGAAACTAAAGTAGGCAGCTTCTTAATGAAGGTTGCTCCACATATCTTTGACATAACCTCTGCTATAAGCCCAACGTCTACTGTTTTAAAGCTCATTAAAGGGTTAATAGTAAAAGACGAAGTACTCAGCCCTAAAGACAAAGAAACCGCTTTAGAGCTTCTTAAAATGGATATTATAGAGACTCAGGAGATTAGTAAGAGATGGGATTCGGACATGAAATCAGATAGTTGGTTATCAAAGAATGTTAGACCACTTACCTTAGTCTTTTTTTCAGTATCTTATATTATAGGATGGTTTTTAGAATACCCTTTGGATAGTATTACAGGACTTCTGTCTTTAATAGTAGCAGCTTACTTCGGCAGTAGAGGGTTTGAGAAACTAAAAGCGATCGGCAAATAAGGGCTTCATAAAGTACCGACTATATTACTTTTATCTATATATATTTAAAAGAATTTTTCTAAGAATTTTATAAAAAGATTAAATTTATTACTTTTTTTTAGAATATCCTAATTTATTGTTGTACATTTATATGTTTACCTATAAAGAAACATGGCGAAAGCAATATCTAGAAGTAAGTTAGTAAAGCAATTAGACTCAGTATTTAGCCAGTATATAAGACAGAAGGATTCTGTTAACGAAATTACCACATGCTTTACTTGCGGTAAAAAAGATCATTGGAAAAAACTACAGAACGGACACTTTCAAAGTCGTAGACATTATTCAACAAGATGGGATGAGATTAATTGCCAAGTACAATGTGCGGGGTGTAATGTATTTAAGTATGGAGAGCAGTTTTTGTTCGGTCAGAACTTAGATATAAAATACGGTGCGGGTACATCTAGACGCTTACATATTAAAGCTCAAGGAATTATCAAAATAAATAATGCAGAAATTAAAGAAATGATAAATCACTACAAAAATTTTGTGGATTAAATATAATTACATATATTTGATCGTTCTGTTTATTAAAAAAGAGAGAGGTGGATTCTAAATTTACCTTTTTTTTTCGTCTTATATTTTTTTTATTAAACTTTTTATACTATATTTACATAACAATAATAAATAGAACACATGAAAAACACTACAATTTTTGAAAACTGGTCTACTCCAGATTTATTCGATCATCTTTATTTTTTAGAAGAGAAGGTTTGGACTACAAAAACACATTATGAAATCCATTCTATTAAAAAAACTTTAAAGGATAGAAAAAACTTTGAAGATAAATTAGAATTATACAAAGACTTTATATAACCTTTTAATAAACAGACATGAAACACGAAACAGAATTAGATCAAGTAAAATCCGAGATTATTACACTCGAAATCCAACTAGCTCATGCGGCACTACATAAAGACGCATTCTCACAAATCGATCTTTACAAAAGACTACTAGAAAAAAAATCATATAAAAACACATTAGAATGGATGTAAAAATTAACGCTTCTATTGAAGTACTACAAGAGATTATAGTATATAATCAATTTAGGATTGAAGCACTTAAAAAGGAAATTACTAAATTAAAAACCCAATTAAAACAGAACAAAAATGGATAACACAGAGAGATTAAAAGAGTTGTACAAAAAGTACAATCTAAATAGAGAGATCGATATTTTCAAGCATAAAACGCTAGGCTACATTATTCTTACTAGGCAAGGGATTGAAAAAATTCAAGCATTAGAAAAAATTTACATTACTTATGACGTAATTAAATGCGAGACTAATTTTTCAGTTATGAAAGCGAAAGCAAGTAAAGGAGAAGCCAAAGTAGAAACATTCGGAAGTGCCTTAAAAGGAACGAATTACAAAGACGGAAACCATAATAGTTGGTACGTCGCAGAAATGGCAGAAAAACGAGCTATGTCCAGAGCAGTCTTAAAACTTACAGGGTTCTATGAGCTAGGAGTTTTCGGAGAGGATGAGGCAGAAGATTTTAAGAAACCAATAACAATTAAAAACAACTAAACATGGGAGCAATTATTAACGCAAGTATTGACATGAAAGCAATACCTAATCACAAATTTCAAGCAGAAAAAAACGGCAAGGTATTTTACAATTTCACAATTATTATTAATGACGAAACAAGATTTAAAAACAACGTCTGGATTACAGACAGTCAAACGCAGGAAGAGCGAGAGGCTAAGAAGCCTAGAATTACACTAGGAAACGGATCAGTAATTTTCATTAATGATGGAAATGGTGGCAAAGCAGTTAAAGAAGGTATGATACAATTAGTAGTTAAAGAAGAGGTAATAGAACAAAAGACAGATTCTCAGACAATTCACATAGGAGATGACGGTTTACCGTTTTAGAACACTTACTTAATATTAATTTAAGGGGTATGGGTTGTTATTCATACCCTTTTTTATATCTACTAATTAAAATGACTGAGAGAGAAACAGAACACGAGTTATTAATGCAGATTATTCAAGAGGATTGTCACGTTAATACAAAAGAAAAAATAGAATACCCGCCAGTAGCTTTATCATACGGCAAAAAAATAATACAAAACTCAGAAGGTAACATAGAGGTTGCAGTACCGCTCGGAACATACGGCAATTTATCGGTCGTAACCGCTCCACCAAAGACCAAAAAAACCTTTTTTATATCCTTATTAGCTTCAGTCTATTTGAGCGGATCTAATACCTACGGCGGCGATATTAAAGGTCATAGGGATCAAGGGCATTTAATACACTTCGACACCGAGCAAGGTTTGTGGCATTGTCAAAAGGTCTTTAAAAGACTACACGATATGGATTTTAATATCGATATGAAAAAATATCATACCTTTGGATTACGAGCGATAGCCCATAAGCGACGCATAGAGTTCATCGAGTACTTCTTAGCTAAGAACGTAGATAAGCCATCTCTCGTTATAATAGACGGTATTGCCGATCTAGTAAGTGACGTAAATAATTTAGAAGAGTCGAACGCAGTAGTTCAGAAATTAATGGAGTGGTCAGCAAATTATAATTGCCATATCATTAATGTCATACATCAAAACTTCGGATCTACCAAATTAGGTACTGGTCATCTAGGGAGTTTTCTAGAAAAAAAGGCTGAGACGGTTATCCAACTAGAGGCAAATACCGTAAACAAGGACTGGGTTACAGTTCTATGCGGCAGAAGCAGGGGTTATCCTTTCGAAACTTTCAGCTTTCAAGTCAACAGCATAGGATTACCCGTAATAGTTGGAGACATATACGATCCTTTAAAAAGACATGACTAGAGAAACATTAATTTTGATCGCAAAAAAGCATCACACATGGATTGAAATAGTACAGACCTTCGGATGTACAAAAAGAATAGCAGAAGATATTACCCAAGAGATGTATATTAAAATACAACTACAACTCGAAAAGGGTAAGCTAGACATCATATATAATGACGAAGGAGAGATCAACTACTATTACATTTTTAAGACTCTAAAGACGTTATTTATTGACTTAAAGCGTAAAGGAAAGAATGTACAAGTTATCTGCTTAGAAGACCATCTAGAAGAGAATGGCGATCTTAATTACTTATATAATGATGTCAATTATATTGAGACATATCAAAAAGTAACAGACGAGCTTAAAAAAATGCACTGGTACGATCGAAGAGTCTTTGAGATCATAAACGGCGGCGAAAAAATAGCAGAGTTTTCTAGGAAATCAAACATCAATTACTATGCTTTATATTTTACATATAAAAAAGTAAAGGATAAACTAAAAAAGATCCTATGACAAACACATTTAAAAGAGATCTAGAAGCAGGTAAAATTTACGAGTCTTATGTACTAGATAAAATCAAAAGAAAATATCCAAAGGCTTACATGATCGACGGTTATTGCAAGGAATGGGACATATTCGTTCCTGAATTAAATTACGGCGTTGAGGTTAAGTCTGATCAGAAGAGCTTATACACTAATAATATAGTTATCGAAGTCGAATTCAATAACAAACCCTCAGCATTAAGCACATCTAAAGCTAAGTGGTGGGTAATATATGACGGCAATATATATAACTGGTTTCTAGTAAATAACATTAAGAAATGCATACTACAGAACAAACTAAAATATGCAATATTTACTGGCAAAGGAGACACAAAATCTAAAAAGGCATATCTAATAAAAAAGGAATTATTGTATAAATATAAAACACTATGAAACTAGGAGACGCAATTTATTACATAACAAAATACACAGGCATTAAATATATCGTTGATAAATACCATGAGGCAAAAGGCACAGATTGCCAATGCGGTAAAAGACGAAATAAGCTAAACAATTTAAAAATTAAAAGATGGTAAAATTTGAAAAAAATGATCATAAAAACTGGAAACAATTTAGAATGGGTAAAAACGATGTCATTAGTGCAACCGAATTTGACTTGGTATGCGACTTACACTCAAGATATTACAAGCATACGTTTTATAAACCCTGCACATGCAACCCTAAATTGATTAATAGATGGATTAAGGACATAAATATTGTATGGGATAATAGTAAATAGTTATTGAATTTTTTGTATCGTAACCTTTTTTGTTATATATTAGCGTATAATTTAAAAACAGAACAATGACAAAATTATTTCAAAACGATCAATCAGGAATTATGATAAACGTAGAATTATCTAAGAATTTACTGGAAATTAGATTACTAGAATGGATGAGGGAAAAGCACTCAGATGTTTTTTATAATGACTTAGAAATGCACGAGGGCGGTAAAGTAACTGTTATGTGCCTTAAAGGAACAGACGGCAACGAATATACTGAGCTACAGTTTTCAGGAGATAACGGTATCATGATTTTCGAGGAGTGCTTAGTAGAAGCTATATAATGACTGCAAAAGAATTAATGTATATCAAAAATACCATTCAAGAAATGAGTGATATAGATCCGCAGATTACTGACGTAATAATTAACTATCAAATAAAAAAAACAGATAGGGAAAAAAACTTTTTAAAAATAAACATAACACTAAAAGGATGAGTTCAACAGAAACACTACAACAAAGAATTACAGAGTTAGAAGGCGATTTGCTAGAAGCTAGAGCAGAGAAAAAACACACATACATACACGAGACGCATCATTTAGAATGCAGCGACGGAGAGATGCACTTTGGATACGGAGACTCAGACGATTCAAATTGGCTAGTATATAATACAGATCAGCTATTTAAAGATCTACCATTTATTATAAATCAAGTGGTAAAGGAAAACGCCAAAATGCAGGAGTGGTATTTAGACAAAATAAAAGACGAATTAAAAGAGCTAGATCCTGAAGACAAAACAGAAACAAAAGAGATACCATTATTTGAAGGCACTCTAGATAAACTAAACGACTTATGAGACTATATCACTTATCCAATTGTTGTATTCACAACATAGAAAAATATCCAGAAATTAGAAAACTAATACTAGAAATTTATACTATAACAAAAGGTTCTATTGAAATGGGATCAAACGAAAATGAATTATGCCAAGTTGCTTATAAAGGAATAAGGAAATTAATTAAAAACATATGATTTTACTAGTAGACGCCGACAGTCTAGTATATGCTAGTTGTTGTAAGAAAAGAGAGACACCAGAAGATGATTACCATCAAACAGATATATCGGAAGCTCGTAACAAATTCGACGAACAGTTTATGAGTATAGTAAACTCCCTAGAAGAGATGTACACGATCGAGAAGGTTATAACATTTAACGGCTCTAGAGGCAACTTCAGAAAGTTTATAGGGAATCAATATAAAGAAAACAGAACGTACGAGAAACCGCCTCTATTGTTCGAAATGCATGACTATGTTAAGACTCAATACGATAGCATAGTTGGGTACGGAGTAGAAACAGACGACATGGTAGCAAGATATTGGAAAAAACTAAGCGAAGAGGATGGTAGATCAAACGTAATGATAGTGAGCATCGATAAAGATTATAAGCAATTTCCTTGCCTATTATATAACTACCATTATAAACATAGAGAGATCTACGATATATCAGAAGATCAAGCCTTATACAATTTCTATGAGCAGATGATCGCAGGGGACGCCGCAGATAACGTCAATTACTTTAAAGGTAAAGGCAAGAGGTTTTGCGAGAAATACTACGCAGAATGCGAGACTGAATATCAATACAGAAAAAAACTATATAAACTATTTAAAGAAAAATACAAAAGCAAAGCAAAAGAGAAATACTCCGAATGCTATAACCTCCTAAAACTTAGGACAAATTAAATAAACATGAAACAACAACAAATTAAATCAACAAAAAATTACAATCTATTTACAAAAATTATTGGAAACAGACTTCTAGACATTAACAATGTCAAAAGAATAAAAGAGTCTGTAGAATTAATCGGGTTACAAACGCCAATGATGGTAAACTATAAGCACGGTGTTATAGACGGTCAACACAGGCTACAGGTCGCCAAAGAATTAGAAATACCAATCTCTTATTATGTTGTATCTAATTTTAAAGAAGAGAATATCCATGACTTACAAATAAGTAAAAAATGGACTGCCTTTGATTTCGCTCTTCGTAATGCTGCAAAAGGAAACAAAGAATGCATAGACGCCTTAGAGGTATGTAACGACTGGTATATTGAATCTAAAAAGAAGTTTAGTAAAACAAACATATTGACATTATTATCGGTCGGTCAAAAAAACAACATTACAAAAACACTACAAAACAATAAATTCACAGCAGATATTTCTACAGCTTGTCGAATCTATAATTGTATTAAAATATTGTCAAATAATAAAAACCCGAAATTCAATTCTTACTCAGCAAATATTAGCAGGATATTAAAAAGTTTAGATTATAATTTCAAAGGCTTAGATTATAAGATAATAGAAAAAATAAACAAAAAACATTACCTAGAACATTATACAAATGCCTCTGATCAAACAAGGTATTTAACTGATTTATATAAAAAATATGCTAAATAATTTAAAACCAATAAATATAGCAGATAAGATCTCTGAGCTTTCAGGGATCGATGTCTTTAAAGATAATCGGGAGCGCAAGGTCGTTGAGGTTCGCTCCCTACTTACTTACTTGTTAAGGGACAAGCTAAAAATGAGATGGAAAAATATAGTTCTGTTTTATGATCAAAACGGTAAGAAAATCAATATGGCAAATGTAATGCATAGCTATAAAAAATATCCTTATTATCAACAGCACAATACAACATTAATAAAATTAGAGAGTCAGTTCCTTTTTGATCCTGATATATCTCACGACGAGATTAACAAGATTAGCTACTTAGAAAAAAAGTGTAAAAGACTTGAGAAAAAATTAATAGAAGAGACATTAAAAAACAAATAAACCATGATTGAGAAAGTTAAGATAAACGAAGTGTTTTCAAATCCTGTAAATCCAAGGACAATAAAACAAGCCGAATTTAAAAAGCTAGTAAAAAGTATTAAAGAATTTCCTGAAATGTTAAACCTAAGACCAATCGTTGTAAACAGCGAGGGTGGTATCATAGGCGGTAATATGAGATACTTGGCTTGTAAAGAGATTGGACTAAAAGAGATCCCTATAATAAGAGCAGAGAACCTCACAGAAGCCCAAATAGAGCAGTTCATTATAAAAGATAACGTAAGCTTTGGAGAGTGGGATTGGGACATCTTAGCCAACGACTGGAAGTCTAGCGAGTTAAACGAATGGGGATTAGGAGTATGGGAAAACAAAGACGAAACTACTGCGTTTGAGCCATCAATGTTTCCTAGTCAATCCGATAAAGAAGTGACTGACGAAGACATCCAAAAGGGCGTTGATCAAATAGGCGGGACATTCCAAAAAGGAACAGAAAAAAAATTCATAGAAACCATGTGCCCAGAATGTGGTCATGAGTTTAATGTAGCACAAGAATAATGAAGGACGGAAAACATTTATTAATAGACGCCTATGGATGCGGTAAAGAGCCTCTATGCGACTCAGCTCTTATCAGAGATATGTTACTAGATATAACTAAATTGATAGGCTTAAAACCGCTCTCTGATCCTTTAATCTATGTAGTAGACGAAACAATGATTGACATCAAAAGCACAGGGATTACTGGAGGCATTATATTTATGGAGTCTCATTTTACTTTCCATGCGTTTCCTGAGTTAAATTATTTTTCTGCCGACATTTATTCTTGTAAAGACTTTCAACATGATTCTGTGATTGAATACATTAACAACTTATTTCTTCCAAAGGATCTAAAGGAAACAGTAATATTAAGAGGGACATCATTATGACAAAAGAAGAGATCCATTTATTCTTGGAATTAGAAACGACATTTATGTTTGCAAAATCAATGGCTAATATTCCGCATAGTTGGATATGCAGAAAATACTATCCAGACGCTAAATTCTTAACCGCCATGAATTTTATTAAGGATAATGGATATGTAGAAAAATTTTACAATAAAGAATACATTTATTATAACATAGGCACATTTAAGTATTGGGTTATGACAGACGATCAAGGCTTTGAAGACTCTACTGCAATAATTAATCGAGCAAAAATATAAATTATGAAAACAATTAAAATAGGTAAGCATACTGTCTCAAATGAAGATGTGCAAAATGTAGATTTTAATAAATTATTAAACGGCGAAAAAGCTCATATACTTTATACTGATCCACCTTGGGGCGATGGCAATATGAAATATTGGTGTACGTTAAACAAACGTCATACGGGGCAGGAAAACGAGCCTATGACATATAAGAAGCTAATAGGTATAATTAAAGAAATGATTGTTAATCATGTAGACGGCTATGTATTTCTAGAAACAGGTAATAAATGGCTAGACGAAACGATCAAAGATCTAGAGGGCGTATTGTTTAATCAAGAGGTGTATCAACTAACATATAAGTCAGGAAGTAAGGTGCTGCCTAATCCAGTAATTGTAGCAACCACAAACCCTAATATTACATTACCTGATTTAAAGGATCTAGAAGGGGCATTAGATGAGAATAGTTTAAAGATAGCTATTCCATTACTTGCTAAAGAGGGGGCTATCCTATTAGATCCTACTTGCGGGATGGGCAACTCGGCTCGTGGTGCAATTAAAAACAAGATGAGGTTTGTAGGAAATGAGTTTAATTCTAAAAGATTAGAGAAAACAATAAATTCGCTAAAAAAGGATGAAAATATACAGTAAGAATAACGTATTAGTTGAGGCAGAAAAAAGAATACATAGACTGTTTGACGATTTTGAGAATGTAGTCGTGGGATTTTCAGGCGGTAAGGATAGCACCGTATGCCTTAACCTTACTTTAAAAATAGCAGAGGAGCGAAACCGTTTACCTCTCAAGGTTTTATGGGTTGACCAAGAAGCTGAATGGCAAGGTACTGCCGACTATTGCGAATCAGTATTTAAGGACAAAAGGATCGAGCCTATGTGGTTTCAAATGCCAATGAAGTGGTACAATAATGTATCGTCTCATAGTAAATACATTTATATATGGCAAGAGGGCGTAAAACATATGCGTACAAAATCAGATATATCAATAAAAGAAAACAAGTATTTAGAGTTTGGATTTCACGAGTTATTTAAAGAAATCTTTGATGTTCATTTCCCTAATAAAAAATCATGTTATATCTCAGGAGTTAGAACAGAGGAAAGCCCTAAAAGAATGATGAGCCTTACAAGCTCTTTGACTTATGAAGACATTACTTGGGGCAAGAAGCTAAACGAAAAACTAGGACATTATACATTTTACCCTATTTATGACTGGAGCTATTCGGATGTATGGAAATATATACTTGACAACAATATTGTTTACAATAGAATATACGATGCTCTATTTACTCATGGAGTAAGTGTAAGCGATATGCGGATCTCTAACCTGCATCACGAAACCGCAATACAAAATCTGTTATTAATACAGGAGATCGAACCCGATACATGGAATAAGATCGCTGAAAGGATAGAAGGGACTAATGCAATCAAACATCTTAAAAGCGATGCCTTTAGATGCCCAACTAATTTACCCTATATGTTTACCTCATGGAAGGAGTATGCATTATACCTAGCAGATAATCTTACTAATGATGAGCAGTTTATTACTAAGCTAAATAAGCATATAGATAAAAACAAAAAATACATGGTATCAAATAAGGTTTATGTGGATTTCTTTAAAACAATAGTAAAAACAGTATTGTCGCAAGACTTTGACTTTACTAAGCTTGGCAACTTTTTAACGTCTCAGCATTTTAACACAGTAAAGAAGTTTGTAAACGGAAAGCTAAACAGCAAAAACATTGAGATTAACAGAAAGTATGATAAATACGTCAAAGGATTAATATGAAAACAACACTAAAGAATTTGCTCATAAAAGAGTTAAGAACAGAAAACAACATAAACCTAATTGAAGAGGTTAAAGAATTGCTGCATAATTTGTCGCCATTAAAAGAGCAGCCAGTAAACAGAATAAGATGGGTATTAATAGACGAGGTGTCGCCAAACGACTACAACCCTAATTCAGTAGCTAAAAAAGAAATGGGACTCTTATATACGTCTATTAAGCATGATGGATATACTCAGCCGATCGTAACCATACAAGACAAAGAATCAGGAAAGTATGTAATCATAGACGGATTTCATAGATACTATACTGCTAAGACTAATGCCGACATCCTAGAACGTAATAAAGGCTATCTGCCGATCGTAGTATTGGAAAAGGATATAAACGACCGAATGGCAAGTACGGTTCGCCATAATAGAGCAAGAGGTATGCACTCAATAGCGGGGATGTCAAGCATGGTATTTACTATGTTAGAAAATGGGTGGAGCGATAAAGAGATATGCAACGAATTAGGTATGGGAGTTGAAGAGCTAGTCAAGCTAAAACACATTACAGGATTCTCTAAACTATTCGCTGACGCAGAATACAATAAGGCTTGGGAATCAGCTAATCAAATAAGACTTAAATTAAAACATAAACAAGATGAAAAAACAAAGACAGTTTAGATCGAGGCAAGGAAGGTCAGACAAACAATATACATCGACTATGAAAGCTATGACTTATGGTTGTATAACTTTAATAGCATTAACTTTAATCATAATACTAACACAAATATAATGACATATAGCATCACGCTAATTTGCGCAGCATTATTACTATTAATATTAATAAAAGGAGAAACTAAAAAATAAAACAATGGACGAAAGTAGACACATAAAAAAGGAGAGCTTACTGAAATCGCTTGAGCAGAGTTTAGGCGTTGTAACCGTAGCATGTAGGGAGGCTGACATTCCTAGAAGCACATACTATAAATGGCTAAAAGAAGATGAGGTCTTTGCCGCTGAGGTTTCCGATATTGAAAACGTAGCTTTAGACTTCGCAGAGAGTAAGCTCCATAAACAAATATCAGACAATAACACCTCAGCAACTATCTTTTACTTAAAGACTAAGGGCAAGAACAGAGGTTATGTAGAACGTCAAGAAATTACAGGTGTTGAAGGAATGCCGACTAACTTTCAAATTGAGATAATTGGATCAACTAAAGATAAAGACTAACATTGTTTATGATCACTTATTGGTTTCAGATAAGAAGATTATTGTAGAACAAGGCGGAACAAGGTCTGGCAAAACCTATAATATAATACTGTGGATCATATTCGAGTATTGTACTAATAATAATAATAAGGTCATAACCGTATGCCGTAAGTCATTCCCTAGCTTACGTGCGACCGTTCTAAGAGACTTTATGAGCATACTAGAAGGTCATAACCTTTACAGCGAGAAGTTCCATAATAAGTCTAATTCTGAGTATTATCTGTTTGGTAATCTTGTGGAGTTCATTTCGCTTGATCAACCGCAAAAGATTAGAGGACGTAAAAGGGATCTGCTTTTTATTAATGAAGCCAACGAGTTATACTTTGAAGACTGGCAGCAGCTAATATTTAGAACTCAGGAAAGGATTGTAATTGACTTTAATCCATCAGACGAATATCATTGGATCTATGACAAGGTATTGCCTAGAGAGGACTGCGACTTTTTTAAAACAACGTACTTAGATAATCCATTTGTTGAAGATTCCATTAAAAAAGAGATCGAGCTACTTAGAGATACAGACGAGCAGTATTGGCAGATATACGGCTTAGGCGAAAGAGCTGCAAGTCGGAGTACTGTATTTCGATATGCTGAGGTTACTCATATACCTGAAGACGCAGAGCTTGTCGCATACGGAATGGATTTTGGCTACACGAACGATCCTAGTACGCTTGTTTCAGTATATACTAAAGACATAAACCTTTATGTAAAAGAGCATCTATATCGAACCGCTATGACGACTACTGACATACATAAGTTCTTGCTAAGTGAAGAGCTAAGCAGTAAACCTATATACGCAGATAGCGCAGAGCCTAGACTGATCAGCGAGTTAAGACGTATGGGGCATAATATATTTCCAAGTCTAAAAGGTAAAGACTCGATTAATGCAGGAATAGATTTACTGAAGAGGTACAAGATTAACATACTAGCCTCATCGTCTAATGCCATATCGGAGTTTAGAAACTATAAGTGGCGTGAAGATAAAACTGGTGCATTACTTAATACACCTATTGACGATCACAATCATATAATCGATCCATGCCGCTATGCAACTTACTCTATATTATCCAAGCCTAGATTCGGCTCATATACAATACATTAAAAAATAGTTATGAAATTTCTTGTATTATAACTTTATTAGTGTTATCTTTGAATATCAATAATAAATAAATAGAACAAATGAAATTAGGTTTAATCAAATTAGAAAACGAGAAAATAGTAGGAGTACAATATCTAGAGTCTAAATTCGATAGAGAGCTAGGCGATACCCTAAATATCGACGGAGTTAAATGGAGGGTAGGAATTATTGGAGACACTAGAAACGACATTATAATCGCTTTAAACGGTATAATAAAAAAGATTAACGCTATTACTAGAAGGGCTAATAAAATAGAAGATAGAAGAGTTTTTAACTCTTTATTTAGAGATTTAAATTTAGAAAGATATATATAATTTAACCTTAAAAAAACGGAACAAATGAGAAAATTAGACAAGTACAAGCAAAACTTAAGTATTCAAGGAAACCAAGTCTGGAGCTATACGACGCACGTAGCGACTATAGAAAACAACGATCTAATACAATTAGGTTATTGGTCACAAACGACGCAGAAGCACATCAATTATGTAGCGGATCAATTAGATTTAACTTTAATTAGATCGTAAATAACATAAACTAACATAAAGTAACATGAGAAAACATACAAGAGCAGCTAAATTAGGTAGACAGTTTAAAAAAGCACAAATTATATTTTTGATTTTATTCCCTACTTATTTTATAGTCAGAACATTAATCAGTATAATATTTGATATATGAGAACAGTTAAAATTACAGAAGCAGACAGTAATTATTTATATAGGCTTTTACAACTAGAGGCATATAATCAAACAGAAGACAAAAAAGAAATATTAGAAATCGCTAAATTATTTAAGATATGAGTTGGGACGACTATTTAAATCCACACGAGCAGCCAGAATACACTTGCTCACATTGCGAGAAGCCGATGCATGAAGATAGAACGTACTGCAGTAACGGTTGTTTCGAAGCAGACATGATGTAAGAATAACTTGGGAAAACTTACATCTAATAAGGGTGGTCAGAAATGGCTGCCTTTTTTTTAATTGGAACATTAACACAAAGTTTATCAAAAAATACGTTATATATATATGAAAGGTTCATTACTAATACCAAACAACTTAGGCGAAATCACGCTAAAGCAGTATCAAAAATATCTGAAAATTCAGAAAAATAATACTGACAACTATTTTCTGCAATGTAAAATGATCGAGATCTTTTGCAATTTAGATGCGAAGACAGTAAGGCTTTTAAAGGTCTTTGATGCAGACAGGATTGTTGGAATACTAAACAAAATGTTTGATGTAAAGCCGACTCTAATAAGAACCTTTAAAACAGGAGGTATTGAATACGGATTAATCCCTCAGCTAGACGATATGTCATTAGGAGAGTATATCGATCTTGATACAAATATCGGAGACTGGGACAACATGCTAGTGGCTATGAATGTCTTATTCAGACCAATATCCGAAAAGATAGGCGACAAGTATTTGATTAAAGAATACGACCTTGAAACAAAAGACAAGTTAACTGATATTAGTATTGATGTCGTTTTAGGTGCAGTTTTTTTTTTACACAATTTAGGGATCGACTTATCGAAAGTTATGATGGATTATTTGGAAGAGAACAGGAGGGACAGCTCGATGCATCATCAAATTTTTCAAAAAAATGGGGATGGTATCAAAGCCTTTTCTCAGGACTCGCTCAAGGAGATATTACAAGACTTGAACATATCACTAAATTAAACCTACATGGATGCTTATATGCTTTAGAATACACAAAAGAAAAACAAGAGCTAGAAGCAAAACAAATAAAAAAGAACTTTAAATAATGGCAAATCAAGGTGTAAGAGGTTTCTACCAATTAACGGAAACAATAAAGACAGAGCTACTTCAAGACGTAAACATTAATACTGTAACGACTGGAGATCTAACAGACGTCAACCTAAACAAACAGGATATTTTTCCTTTAGGGCATATTATCATTGACAGCGTAATAGACGAAGAGCAAGTGCTGAGGTTTAACATTACAGTATTAGCTTGTGATATTGTAGATCAGGCTAAGGAATTTACTGTTGACAGATTTAAAGGCAATAACGATGTGCAAGATATTCTAAATACGCAACTAGCAGTACTAAACAGATTAACGCAACGACTTAGAATGGGCACTCTTTATACTGATATGTATCAGCTAGACGGTAATCCTACCTTGACACCTTTTTATGATCGATTCGAGAATCAGTTAGCAGGTTGGTCTGCTAGTATGACCATCATGATTTATAACGACATATACATTTGCTAATGGACTTTTTAAATATAGAAGATGTTTTAAATAAATACGCAAAATATGTAGTGCAACAATCAAAATCTAATCTGTCTAAAGATGGAAAGGGATCTGGCGCATTATACGATTCAGTTAAATATACCCTAGAAACCGATCCAGACCTATTTCTACTGAACTTTCTAATGGAGGACTACGGAATATATGTCGATGAGGGAGTTAAGGGCGCAAACCCGTCTCTAATTAAGGGAGGTGTTCAGAAAGCACCGAGAAGTAAATTTAGTTACAAAAGAAAAATGCCTCCAATGCAGATATTAGCTGACTGGGCAAAGTCTAAAAACATAAGATTTAGAAACGCCAAAGGTCAATACGCAAAAGGGAACAATAAAAGTATGGGCTTCGCTTTACAAAGGAGCATATTCGCTCAAGGTTTAAAGCCGAATTACTTTTTTACAAAGCCATTTTATAAAGGATTAAAAAAATTAAACCCTGATCTTGCCTCTTCATTCGCTTTAGACATAGAGAACGCAATAATACTGGGACAAAAGAAATAAACTATGCCAACAAATTACGCACTTAGAACACCGATTTATGCCTCAACAAGCAGCACAACAACTGGAATACTATCAGCTAAATTACTGCTAAATATTACAGGACAAACGAATCCAGTATATACAATCGTAAAAGAGGCAGCTACAAACGTAACGGTTGTGTTTGAAATTGCTGAATTACTTAGGGATTACTTAGATATTGTTTTTGATGGAACTACTTATGACAAACATTCAATAACCTTTACATCTACTATTCAATTCTTTGATCAACCAAACGCAGGAGGTTCGGCAGTAGGTGCTGCAATAACTACAATAGGCGGCGATGGTTGGGAGGCATACGGTTTATTTACTGATGGTGTAAATCCTGTTTTGCCTTTTGAAAATAGAACAAGCCCTACATGGTTACTAGCAGAAAGGAGACCATCAACTGGTGTTGCTGATGACGATTTTTATGTGTTTGTGCCAGACGGAGTTTCAGGAAAAGTCGCTATGATAAGCTATGCAGGAGTAATAACTTTTGAATCTTTTAACGGAACTGATACATCGACAACTCCTAGTACGGGTGTAAAATTAAATATTACAAGAATAGATTGTACTAAATACGGAACAGGCAGAAAAATAACATTTATAAATAAGTACGGAGTGTTACAAGATTTATGGTTCTTTTTAAAAATAGTTAAAAACATTAATAGAACAAACGAAAGCTATCAATCAAACACAATAACAAGTGCTGCAGGTAGTGTTTCCTACTCTCAAACTAATGCTCCTAAAAAGCTATTTAATACACAGGCAAAACAAAAGCATGTTTTATCTAGCGGTTATTATCCTGAATATGCAAACGCTTATTTCGAAGAGTTACTGCTAAGCGAATATGTATGGTACACAAGACCTGAAGATAATCAGCCTAACTCAGACGAGACTATTCCAGTAATAGTTAAAACATCTAGCATGATTTATAAGACGTCAGTAAACGATAGGCTAATCGAATATACTATTGAATTTGAAGATGCCTTTGATTATATAAACAACATAAGATAGATGCAAGAATTACAACTATATATTGAAGGCGAAAGGCTTGAGTTATTCAAAGATGAATCAGTCTCTCTTACTCAAACAATTCAGAATGTTAAAGATGTATCAAAGATATTTACATCATTTACAAAGACATTCTCATTACCTGCGAGTAAAGCCAATAATAAGATATTCAAGCATTATTATAATTATAATATTGTAGACGGTTTTGATGCAAGAATTAAAAAAGCAGGTAAAATTGAATTAAATAGTTTGCCATATAAAAGTGGTCGTATAAAACTTGAAGGCGTTAACTTAAAAAACAACCTAGCCCATACATATCGAATTACGTTCTTTGGAAATACAGTAGAATTACCTGATATTATAGGCAAAGACAAATTAGGAGAGCTACCATTTTCTAGCCCTGACTATACAGTAACTTATAATTGGCAAACAATACGTGCTTTTTTAACTAGCGCACAAGGTAATAGCAAAATAATTGTTCCTTTAATTACACATTCGCAAAGGCTTTTTTATCAAAGTGCTTTGTCGGCAGCTAGTAGTGATAACTTATGGTACAGCTATACTCTTCAGCAAGGAGTTGAATGGAATCAGTTAAAATATGCTATAAGACTATATGAGATCTTACTGGAAATAGAATCTAAATATACTATTGCCAATCTTTATTCTAATAATATTGTATTCTCAAGGGATTTCTTTAGTACTTCTAATTTAGATTTTTACAATCTTTATATGTGGTTGCATCGTAAGAGTGGAGGTGTTGAAGCACCATCAGATATTGTTACATATACAACCATAACTCCATCTTGGACTGGATCTGTATCGCCAATAATAAGAAGTGGAAACACATTAACTGTACCATCAATTTTAGTAACAGGTTCTCACGCAATAGATAACTACTTAATTGTAACCCCTGCAGCGGGTAATTCTGTTGAGTATCAGGTCAGAGTAAATCTAGGGGGTGTTACTATTTTAACGACTGCGTTTACTACAGGCACAACTTCAATAACTAACTTAAATGGAGTTGGATTAGTAGCTAATGGAGTTTATTCAGTTACTATTATACATAACGCAGCTATAGTATTTTCAACTATTACTTGGCGATTTGAAGGATTTTATAGACCAACACAAGTGCCAGTTACTTATGATGTAACAGCATCTATTGGATCTTTTACTGGAACAGCAGAGTTTGATTTTATTGTTGCCGAGCAAGTACCTGACGTAACTGTTATGTCTTTTTTAACTGGTCTATTTAAAATGTTTAATCTAGTCGCTTATATCAACGACGCAGGTACGATCGTTATAAGACCATTAGAGGGATCTTCAGGAATTGATTATAGTTATTATACTTCTGGGGATATTGATGGAAATGACGCACCAGTAAACTACGACATATCAAAATATGTAGACACTACTACAAGCATCGTAAATGTAGCCTTGCCTTATAAAGAGATTATATATGAATATGAAGGAACAGGAACATACCTAGCTAAACAACATGCACAGCTATTTGGTAATTCTTGGGGCACTTTAAAATACATAGGAGGGACGGAAAGTACAGGAACAGGTGGAGAAAATTATAATGCCTCAACAGAAACTTATAGCGTTAAAGTACCTTTTGAACACATGAAATTTGAAAGGTTAAGAGACGTAACAACTGAATCGTTTATAGATACTCAATGGGGCTATTCAGTAAACGAAAATCAACAACCATATATTGGAAAACCGCTTATATTTTATGCAATACTAAAAACATCGTCAACATCAATAAGCTATCAATATTCTACGACGGCGCATATATCTATAAATGCCTATTGGATTCCTTCAAATAGCTTAAATCTAAATGCTGCTTTAGGAACATCTAACATAAATTTAGGATTAGAATTAAACGAATGGAAAGAAGACACAAATTTTCCAAAGACTTTATTTGCTGAATATCATAGCGAATATATAATTGACGTCTTTAATCAAAGCAGAAGGCTAACAAAAGTTACAGCTTATTTGCCATTAAGGATATTATATAATTTTAAGCTAAACGATACTTTTACAATAAACTCTAGGAATTACATAATCAATTCTGTAACCACAAACCTACAAAACGGTAAAAGTGATATGGAGCTATTAAATAAAGATATTGGATATTATAATATTTTATTTGATATATATGTTGGTGGATCAACTCCTGTAAATTATTATTATAAAGCATCAATAGGAACAGTTTTAAATCTATCAGTTGGAGATGTAATTTATACTAACACAGGTTTAACAATAAGGCTTTCAAGTGGAAGCTATATACAGGCGGGTACAACGGCTACAACTACTTACTGTGATAACGGATGTTATCTTACAATAACTGTTGACTCAAATGGAGTAATTACTAATTTAGTTTGTGGTTGCCCTTAAAATAAAATTATGATAAAAAATATATTAGAATTATTAAGAGTAGTAAAAGGCGAAACAGAGTCAATTAGAATTGCTCAAGGCAAGTATAAACTAGCCGAATCCTTTTCAGAAGGATATAAACAAACATTAACACAATTGAGATGGCAGAAAAAATAGAAGTAGAATTTGAGTTACAATACAAAGACGCCTTAAAGAGTATTGAAAAACTTCAAAAGGAGCTTAAAGACGTTCGGAAGGACGTTAAGGACTCTAACGAAGCGACAGAGAAACAGCTTAAAGATGTAGAAAAAACTGCAGAGGATAGCGCAAAGGGAGTTAAAAAAGTAGGCATCTCAATGAGTAATCTTGCTAAGGCTTCTGGAGTTGTATTCTTATTACAGAAAGCGTTCGAGTTTGTTTCTTCTGCAATACAAGAAAATCAAGAAGTAATGAATGGTTTAAACACCATTTTTGAAACTGCTCAAATTGTATTTAATCAAATTGTTAATGTATTTACAGACGTATATAAAGCGGTATCATCGTCATCAGAAAATTTTGATGCATTAGGAAAAGTTATAAAAGGGCTTTTAACTATTTCAATAACACCATTAAAATTAGCTTTTGATGGAATTAAACTTGCTCTTTTATCTGCTCAACTTGCATGGGAAGAGGGTATGTTTGGAGATGGCGATCCTGAAACAGTTAAAAGACTTAATGAGTCAATATTAGAAACAAAACAAAGTTTAGCCGAAACCGCAAACGAAGCTATATCTGCGGGTAAAAGTGTTGTTACAAATTTTGCAGAAGCAGTTACAGAGGTTGGAGCTATCGGAGAACAGGTAGTTGAAGGCATGAAAAAAGTAAGCATATCAAATGCACTAGAAACTGCTAAGGCTAATATAGAGCTAAAGAAAAACGCTGAAATTGCAGAAGCATCTAGTAGAATATTATTAGAGCAATATGACAGGGAAGCTGAAAAACTTAGACAAATTCGTGATGACACTAGGGTTAGTGTAGATGAAAGGATTGCCGCAAATAATGAATTAAAATTAGTCTTAGAAAAACAACAAGAAGAGATGACGGCTAATGCAAATGCTATGCTTGCCGCTGCAAATGCTCAGTTTGAATTAACAGGTAAAAACGAAGATTATGTAGCTGTATTAAGTGCTCAAGCTGAAGTAGCGGGTGTACTTGCAACAGCAACAGGTTTTTTATCTGAGCAAAGAGTAAACGAGGCAGGACTACAACAAGAGCTAATCGACTTAGATAACGCACAAATGGAAAGTGCATCACTACTCTCTATAGAACAAAAAAGATTTAACGCTGAAAAAATACAAGACAATTTAGCTCGATTAACAAAACTAGCAGAGATTGATATACTAGAAGCCGAGCAAGAGACTTTAAGGCTTCAGGCTATAGTAGATAATGCGAACGCAGGAACACAAGCTAAGATCGACGCTCAGATAGCTTTAGATCAGTTTACTGAGACATCTAGACAGACTAATCTTACAAGGGATCAAGAAATAGCTGAAGAGGAGTTGGCTATAGAGGCAGCAAAAACTGCTTCAAAACATAAAGCATTAGACGATTTAATAGCTATAGGTGGAGCAGAGACTAAGTTCGGAAAAGCCATGTTAATTGCTAAACAGCTATTATTAGCTAAGGAATTAATTATGGACATTAAGGCTACTCTAATAACCGCTAAAAATTCAGCTACTAAGACCGTAATTAAATCGGCAGAAGCAGGAGTAGACGTCGCAGGAGGAGCAGCTAAGGCAGCCTCATCGCTACCATTTCCCGCTAATATTCCAATGATAATAGGTTACGCAGTACAAGCGGTTGGTATTATAAGCTCGATTAAATCAGCCATGAGTGCCTCAAAACAAGCAACAGCTAAAGTAGGAGCAGGAGGCGGTGGAGTACCCGCTATAGAAGCCCCTAGTACCTCAGCAGGATCTGTTCCATCATTACCGCCTGAATTTAATGCGGTCGGAGCTAGTGATACAAATCAATTAGCCGATGCCATAGGAGGTCAGTCTCAGCAACCGATACAGACGTATGTTGTAGCAAATGATGTAACTTCGGCGCAGAGTTTAGAACGCAATATTGTAACTGGTGCTACAATAGATTAACAAATTTTAACTTTTAATACGTTATATATATATGAGAATAGTAGAATTAATACTGGACGAAGAACAAGAAGAGGGTGGAATCGAAGCTATATCAATAGTTGAAAGCCCCGCAATAGAGTCTGATTTTGTAGCTTTAAATTCGGAAGAGATTAAACTTGCAGAGATTGACAAAGAGAAAAAAATATTATTAGGTGCTTTATTGATACCTAATAAACCAATATACAGAAGTGGAGATGAAGGCGAGTACTACATTTTCTTTTCTAAAGATACCATAGTAAAAGCATCACAGATGTACTTAAAAAATGGCTATCAAAATAATTCGACTCTTGAACACGATCAGGCATTGAAGGGCTTGACGCTAGTCGAGAGTTGGATCGTTGAAAGCGAGACGCAAGATAAGTCTAGGAAGTACGGATTGAATGTTCCAATAGGAACGTGGATGGGTGCAGTAAAAGTAAATAATGAAGAAATATGGAACGAATATGTTAAGACAAATAAGGTCAAAGGTTTCTCTATTGAAGGCTACTTTGCAGATAAAATGGAAAGCCCTAAAGAGAAAATTAAAGAAGATATGTCAAAAGAAGACAAAATCCTTGAAAAAATAATTGACATTTTAAATCCAGACAATGCAAAGAAATAATAAATCTAATCAGGGAATATTTATTCCTAGCAGAACAAGCCCCACAGGTAGTGGCAGAGCGTGTTTATGTTGGGACACTAATACTTATTCTAGATCATGCTGCGATGGTTCTGTAAGAGCGCAAGGCATCGGAGTTATTACAAGAACCTGAGTGAAAATACAAATTTTAATTTTTTAACCGTTATATATATAATATGAAATCAAACGAAATGATCAATCAAATTAAGACGCTTCTAAACATCGAGGTAAAACTTGAAGAACTGAAGCTAGAAAATGGTACTATAGTAAGTGCCGAATCCTTTGAAAAGGATAAAGAAATCTTTATTGTTACAGACGATGAGAAAGTAGCCATGCCAGTAGGCGAGTATTTGCTTGAGGATGGTAGATTAGTAGTTGTATCTGAAGAGGGTATGATTGCTGATGTAAGAGACGTTGCCGACGAAGTACCTGCAAAGGAAACTGAAGAGGGCGAAGAAATTACTTCTGACTTAGAAGAGGACAAAAAAGAAGACAAAAAAGAAGAGATGGGATATGCTACTAAAGAAGAGTTATCTTCTGCCGTTGCAGAAATTAAAGCAAACATCGAAGAAATCAAAGAAATGATGAAGCCTAAAGAAGAGGATTTATCAGACGATGCTGACAAGTTAAAAACTAGAACAGTAAAAGAAGAATTTTCAGAAGCTGCTTCAAAACCTATCAAACACAACCCAGAGTCTGTTAGCAAAAAAACACAGATTAACTTTGCAAAAGGAAAGTTTAACACAACAGCAATGGAAAGAGTATTAAATAAATTAAACAAATAAAATTATGAGCGCATACAACTATTTATCAAACGACGTAGAACGCAACCAAGTTGCACAATCTTACTACACAGCAACTGGAGACATTTCTGAATCAGATTTAGGGAATGACCATAATGTTGCAGTAGACGCATTAACTATTGGTATTCCTTTAATTACTTCAGGTAATCTAGGGAGCACAATATTTTTTAGAAACACAGGAGCAGATGCTGGTGTTAAATTAGTAATATCTCCAAAAAATACTAACAAAATTATAGGAAGTATTACATTATCAGCTTCTGTATTTTCAGCTTCAGGAGTATTAGACAAAGATGTAATTAACACTAAAGCAACAGCTTTAAAAGGAGACTGGATTGCACTTAGAGCAGTATCATTAACAGAATGGTACATTATAGGTGGACAAGGAATCTGGGCATCAGAAGCATAATATTAATCAAATAAAATAAAGAAATATGAGTAATTTAAAAAACGTACAACTTGCAACTGCGACTAACATAACTACAACTTATGCAGGAGAATTTGCAGGAGAGTATATTGCAGCGGCATTATTGTCTGCATCTACTATCGATGATGGTGGATTAACAGTTAAGGCAAACATAGCTTTTAAAGAAGTAATCAAGAAATTAGCAACAGGCTCTTTAGTAACACCTGCAGGTTGTGATTTCGTACCTAACTCTTCTGTAACACTTACAGAGAGAATTATCCAACCAGTTGAATTGCAAGTAAATTTACAACTATGTAAGTATGACTTCGTGAACGATTGGGAGGCTCAACAAATGGGCTTTGGTTTAGGTCAATCTTTACCACCTAAATTCTCTGACTTTATGATCGCTCATGTAGCGGCAGAAGTAGCTCAAAATACTGAGTTCTGTATATGGCAAGGAGATACTGCGGCAGCATCTAATAACTCTTTTGATGGGTTTGAAAAGATAATCGCAGCTTCAGCAGCAGCAGGAGATATTCCAGCAGCTCAACAAGTAGCAGCAGTAGGTGGAGGCTTAAATGCAGGGAATATTATCGCTGAATTATCTAAAGTAGTAGATGCAGTACCTGCTTCATTATATGGAAAAGAAGATCTATTTATTTACATCGGTTCTGCCGCAGCTAAATTCTATGTTCAGGCATTAGGAGGGTTTGCAGCTAACGGATTAGGAGCTAACGGTACAAACGCACAAGGTACACAATGGTGGAACAACGGTTCTTTAACTGTAAATGGTGTTAAGGTATTTGTTTGTCCAGGATTAAGTGTAAACAAAATGTACGCTGCTCAAAGAAGCAACTTATACTTTGGAACTGGAATCTTAAATGACACGAATGTTGTTAAGGTTTTAGATATGGCGGATTTGGACGCTTCGAATAATGTGAGAATGGTAATGAGATTTACATCTACTGTTCAGTTCGGAATCGCTTCTGACCTTGTGGAATACGCATAGGAATTAATAATAATCAATAAATTAGGGCAGGTCGGAATTATCTGCTTGCCCTTTTTTTTTAAAATAATATAAAAAATATGGCTTGTCTACTATCAACGGGGCGTTCAGTCCCATGTAAATCCGCTTTTGGCGGTATTAAAACTGTATTTATGGCGGACTTCGGTGCAATTACTGGGTTAACTATAGACGCTACTACTAAGGAGGTTACTGCATTAACAGGATCTCCAACATGGTATCAATATGATGTAAAAGGAAACTCAAGTTTAGAAACTACTGTAACAAGTAGCAGAGAAAATGGGACAACTTTTTATACTCAAACATTAAATTTAACATTAACATTCTTAGACGCTATGACTCAAGCAGAACTACAAACAGTAGCTGTAGCGAGACCTTACGTTGTCGTTGAAGATTACTATGGAAACAGTTTCCTATGTGGTTTTGAAAACGGTATGGAATTAACAGGAGGCACTGTAGTAACAGGAGCTGCGGCAGGAGATCTGTCTGGCTTTACGATTACTATGGAAGGCATGGAAGAGAGAGCACCGTACTTTTTAACTACGGCTGTAACATCTTCAGCGTCTCAAATAGATCCAACATTAGCTGCACCACCAGTACCCGGTGTTTAATAATTGTTTTTTTTAGTCTAAAATTAAGCCTCCATAATAGGGGGCTTTTTTTTTTGTTTAGGCTAATTCTACAAATAACTTAATTTTTTACGTTATATAAGTGTATGATAATCTTAACCACCTCGGCTGCGGCTCAAACATTTTCAATAATACCTAGACAGTATGATGATAGTACTTTTACAATAAGGGTAAGAGACGACAGTACTAATGTTACAGTCAATTATCTTAACCAGACAGGAACAACCGTAGGTAATTACTTACAGATAAATAAAGCATTTACTCCTGTTTTAGTCGAAGCACATTTTTATGATCTGCATATCTTTGTAGATTATAATTACTGGAATACAAATAATAGTTTCTGGAATTTATATGATGTATTATGGCAAATAGATTCAGACTTTAAAGAAGACATATTTAGAGATAAAATATTTTGTACAGATCAAGACATAGACCAGTTAAACGACAACGATCATTACCAATTAAATAAAGGACAATTTACGTTCTATAGTGGATTTGATAATACATATACAGTAACATGAAAAACACAAGATTAAGAAATAACAAAGGACAGTTTAAAAGAGCTTCAAAAGTTTCAGAGTTCGGCATAGTAAATCTTAGCACTTATACTAGCCCTGAAATAAAAGAAGTAAATGGCGAGGACTGGATCGAATATGGCGCAGATAACAACTACTTTCAGTACTTAATTGACAGGTATAATGGAAGCCCGACCAATAACGCTGCGATTAACGGTATCAGTCAAGCTATTTACGGCAAAGGATTAAACGCTACAGACGCTAATAGGAAACCAAACGAGTATGCTCAGATGATTTCGCTATTTAAAAAGGATGTAGTAAGAAAACTCTGTTATGATCTTAAATTAATGGGGCAATGTGCTATTCAAGTAATATATTCTAAAGGCAGAAAGAAGATCGCTCAATTAGAACACATGCCAATAGAGACGCTTAGAGCTGAGAAGTGTAATGACGACGGCGATATACCCGCTTACTATTACTTTAAGGACTGGGCTAACATTAAAAGAAGCGATACGCCACTTAGAATACCCGCATACGGTATGTCAAACGAAGATATTGAGATATACTATATTAAACCTTACAAGTCTGGATTTTACTATTACTCTCCTGTCGATTATCAAGGAGGTTTGCAGTACGCAGAGCTAGAAGAGGAGGTTTCTAACTACCATTTAAACAACATAATGAATGGATTAGCTCCTAGTATGCTAATTAATTTTAATAATGGTACACCGAATCAGGAAGAACGTCAATTAATCGAGTCTAAGATTGCTCAGAAATTCTCAGGAACGAGTAATGCGGGTAAATTTATCCTAGCATTTAACGATAATAAAGAGAGTCAGGCAGAAATTACTCCTGTACAATTATCGGATGCTCACAATCAATATCAATTTCTATCAGAGGAATCACAATCTAAGATTCAAGTTAGTCATAGAGTTGTTTCGCCTTTTTTATTAGGTATTAGAACCAGTTCAGGTTTCTCAAGTAATGCAGATGAAATTAAGACGGCATCTTTATTAATGGATAACACAGTTATAAGACCATTTCAAGAGCTTCTAATCGATTGTTTTGATCATCTACTAGCGTTTAACGATATTTCTTTAAACCTCTATTTTACGACGTTACAGCCACTAGAATTTACAGAGGTTGATAGCTCGATACAGGATAAAGAAGACATAGAAGAGGAAACAGGAGTTGAAATGGAGACTAAATTATGCACTACAAAGCTATCTAGTGATAGTGTTAAAGTCGTTTTAGGATCTCTAGCTGACTCAGGAGTACAAATGAATGACGAATGGTCTGTGGTTGACGAATTAGACGAAGACTCAGAATATAGTAATGAAGACTGGGCTACTTTTTTAATTAATGAAAAGCCAGAAACAACTCTTTCAAAGATTAAAAGGATCGTAGGATTAAAAGATTTTGTAACATCAAAAAACGATGGATCAGCTTACAGCGATCTAGACTCTAAAAACGGTTTATATAAGATCCGTTATAAATATGCAAGAGGCATGAGTAAATCAGGCGAATCGAGAGATTTCTGTACTCAGATGATGGCAATGAGTAGCAAAGGAACTGTATGGCGTATAGAGGACATTGACAAAGCGAGTTATTTTGAGAATGTAAACGTAGAATTTAGACATAAGCCTAGTATGGATTACAACATCTTTGAATTAAAGGGTGGAGTATTCTGTCAGCACAAATGGGTAAGGGTACTGTATAGGCTAGAGAGCCAAACAGAGGTATCTAAGAACTTAGGCAACTATAAAAAGACTAGAACTATTCCTGCGTCAGCGTTAAGGTCTCCTAGAGGCTCTAAAAAGGCAGCGATAGCGACAGACAAACAAGCAGGGAGAGGCGTTTATCCAAAATAAAAGAAATTATGGCAACAGTATTATTTATAAACAGAACAGATCTTGTAAGAAATTCAATTATTGATGGGAATGTCGATACAGACAAATATATTCAGTTCATTAAACTTGCTCAAGAAATTCATATACAGAATTATTTAGGCACAAAAATGTATAACGCATTAACTGATGCGATAACGGCGGGTATAGATCTACCCGCAAACGCTAGATGGAAACTATTGCTAGACGATTATATTGTAGCGATGCTAATTTGGTTTGCTCAAGTAGATTATATTCCTTTTGCTAGTTATCAAATACGCAACGGAGGCATGTTTAAGCATCGATCCGAGAACGCAGAGACCGTTTCTAAAGAAGAGGTTGATTATCTAGTCGAAAAGGCTAGAACAAACGCCGAATGGTATTCTAGGAGGTTTATTGATTACATGAGTTTTAATCAAACCCTCTTTCCCGAATACACTAGCAACACAAATGACGATATATACCCTTCATACGATGCAACTTTTAACGGTTGGGTTTTATGAATTACAAGATAAAAAAGGAAAACATAAAGAAATTAAAGATCTTTTTAAAGAAGATTCAAAATAACAAAACAAAAAAATTAAAGAATGGCAACTCTATTTAACACTAAAATATCAGCTACATACCAAGGTCTGTTTAAGACTATTGATAATGCGGTTTTAACTGCAGCTCTAAAAGAATTAACCGACGGATCAGGTAATCAATCGGGGTTATATCTAAACACAGCAGGAGACTTTAAGGTGTCAGCTATTTTAGAATGGGGTTCGCTTAAAGATACAGGCACAGGGGTTACAATAACTCGTTTCGTAACGTCTACTGACGGCATAGAGAATTACGATAATAACACTAGTCTGCCAACAAGTGCGGCAGTTAAGCTATACGTCGATACTAAATTCTCGCAAACAGATACCTTGACAGAGGTTTTAGGATTCGGAAACACAACAAGTGGAAAAGATATTCTAGTAAGTGCAGGGGATGACATTACGTTTACTGATACAAGTAAAATATTAATGGGTGCATCAAGTGATTTACAAATCTATCACGATGCAGGGGGCGATAGTTATATTAAAGAATTAGGTTCAGGACAGTTTTATATTCAAGCTGAAAATTTTAGGTTTAAATCAGCAGATGGAACATCAAGTTTAATTACTGCTAATGTTGGGGGTGCTGTTAATTTATATTACAATAACTCTAAAAAGTTTGAAACAACAAACGCAGGAGCAGAAGTTACAGGAAACCTAGTAGTTACAGGAACTATCACAGGTTCAGGTGGCTCATTCTTACCACTTGCAGGGGGTACTATGACAGGTAATATTGTTTTAAATGACAATGTTAAAACATCTTATGGAACATCAACAGATTTTGAAATATTTCATAATG
>Ga0209711_10000896_pt1 | contig 30391 bp, 24 predicted proteins | sample ArcticOcean_MG_C_7_FD_187441 | JGI IMG/M metagenome (GOLD analysis project Ga0209711, IMG submission 187441) | Marine microbial communities from western Arctic Ocean - ArcticOcean_MG_CB11_88 (SPAdes) (version 2) | ecosystem: Environmental > Aquatic > Marine > Oceanic | place: Arctic Ocean...
TATTAATCCACTTAACTTAAATGTTGTAAGCCCTCAGGTATTTACAGACTTAGGTACATATACTCAAATGTTAAGATTAGATACTATAAATACTGCCGGTGGAAATTTAGATATTTATATTAATGATACAGACACTCAGTGGAGAACTGGGCAAACTATGAGATTAACCTTTAATAATACTCTTCTTATAGGATCAAGAAATATAAGATTATATACTGATGCATTAGGCAGATTAAATAATGGCTCATACGGAAAATTAGCTGCCACTATACCAAATACAGATTTAAGTAGTATTCCAATCATTGATTTGATTTGTACAGAACAAGGAGTATTAACTTTTGTCTATGATATAGTTAAATAAATAATAAAATCGAAACCTAGATAATGGCTGAAAATAATTCAATACAAACTTTGCTACCAGAACTGTTAAGACTCTTTAACAATTCGCTGGAGAGCTTTGAGAAAGTTAATCAAGCAATTACTTCGAGTAGAGACTCTGTAACTGTTAACATTCAAAACAATGATGGAACTAATGCTAGGATTACTATTCCAAGTTTTGGATTTCTTAAAAACTCAGTTGATCGTTTAAATACTAACATTAATACCCTTACTAATTTTAATGATTCTAATAGTTCAATAAGATTACCTGATGGTACATTTAGAAAATTGGTTTTAGCAAAATTACCAACAGAAGCATTGGACGTAACTTCAATGAATTCTATAAACGAGTTTAATGTTAAACCTAATTGGTTTTTTGAAGAATTAATTAATCCTTTGCTTTTCATTTCATTTGATATTACAGGACAAGCACCTATTGATACTGAAAGAGCAATTGTACAGAGATATATTTTAGACACAAATTCACAAAGTAAAATTAATTTCTTTGAGAATCAATATAATGGAACTGCTGATATTGTATATTCTACATTTTTACAACAAATTGTTGAAAAGAATATTTCATATGTTTTAGATGAAGCTGTTGTAGATTTGCCACCTAGAGATAAAAGATTTTCTGGTAAGTTTAGTGTATTAAGAATAGGAGAAGAAAGCATAACAGAGACTGTGAATGGTGTAGAGCAAACAGTAATACAAAAGCTATATAAACTTAATAAAATATTTTATACAGATTCAGAGGCTGATTTTGCTGATACTATACAACTTAAAGTTGGTGATAGTTTAGAAGTTGTATCTGCGCCGATTGATACTAGATATACAGTAACCCAAATTGATAGTAGTACTAACTCTGTAGTTGTAAGATTACAGGAAGGTTCTAGAACAATCAGTATTGGCGCTGATGTATTAAAAATAGGATCCGCATTAAATAACCGAGTAGAGGTTGATGTTACTGTTGGATTTAATGAAAGATGTGTAACCTTTATTAAACCTATTGATCCTGATTCTAAAATACCTGCTGTTAACTGGTCTCCAGGTAGTGGCTTTTATACTAATGATTTAAATACAATTGATACTAGCGGTAATCAGCAAACACTGGCAGATTATTATCAACAAAACGCTGTTGATTTTGGAAGATACTTATTATCATTTGCACAAGACAAGATTCCTACTAGTAGAGAAGGATTAACTCCTAACGCTCCGGTGTTATCGGCTGATGATTTTTCGGTGTCATTAATAAATGGACAAGTTAGTAATTCAGATGCTATCATACAGCTTAAGGATTTAAATAATCAAAAGAATACTATTCAGTCTACGTTAACTGAATTAGATACTGCTATTGCACAAAGCAGAACAAAAATACAAACAACTAATTATTCTACTGAAGTTGAAAGAGATGCAGATAGAAATGCATTACAAGGACTTATTACAGAAAGAGCATCTCAAACAAAACTGTATTCATCAGTAGTTACAGAAATTGATGCGTCTGCAAGTGACAATTCAGTAAGTAGTGTAACACCTAAATATAGAGTAAGAGGATTTTGGGCAATGCCTAATGAAAAATCTGCTCCTGAAACTGGTGTACAAGATATAATAAAATTTCAATATCGTTATAGATATCTTTCTGCAGACGGTGCTGCTAATCAAGTAAAACAGTTTTCTTATACTGATGGTAGTGGAACAAGTCAAGGTGCCTTTTCAAATTATGTTATTGTAAATAGTGTATTAAGACCTAGAGTAAAAAATGCTATAACAGGTTTATATGAATGGATTGCTATTGATGATGATAATGCAGATTCTGTAAATATTAATCAATTAGATATTCCAATTAGAAAAGGTGAACAAGTAGAAATACAAGTTAAGTCTATATCAGAAGCAGGATGGCCATCTAATCCACTAGAAAGCCAATATAGTCCAGCCATAAGAGTAGAGTTTCCTGCTGATTTAAGCTCTGATAGTGCATTAGAAAGTATTCTTGCACAGAATCAAGAAGATTTAGCTAAGGTTGCATTAGAAGAAGATCTAGAAGCAAAAGGAATTAATACTCACCTGAGCAGTTCATTCATTGCAAATGAAACATATTTTGCACATTCATCTCCAGTAATTGCTTCTGGTTTTTTATCAGAAAACCAAACACCAATTGATTTATTCTCTAAGTTAACAGAGATGCAAAACCAATTGGACTTATTTGCTGAAATACTAAATAATGCACAAGGTGAAATGTCTACTACGTTAATTGATGATGGTGGTAATACATACAACCTAAGACAAAATTCAGTTACCAATATTTTTGCAGGTTTTTATTCTCAAGAAGTTGCAGGCTTAGATGATCCTAGGGGAGCAATAATTTCAAAAACTTATTTTATTAATATTGCAAACGTTTCACAAACTGCATTACAATTAGTAGCAAGAATTACAGGTAGCAGAATTAGAATGGTTAAACAATCAGAAAATCCAGGGTCTTATAGCCCATCAGATACTGGTGCACTAAATAATGGTTCTACTATTTTACCAGCAACTTACCCATGGTTAGACAATGCAGCAGAGAACCAAAGGAACGCTAGAGCTACATATAGGTCTGATGATGTAGATTATAATACTATTAGAAAATATGATCTTACTCCTCTTCTTTTAACTAACCCTTCAGTAACAACAGCAACAAAATATGGTCAGACGATATCATTACCGCCTTTCCAATCAACACAAAACAAGAATCAATATCTTTATAGTAGATTTAGTGATGTTTCTAATGATGCAAATTTTTATAGTTATATTAATCCAAGCTCTAACTATTCAATTAATTTAGATACTACGGAAAATCTTTACAATGCAACATCAAATACAGGTTTGGCTGCTCCAACAACTGAATTTATTTGGGGTGGTGGTTTTTTACCAGATGGCACTCCAACAACAACAGCGGCTTATCCTACTACAGATGATGTAGTTCAGGTTTCTATAGCTCACCCATCATTAACAAACTATACTGCATATAGAAATGCATATATTGCATTAACGAATGATACTGAAACTTTACCTGCAAGTATTCCTGCTGGTGGAATTGATTGTACGACAGGTAATGGTGTTACTGCTGGTATTGGAACTGCTGGTGTAATGTTTAGACAATCTAAATTTGCACCATTAAAATCAAGTGAAACTTTTGGACAACAGCAAGCAATATATTTAAATGAAAACGTTACACGCTTACAGGCATTTGCCTTAACCCTACCCGTTATCGCATTTGATACTTCACAGTTATTACAGGCTAGTCCATCTTTAACATTACCGGCATTATCTAATTTATGGGACAGCAACGCAGGTAATGTAGGTTACGTTAATTATGCTAGAAATGCAAAAACATCATTTGACAGTTTTGATCAATATACATTAGGTAAACAATCATGTGGATCTTATTTATTCATTTCTGCTGATTCGCATGAAAATATACAAGTAGATGGTGATTCAATACAATCATTAGAAACTATTCAGTTCGGTCAACAAAACTCAGTAAGTATACCTTTAGTCTTTCAATATAGAATGACTGATTATTTTGGGGTTACATCAGGTACAGGCTTAGGAAATATTGCAGGTGATTCAACTGGATCTACTGTTAATCTTACATATGCTAAGAAAATAGGATTTGATATTTTTCCAATCAATAGTGAGGCTATACAATTTGATATTCTAGTTTCGGCTAAATATAGATCTGATAGGTTAAGTATTGATAATTTCCCTAAAGCAACAGTGACTAAAGGTCTAAATGATTTAGAGAAAGTAATTGCAGGACTAAGACCATCACTAAATCAAACTGTTATTTCTACTTCTGATAGAATAGGTGGTAGCTCACAATCATTTACTGGAACTAGTTCCAGCTACTAGTAGGAGATTTTTAACTTTATCTTTTGGTGAATATATAAAAAAAGTAAAAGATAAATATGGCTCAAGAACTGCTTGACAAAGCATCATACAGTGTTGTAAGGACTAATCCTAAATTAACTGCGAATGTTAAGATAGTATCTGATGGAACGGATATTTACTTAGAGTCGTTCAGTGCAAGTACTCAGTTAGCCTCTCAGAAATTTAAAGCATTTAAAGTTGATGGAACTAGTACATATGATCGTGATGTAAATAGATTCTTTGATAATGGGCAATTCCCTATAGAGGCTGCATATGAAATATTCCAGGAATATGAAGATACTGCTGTATTATCTAATTACAGAAATCAATATGAAATGTTTTATTGTGCAGGGACTAGATCTATTGCATCAGAATCATACCCACAAAGCTTAGGGACATTAGCACCATTATGGTTAAATGAACAAATACCTAGCGCGTTTGTTATCTTTAGATTAGATAACCCGGCTGCCGTTAATAATGTAACAGCAGCATCTGAAAATGCTGGAAAGGCAAATGCACAAACCTCTGTTAATTTTTCAAAACAAGTATTAGAAAATTGTACTGCAATTAAAACATTTGATTTAACCGAAGGTAGTACACTCGGATCTTATATTAGAAATTACAGAAACCAAGAAGAGTTTCCAGAAGTTCCACTTAATATGACCTGGAGGAAAGATGAACCAATATTATGGAGTGGTATATCTTATAAGAATGGTGGTTTTGTAAATAGTGGAAATTTTGCATATGAAGATATTGTAGTTAAAGATTCAACTATTATACAAGATGAATATTTGTTTACACAAGGATTCCAGAACAATGGAATAATTTTAGCAAATCTTTTAAACTTAGAGTTCTTATTTGACGATCCTACTGCTAGTGACTATTCAATTAATAGATACTTTGGTATGTATGTTAATGAAATAGAAGAAGGAAATTTTGATATATCAGGAGAAGGTTTTTATAAGAATACAGAGAAGAGCCAGTTACCAACTATTAAAACTATAACTGAAGTATCTCAAGACTTAAATACACCATTTGAAATTACAAATGATGCAGGTATTCTATTATTTTTAGATCCTACCAAAACAACAACAATTACAGGTTTGCCAACTCCTACTAGAGTTGATGAGGTTGAATCTATATTTTATGTAAAAGATAAAAAAGATGATTTTCATACAGTTAAAAAAGGATCATTGTGGGGAACTAATGAAATTAGATTATTTGACACTAAAGTAGACGTGTCTTTATTTACAGGATATAAAGAACCTGATACTTTTGCTAATGCAAGTATTGTTAGCCATAAAGGATTTTCACAAATGTATCTTAAAATATTAGATAATGTACAAGAAGGTTCTAAGATTTCATTTTATGATGGTTTAAGTTTAACAGGAGAAATATTTGCTGATAGTACATTAGCAACAATACCTGGTAAGTCATTTGAATCTTTCTTCAATCCAAATGGAACCACAGAAGAAGTTGCACAATCTATAACATCAGCAATTAATATAGGTATTAATGAAAATAATAGATTTTTTACTGCTACTTATAATGATAGTACCGTTTATGTTAAATCAAGATTTAGTGGTACTAGATTTAATAGATTAAATTTTAAAATGGATGTTATTTATCCTGAACAGTTTTTACAAATAGAAACATACCCTTTAACAACAGAAGTAGAACCTGCAAAAACATTTGTTGGTGGAAATGATGTATCCAACGGTTTACTTAAAGTTGAAATAGGGGATCAGAATAGATTTGTAAAAGGTAATTTTGTACAAACTACTGGTGATTTTGCAGTTATCGGCGATTGGGTACCATATACAGAAGAACCTATTTATAGTGGTAATAATAAAATTATTGGATATACTAACATTGATAAATTTGTTATAATTACATGTAATGATAATCAAATAATGGTTACGAATGCTAACCAGGTTGCTCTATACTCTGATTATAAACCATCATTTGGTAGATTTTCATTTTTTGATGTTAAAGATTTTGACTTTGATTTTTATAGTACTTTATACAGTGAAGAAGGTGAATTAGATTTTGAATATGCAGAATATAATAAATCAACACCAGGAACTAATCCGCCACAATATACAGGAGTAAGCAGTACTCCACAGATTAGAGAATTTTATGATAATGGTGGATTTTATAATCTTATAGGTTTATTAAATGATGCTGAAGATGCAAATCCAGATGATGAATATATTAAGAGTGAATATATTAGATTAGAAGAAAACTATTTAACATCACAAGCTAACATATCGAGGATTGCACCATATATTAATAAGTGGGCATGGATTAATGATGGTAAAGATGTAAGGAATCATCCGTATAGATTAGATGTTAATCAAGCTTTTGGTTTAAATAACTTTGCACCATCTAAATGGGACCTAGGACAAGAAGCTAGTGGGTTTACTCATGAATGGTATTATCTTTCGGAATTCCCTGAGTATTTTACAAAAGCAGCAATCAAAAGTTCTTGGAGTTATATTGACAAAGCCCCAGTTGATAACACAGATGGTGTTGGCCAAACTTTTGCATTAGGTACTTTTCAGAATGTTACTAAAGATAACTTTAATGATTATTTTATAATAGAGAGATTTACCACGGGTGGGATAACTGAAATTGATAGACAGTTAAGATATACTAGATTAAATGGTGGTAATGAAAAGAATTATTCGGAAGGCTTTCTAAGAGGTGTTAGAATAATAGCAAAATCTAAAGCGATAGGATCAGAAAAACCAGATTTTAATGCTAGATCATTATCATATGTACAAGATGGTTTATTTAATGATTATCGTTTCTCTGCTATTTTAGTTCCTAATTTACCAGACAAGCCTGAATCTCAAATTAAATTTATTAAGAACGAAAAGTGGAAAACTGTTGTAATGTTAATTTCAGTAGATTATGCCAATGTATGTTTAAATAACGGAGGAGATTCTATTATTGATAGAACAACTTTATATTCTTTAAATAGTTCATATTTACAAACTGCCAATTGTGCACCTACACCAAGCGGTGATAGTTTTAAATACACAGACACTGTACTAAGAGGGGCTATAAGTTTTGCAACATCAACGTTTGATACTGCTTCTGGTTTATATACAATTAATGGTATGCCTAATAGTACAGGTGAGCTTACTGATTTTGTAAATGATATTAGAGTAATAGAAAACGGTACATATGGTGTAGTTAAGATTAGTGGTGGTTATCTAATAAGCGGTATTCAATCTATAGTATCATCTAATCAATTTATATGTACTAGTGTAAAATTAGCCGGTAATGATATACTGTTACCAAACCCAACACCATCTACTTTGGTTTTACGTGCAGCTACATATACAGTTGAAAATGGTGGTTATTTTCAATTTGAAAATAGATTAAATTCAATTAGCTTTGGCGAAATATTTAATGCAGTTAATCAAGGTAATCCTAATATTATATATGAAACAATAACAGAGGCTGGATTACAAGTAAAGAATACTGATGGTACATTGGCTCAAACTTTTGCAATAGAGCTGAGGGCACAGGCTGATATTCTTAAATCTGTTTATATAGGTATATTACCAGATCCTGTTAAACCTACAGCTTTTAATTTAACTGATGTTGTAGGATATGATTTATCTTTACAAAAGAATCCTAATATAACTCCTATTGCTAGACATGCAGGTTATTATGCGCCTTATGCCTTACCTCTATTGTTTTTTAGGGATCCATATATGAATTTAGATTTTACCGGAAATGTAACTGGTGCTGTTACTGGTGGTGCTAGTATTTCTGATTCAGTTTATAAATTAAAAGTATTAGAATTATGTAAATTTAAAAATTCACAATTCAATAGTTCGGATGTTAATTTTGGACAAGTACAAAATTTCTTTTATCATAAAGTAAACGAAGAAGACCCATCAACTATTTTAGAATTATCTAGAGAAAGTGCATTCCCTAGTTTATATCCTTTAATACAAGAAATAGGTATTGATTATAAAGACTTTTATGCTTTCTCCTCCAACTGGGAACCTTCATATTTTACAAAAAGTATTGACAAATCACTAATAGAAGACGTTATTGGTACAAGATCAATGTTTGAGAGAAAATCATTTTTTGGTTCAAAATATTTAAAAGTTCCAGAAACTATAATTTTAGAAACATTTAAACCTGATCCTTTTGTTAGGGCAGCAGTTAAACAACCTAATTTAATACAAGGAACATTTATGCACCAAGATACACCGTCTGTTACTGTTAATAAAAGACAGATTTTAACAAAAGGTGTTGTAAATACTAGAGATATTAAAAAAGTACCATCAACACCAACAGTTGAATTTTATTTGTTTAACCAAAAAAGATTAATTGAATTTTTATTTATACCAATTAAAGCTCAGTTTGTAAAGTATGTTAATGAATTATATGGTTTTGGTGATTTGGAAACATTAGATGATGATGTTAATCAATACATTAGAGAAAATATATTAAAGCTATACAAAATAGAAAAAGTAGAATTATATACTTTAGCAAGTCGTGACATTAGTGAATCTACCTATAGTACTGCTGAATTAACTGATGCAGAAAAAATTAGTGCAGGTTTAACTGTTAATGATAACGTATCATCAAAAACTATAAATACAAACCCATTTGATTTAAGGCTAATATATAATAAAAGAACAGGTTTCTCTGAATCGTTTGGTTTCAGTGTTACCATAGTTAAAAAATAATAAGAAAGAAATGCCAATCACTATACAAGAAATAATAGCATCGGATACTATTTCGCAGCTTGTCGATAAGACTAACTTTAACTTTGATCAGTTATTGCTAAATGGTGGCGGTCCATCTGGTCCTACTGGTATTGCTGGCCCAACTGGCCCAAGCGGAGGAAGAGGGCCTAAGGGAAGTACATGGTATGATGATGCAAGTACTACTACACCCGGTGTTAGTCCTAATGTTACTCCCCCAACTGTAACTCCATTGAGTGGAGATTATTATTTACAATTTAATGGTCAAGTATGGGAATATAATGGAACAATTTGGGTAGTCACAACAATAGATTTACAAGGACCTACTGGAGCTGCTGGTACTACTGGTGGTTTTAGTTTAGCTTATGGCCAAGGTAATATTAACAATATAAATAGTTATTACCCAGCCCCTAATGGTTTAAATGCCGGTGCAACAACAACAAACCAAGGTGTTATGTCAATAATGATGGGCGGTGTTGTATCAAACACTGTACCAATTGATGCTGCTATTCCATTAACAAATGCATATATAATACCAGATGCAATAGCTACAGCAATGGCATCCGATGTATTATCAGTTTTAATTCACCAACGAGATTCAGCTGCAACTGCTATAAAATTTCATGGTGGTAATTCTATTGGTGCAGAAAATTATGAACAAACTACATTAGGTAATTTAAGTGGTATACAATTAGGTGTTGATGATAGATTAAGAATAGTTGTACCTAAAGCAGCAACCAACCCATCAACACAGTCTGATTTAATAGGATATGAGGTTAGTACTGCACAAAGAGCCCAATATTACTCAGCAGGGCAATCTATACAATTTGCAACAGGTCTTGAAGGGACACAACAGTTTAGCGGACAAAATTCTAATTTTGAGATCGCAGTAGGTAACGGTGCAACTTCTAATGCAGGTAATAAATTTAAGATGTCTACATCAGGCACGGAATCTAGTACATTAACAGAAGCAGGAAATGCCAATACAATTACCTTATTAAATACTAGTACTTTGGTTGGTAATTGGCAAGCAGTTGCTGGTAGAATTAGATTAGTATCAAGCTTAAACACTGAGGTATATTCTGGGCAAGCAATAAGATTAGAAACAACATCAGCATCGGCAGCAGGCTTAATAACATTACAAACTAAAACTGGTGGTATGCAATTGAATTCAGTAGGAGGTCCTATAACAATTCAACAAACAAGCAATACCGTAACCCAACCGATTACAATATCTAATAATGATAACAATATACTTATAACTACTTCAGGTGCTGGTGAGATTGCATCTAGAACAGAGGATGACGGAAGCATTAAAAATGCAGTAGTGCTTGACCCTGGGGTTAGCAATACTTATACATTAAACAATGCAGGCTTTAACTTAATAACAGAAGCTCCAAATGCTGTGACATTAATAAAAGGAAAAGGTTCGGGGTCTAGTATAGCAATGGATGTTCTTGCTGCTGATGGAGAGATTGAATTAGGTACTACCTCGGATTCGGCTTCGGCTAATATAAAGTTGTATTACAGAGGTGGTACCACCCCTGATCGTTCAATAATAAACACAAGAGGTAGATTAAATTGGTCAATAGACGGAAGTGGTGTTACTGTTTTACCAGTATCACAACCACCAGTTTGGCCATATAGAAAAATAAATACAAAAGGTATATTAGGTGGAAATATTGTAACACAGACTGGTGATGCAGTCTTACCCACAGATGCAGGTGTTGCAATGGCAGCATTCATAGACGGAGCTGCAATTGCAGCTTCTGCAAGCAGTATTTTTGTAGGTAAACCAAATTATTATCAAGCAGGTGGTTCATTTGCCCCTAGTAATGAATTAGGTATCTTTGTTAATTCTACTAATGTATTTACACAAGGGCCACTTACTAGTACTGATGATGCATCATTCTCGCCTGCCGTTGAAAAATTTAGTGTAACAGAAGATTTTACTAAGATAAGTAATAGATTAATATATGGTGGAAAGAATGGTGTACAAACTGTTTATTTTGATCCATTGCGTCAAACTTCACCTAACACTAATATTGTAATGACATCACCTTATCTTAGGTTAGTAGTAGGATCTGATGCAAGAGGTGGAGCAGAGTACACTGCAGCAGCATTAACAGCAGGCACAATTGGAAATAACCTAAACTTTACTTATAATTTTAATATAACAGTAGATCAAACTACTAACAATTGGCTTGAAGGTCAATTTGCTTTTGTTGAGCTTATTAATTCTAATAATATGATCATTATTAATAATGGTGGGGTTGAAACAATATTAAAACAATACGGACAAGTTAATTTAAATTATGCAGTATTTAAAAATGTCAGTGGTATAATAGAATATTCACAACCAGGCATACAATTTGGTGTACAGAGATCATTGGTAGCAGTAACACCCGACCCTTCAATTGCTTCAAATGTTCCTGGGACTATAACAACTCAAACATCAAGTAATAACATGCAACTTAGAGGTAGTGATGTTGATAAAGTTCAATTTAGATTTGTAGAAGGTGGCCAAGGCTCCGGTAGTAATGTTGTAACTACAAATACCCTGCCATTATATTGGGGATTAGTTGGAAAATCATTATCAGTCGAAACGTATTTGCAAGATTACAGTTAACTATATTAATTATAATAAAATGACAAAAAAAGAAATAAAAGATTTAAATGGATTCGTAAGTAGATATAGAGAGATAACACTTTCTTTAGATCTAATGCAAAAAAGTATTGTAAGTTTAGCAAAGAAAAGAGACGATCTTTTTACAGAGGTTGATTCTATGAAAGGTAAAGAAACTAAATTTATTGAAAAAATTGCAAAAAAATATGGAGCTGCTGAGGTAACACCAAATAAGCTTCTTAAGTATATACAATGATACTAATTATTAAAAATATTCTTGGTATAATAACAGACCCAAAAAACACTAGGATGTTTTTATTAGGTGGGATTGGTATTTTATTATTTTTACTTCTTAAACAGTGTAATGAAACTGAAGAAGCTAAAGGTGAGGTTACTAGATTTCAAAATAACTTAAGTGCAGCAAATGACACTATACTTAATTATGTTAATGAAAAAGGTGAATCGGTTGGTGAAATAAAAGGATTAAGTTTATCATTAGAAGAACTTAAAGATAGTTTAAAATATGAACAAGGAAGACCACCTATTACAATCGTTAAGTATAAAACTATAATAGAGGAAAGAATTATTGAAGTACCAGTTATAACAAAAGATACTGTAATTAAACAAGGTAATAATAGTTTTAATTCTATTTTAAGTTTTAACTCTGATAGTAATTGGATTAAAAGTTCAAGATCGATAAGTGTAGATTTACCTTATAGCTTTATAGATAGTTTAACATTTGGTTCTGCCACTGTTGGGCTTAAACAAAATATTTGGTTAGATGCTACATTATCACAGGATATTAGCACAAAAGAAATATTTATAAAATTAACATCAGATTATCCTGGTACTACATTTAATAGTACTAAAGGAATAATGATTGATAAAAAAAGTCCGGAGTTTAAAAGCTTACAGATGCAAAATAGAAAACCATTTGGTTTTGGATTAAACATGGGAATAGGAATTGTTGGAAACGGCCAATTAGGTCCATACATTGGACTTGGTGTTTCATGGAATCCAAAGCTTTTACAATGGTAAATAAATAGAATATAATGGAATCATCAAGATTTATACAAATATCGGATCAAATACTTATAGAGTATGTTTATACAAGTAGCGCACCATCAGAAGCGTTAACGTATAATACATCAAACTTTGGTGTTGATCTTATGAGAGATGCTAATACCAACGGGACTTACTTTTTTAACTCAGAGGGGTTAATACCAGTAGCACCAGATACAATTAGCTTTAATAATGATGTAAGGAAATCTAGTGCTTCTAATAATGAATCACGAAATCAATTTGTTAACTTAGGCCCAACTGGTGTGGCTGTTCCTTATAATAATACAGTTGCAACATTAACAAGTGATCCTGATCTTCCACAAGTATTTAGTCCTAATATTGATATACAATATGATACAGTACGAATTCATTTTGTAGCTGGATTTTCTTTTGGAGATTTTGATGGTATTATATTTGAAGTCTTAGCACCAAGAACAGACGGTGTTATGATGAATCTTAATTCTATTAATTATCTAAAAGGCGGTCCTGTAGAATTAAACCCAGATCCATTATTAATAGCAGATAAATTATATGCTACATTTATTGAATGGAAAACACCTTCTCTATATTATATGGATGAGGCATTTAACGCAGCTGTACCAAACGGCTTAGCCTGGAGAATAACTGAAGGAAAAGGATTTTTAGGTACCCCACCAATAACACTTAGAGCTACTGGTATTTTTGAAACTATTATAGAGAATGGATATAGCTTTTATGAAATGCAATCTATTAATTCTGTTTCTATATTAAATAGAGATGTTTATGATAATTTATATGCACAAGTAATTCCATCAACTAATGGTGATTATTTTGAATTATCAGGGCAAGTTATAGGTTCTTCACTTAGCCAATTCATTGCTCAATTAAATGCACAAGGAAATGGTGATTGGATAATATTTTATGAAATAAGTGTTACTGAGCAAGTAGGTCAAGTATTTGCACAATCAAGCTTTCAAACATTTGCACAAACCAGTCTGTTTGATGATCCTATTTTATTTAGGCCTATTATTAAAAATGCAAACACCGCCGTATCATTTTCTATAAACTTTGTATTAAGATTATATAATAAAGGTGATGCTACACAAATAATTAAAAATGCTAACTTAACTTCATTTAATCCTCAAATGTATGGAGCACAAATGCTTACTATAAATTTAGGAGTGGTTCCTACTGTGGCTAATGTTTACAACCAGATTAATAATGATGTTGGTAAACAAATAGTAGTAGGTACAGGTTCATCTGTAGATAATTCAGCAAATACATCTGAACAAATCGCAGAAAAGTTAGTAGTAAAAACAAAATATGTAACTACATTCAGAGATAAGTTAAATGTTAAAGCTTCTATATCTCCAGTTAAAATACAAACATTAACAGATGAGACTGTACAAAGACCAACATTCGGAACTGCTAATAATGCAAAACCAAATGCTGGAACCGTTGGATCAGTTCCTGATACAAAAACAACTTAACTTATGAGTTCTATACAAACTAATATATCTCTAACAGCACCACAGAAGGAATACTTTCAAAGATTTGTTGATTTAGCAGTTAATGACGCACCATTACCACAAGGGGATGGTATGATTAGAATCTCTCCATTTGATGATTACTTTTTATTTACTCTGTTTGATGAAGTAGATGGAGAAGATACACCAATAGACTTAAGTAATGTGGGAGATATCTATATTAACTTTATTGGATCGTTTGATGAAATTGATATAATAAATCATACACAAGTTGAAGAAGTAGATTTATCAAGAGGCGAGGTATTATTTAGAATTACTAGATCAGATAGTAAAAAGATTTTAGCATTAGATAATAATAACTTTTATATTTCTACTAAGATGATAGATGTAACAGACGGATCTATATCAGATGAATCTGTTTTATATCAGGGTATTTGGTTAGCTGTTGATGATGCTAGTAGACGTACATTAACTTCTCAAATAGAAGAGCAGAGATTAGAGTATAGCATTTTACTTGCAAAATTACAAGAAGACAACAATAAGCTCCTTAGTGAAAATGCCGCGCTAGTTACCTCGGCTGAAGAAGATACTTTGGCTATACAAACATTACAAGCCAGTAATAATGAATTAATAAATGAAATTGCAGAATTAACTAAGGATTTAGAATCTGCTGATATTGAATTAATTAATAGGAATGCTTCATTGGCACAAGCATTAGCTGATAAACAAATAAGGTCTAAACAACAAATTGATGCTATAGCAAGAAGAACTATACCAGCTGCTAATCAACAGACGGCATTCTTTCAACAAGCAGCACGTAATTTACAACAGTATGTTACTGGATACAATGTAGTAGGAACGCCATACAACTTTAGACCTGATGATAGGTTTAGAGCTGATAATAACGAAAGATTTTCATAAGATATGATATTAAGTGCTAGAAATAACCAATTTAAGTTTGACTTTCCAAGGAATTTTATACCTGAGCCTATTGCTAAGAAGTATAAACCATTTCTTACTAGGATACCTGGTGGTTTAATAAAAGAACCTATTGATTATTGGAATTATGGAATTCAGTCTATTAATTTACCTGGACCATCCTTTGATCCTGTAACACAAACAGATTATCCAGGTAATACTCGAGCATTCAGATCAAGTATACCTATACAACAATTATTTGATAAATCATTAACTGTTACTATGCAGGCATTTGATGGTTATGTAAATTATTGGATGGCTGTTGAAATGTTTGATTATTATTATAAGCTAAGTGGTAAACACCCTTATTTACCAGAAGGTGTTGGTATACAAATGTTAGATGCGGACGGTGCTGTTTTTGTTACTGTGCAATTAAAAGATATGTTTATATCAAATATAGGTGCATTAGATTTAAACTTCTCTAGTAATACAGTAGAATTTCAAACTTTTGATATGGAATTTAGTTATAACATCTTAGATGTTGTGGTTAACATAACCTAATATATAAACAAATAAAGAACTTATAATGAAAACCTTTAAAGATTATTTAACAGAAGAGATTAATGAAACTTTGGATATTCAAAGCTTATTAAACGAATCTCACGATTTAACCGAAGAACAGGATGCTGCTATTGATATGGCGGTTGAAAGAATTATGGAAGAACATAAAAATGGTAAAGATTTAGATATAATTGTTGAGGAAATTGTAAATGAAGGTATCTTAGGAAGTATATTTGGTGGTCTTGGTGGTTTTGCTTTAGGTAAAACTGTAGGTAAAGCAATTGCCAAAGTATTAGGTATTCAAAAAGGTGCTTTATATGATTTAATGACTTCACGTCTTGTCGGAGCTGCGTTAGGTGCAGTTCTTGGTAAGAGAATATAAATAGAATGATTAATATAGGAATTGACTTTTCACTTAATAGCCCAGGAGTATGTGTTGAAACTACTGATGGGAAGTATCACTTTATAACCTTTTTTAATTACGGTAATCGTATATGGGATGAAGAAGGCAGAAAGATACCAAAATCCTTTAGTGTACATAAAGAATTAATGGATGACAATGCTATGTTAGGATTCCCTTATCATAGAGATGTAACAAGTAAAGAATTTTTACCAAGGGAGCGACAGAAATTAGAAGATGCTGGAAATATTAGTTCTTTAATGGTTAATATATTTTCTACATTATTCGAAGGTGATAAAGTATCAGTTGCATTAGAAGGATTCTCATATGGATCCAAAGGGAATTCATTTATAGACATTATTCAATATAATACTTTTTTAAGAAAGGAACTAATAGATAAGTACTCAATAGAAAATTTATCTGTATTTCAACCTTCTCATGTAAAGAAGTTAGCAGGGAAAGGCAATGCAAACAAACATTATATGGCTAAAGCATTCCAAGATGATGTCCTTAATGATAAGAACCTAAGAATGACTAAACTTTGGAAATGGTGTCAAGGAAAAGACTTCAGCATTAAAATACCTAAACCTATCGATGACATCATTGACGCTTACTTTATACTTAAAGCATTAAAGGCAAACAACTAGATACTATTTCTCCAATTCAATAGTTAAAAATTATATTGCAACATGTGGAGTTTGTTTCAGCTTTACACAAATTAAATTTAAAATATTATGTTAAAACCATTAGGAAGTAGAATTTTTATAAAAAAAGATGAGCAGCCAGATAAAAAAGGTAGTATAATTTTATTAAAACAAGATGGCATGTATGCCCCTCCTTATTCAGGGATAATCATCGGCGTAGGCTCGGGTGTTAAGGATAATGAATATAAAATTGGAATGAAAGTTCTTTTCCATGATTTAGCAGGAACTGAATTTAAATATAATGGTAAAACTGTATTTAGTCTTAGAGAAAAAGATATAACGGCAATAATAGATAAAAATATTCACGTAGTCTGAAACAAACTGACTTAGTGAATATATAATAAACAAAGGAATCAATAATTAAATGGTTACTTTTAAACAGGCGATAACAAGGCAAAGTAAATAGGCAATTAAATAAGTAGTTTAGGCACAGAGCTTTGTTATCAATTATAAATTAATAATAACAAAAAAAGGCAATTAACATGGCAAATGAATTCGACATTTTTAATGTAAGTGTAAAAGATTTAGACACTGGTGAAAGACCTTCCACAGCAGGAAGTGATTTATACACACCTAAACCAGATCAAGGACAAGACGGTATCTACCGATCTTTAATTAGGTTTCTACCTAATGCTAAAAACCCAAGAAAACCATTCGAACGTAAGTATGTCTACTGGCTAGAAGACAGAGAAGGAAACGGCTTTTTCGCTGATTCCCCTTCAATATGTTCTTTAAACTAAGAAACTCTGAATCTGCAGTAGATAAAAAGATGTCAGAAGGTTTAAAGCGTAGAGAAGTATTCTATGCATTGGTACAGATCGTAAAGGATCCACAAAACAGAGACTTAGAAGGACAAGTTAAAATTATGAAATTCGGTTATAAAATCAAAACTAAAATTGATGAAGAACTGAATCCACAATTTGATGAACCAACTCAAGTATTTGATCCATTTGAAGGAAAAAACTTTGAATTAGTAATTTCTAAGAAAGGTGGTTTTCCAAATTATGACTCATGTAAATTTCATGGTAATAAATCTCCAATGACAATCGGTGGTGAACCTGTTGCTAATGATGATGCAAGCCGTAAAGCAATTTTAGAATTGTTAGGTACTGCACCAGAATTAACAAGTTGGGGTTATAAAGCATGGGATGATTCAATCAGAGGAAAGGTAATGAATGTATTATCTCAATTTACATCTCCAGGTGATTCAATCCAAAACATCACAAGATCAAAACCAGCACCAGTTAATACAAAAGTAACTGAAGCTGCTGCTGTACAAGCAACAACTGAAACAAAATCTGAAACTCAACCTGCAGCAGGAACTGAGAAAAAAGAAGATTTTGATGATTTCATTAATGGTTTAGATCTTTAATAATTATGGCAGAAGAAGTAATAATATCTTCTGAAATGAAAGCTCGGATCATTGATAAAGTGGTCCGAGTTCTTCATACTAATCACTCCCATCCGGAGAAAAGAAGAATTTTAGAAAGTAAAGGAAGATTAAATATGGCATGTCCATATTGTGGTGATTCAACAACTACTCCTAGGAAAAAAAGAGGCAATTTATATTGGAATGATTTATACTTCCATTGTTATAATTGTTCTGCTCATTCTTCGTTAGATGTTTTTTTAGCTGATCATCATCAAAACTTTGAAGGTGATGATAGAATAGATGTAATAAATTACATAAAGGAAAATCGTAAACACTTTTCATTAGGTGAAAGTTTAGACTTTTATCTTTTTGATAAAGCTAAAGAATTAGCATTAACTTTTGATGAAATAGCAATAGGGTTTAATGTATATGCAATAAACACGTTAACATACCAAGCTTATCCTTATTTAAAAAGTAGATTACTTCATCATAAAACTGATAGATTTGCGTTTGATCCTCGTCGTAGAGAATTATATGTTTTTAATTTAACACCAGATGGTAAGATATTAGGTTTTCAAACTAGAGCATTAGGTAGTGATAATACTGGTCCTAAATATAAAACTTGGAATATTGAAAGAATATATGATAGATTAAAAAGACCATTAGAAGTAACTGAAGAGGAATTAGATAATTTAAATAAAATATCAATGTTGTTCGGTATTTTAACAGTTGATATGTCTAGAGATTTTTCTATATTTGAAGGTCCAATCGATGCAATGTTTATGAATAATTCAATTGGCTTAACTGGTGTTAAGAAGCAAATAATTGAATTTAATGAAATACCTACAGCAAGATATTTCTTTGATAATGATATGGAAGGTAAAACTAGAATGATTGAAAAATTAAAAGGTGGTCAAACTGTATTTATGTGGACTCAGTTTTTAAAAGACTTTGATATTCCTGCAAGAAAAGTAAAAGATTTAAACGATTTAGTAAAATATGAATTTAAAAATCGAACAGGCTGCTTAAGCAACCTAGATAAATATTTTACAAACAATTCATTAGATATTATTTTTATATAATGAATATTAAAAATTATAATAATTTCGTGAGTGAAGAAATAGATGACTTTTATAAGGATTCAGAAAATAGTAAAAGAAAGCTTAGACTATTTTCTACATTTACCAAATCTACATTAGGTGAAGTTAAGAGTAGCTTTGTTATACCAGAACCTAAAAAGAAATTTCAACCTAAAGTAAAAGGCTACAAGAAGATTAATAATGATAAAGGTATATTTTAATGGAGTATAATGATACATCAACAGGTGAGGCTAATGAAGAACTGGCAACTAGATTAGCTACTGATAGAACTGGCTGGAAAGAAAAAATAACTAACCTAGTAGGTTTACTAAAAGAAGTTCGTAATCTATCTGAGTGTCAAGTAAATATGTTATCTTATAGACAAATACTGTTAGATAAAATTACTGACTTTAAAACTACTAAGCATAAAAGACAAGCTGCGTATGATAGGTACTATAAAATTAAGTACAGAGAATATTCAATTGACTATGATGTTAAATTAACAAGCGGAGAAAAGAATGCTTTTATAAAAGCAGATTTATCTCATTTAAGAACCCAAATGGAAATGTTACAATCACACATGGACTATTATCAAGAATGTATAAAAACTTGTGATAATCTTGCATTTGCTATTCGTAACAGAATAAACTTAGACGATAAAGAATATTAATGGAACTATCCCTATCTGATAATAAAAAGTTTTTAGTTATTGATTCTTGTACTGAATTAGAGTATGAGCAATTAAAAAGTAGCTTAACTAAAAAAATTGAAGGTTGGAGATTCCATCCTTTGGTTAAAAAGAAAGTATGGGATGGAAATGTATCCTTTGTAAAAAGAAATAAAATACCAGCTGGTCTTTGGAAAGAAATATTAGATATCTGTAAAGATTATGATTTTCAGTGTTCATTAAATGGTATCACAGATATTTTTGATACTGAAATTAATGAAGACGCATTTAGGTTATGGGTAACAAGTATTTTTGCAAAGCATCCTGATTTTAAACCTAGAGAATATCAAATAGACGCAGCCTTTAAAATATTAAAGTATAGAAGGTGTTTAGCAGAGTTAGCAACATCCGCAGGTAAAACTTTAATATCTTTTATGGTAGTTGCATATATGATGGATAAATTAAAAAAGAAAAAGATCTTAATGATCGTTCCTAATGTAAATTTAGTATTACAAGCTACTGGGGATTTTGATGAATATAATAAATGTGGAATTCCATTAAAGACACAGCAAATATATGCTGGCGCAAAAATAAGAACTAGTTCTAACTTAGTAATTGGAACTTATCAATCTTTAGTTAAAAAAGATGAAGAATATTTTAGTCAATTTGATGCAGTGTTTGTAGATGAAACTCATAAAGCGAAGGCTAACTCAATTCAAAAGATAATGGATAAATGTTGGCATTGTGATTTTAGATTTGGTTTGAGTGGAACGATTCCTAAGAAAGGAACTGTTAATAGGCTAAGCTTAATGTCTGCTATGGGTCCTTTAGTTACTCAAGTAAAGGCTAATCAGTTACAACAAGAAGGTTTCATTGCAAGTTGTAAAGTTATTCAACTCCACATGGATTATGCAACTGATGCACAAAAAGAATCGTTTTCATTTCTTTCTAAAAATCCGCAAGATAGACAAAAATTATTTGGATTAGAACAAAACTTTATTAATCAAAGTGATAAGAGATTAGATTTTGTTTGTCAAGTAATAAAAAAGTCAACAAACAATTCTTTAGTATTATTTCATAAAATAGCATACGGAGAAAAAATATATCAAAAACTAAGACAAATAACTGATAAGAAGGTTTATTATGTAGATGGCTCAGTTAATGTAGATATAAGAGAAGAATTTAAAAGTAGAATGGAAAAGAATGATGATGTTATTATTGTAGCATCTTATGGAACCTTTTCTACTGGTATTTCTATTAAAAACATACATAACATATTCTTTACTGAAAGTTTTAAGTCAGAAGTGATCATTAGACAGAGTATAGGTAGAGGATTAAGAAAGCACTCATCAAAAGACGTAGTTAAAATCTATGACTTTATTGATGATTTTAGATATAAGGCCGAAGACCATGATTGGGTTAACTATATCTACCGCCACGGTATTGCAAGGCGAACAATTTACAAAGAAGAAAAGTTTCCATTCGAAGTTCAGAACATAAGATTCTAATATAGAATATCTTTTCATTAAGACATGGATATATAAAAAAATAAAAATAACTAACATGAAGTCAATCAAAAAGTTTTCTGCAATGTCTGCTAACGATCAATCGATCACAGAATCTGCAAAAGTAACGAAAGAGGCTGTTGATGAATTGATCAAAAAGATTGGTTTTAACAGTATAGATGAGTTAAAGAAAGAAAAAGATCTTCTTTCTAAACTCGAAGCAATGTCAAAAACATTTGCAAAAAGTAATGATATATCTGAGGATGAACTTGAAGAAGATCGTGCTGATGATATTGAAGATGAAATGAATGCAAAAGGCAAAACTAAATCTTTAGAAGGTACTAAAGATAAAAAAGGTGATGAAGAAGTAGTAGCATCTGAAGTAGAAGAAGTAGAAGAAGATACTGCTGATGATATTGAGGCTGAGGTATTAGCTATTGGTAAACCTAAATCTTTAGAAGATGAAGCAGATGAATTAGTATCTGGTGATCAAGAAATAACAAAGGAAGTTCCTGCTGAAGCTGATGAGGTTGAGGATGAGGATGGTGTTGATGTTGCTTCTGAAGAAAAAGAAACTCCTAAAGCTACAAAAAGAATTATGGCTTTTGAAGATTTCATTAAAGAAAAAGAAGAAACTATAAATAAGAACATTAATTATCGTGATGATAATGAAGAAGAAGAAGACTATGCAGTACCTGTAGCAGCATCTGCTGATGCTCTTGCTGAATCTAAAGAATCTCGTGGAAAAGAAGATGAAAAAGAAGGTGATGAACTAGAAGATAAAGGTGATAAGAAAGTTGATTCTGAAGATGATAAAGAAAAAGCAGACCATTATAAAGGAGCTGTTAAATCTGATGATGCTCAAATTAAATCTTTAAAGAAAGATGCTAAGTTTGATAAAGAAGAAGAGGAAGATGCTGAAAAGAACGAATCTACTATTATGAATTTTGCAAGCTTTGTAAATGAAGCTTATGACAAAGTTGTATTTGGTGGTAATAAAGGCGATAAGTCTAAAACTAAAGAAGATGAAGAAGACTTTGAAGATGAAGATAAAACTGACGAAAAGTTTGATGATGTAGTTCTTGGTGGTAATAAAGGTGATAAGTCTAAAACTAAAGAAGGAGAAGAAGATTACGAAGATGAAGACAAAAAGGATGAAGCATATGATGTAGTAACTTTAGGTGGTAATAAAGGCGATAAGTCTAAAACCAAAAAAGGTGAAGAAGATTATGAAGATGATTCAGACGAATCAGTTGAAGAAGGTGTAGCTGAAGTAATTACTAAAGTTGAAGGTGATGAAATTAAAGATGAAGAAGCTGGAGCTGATGGAATGGCAATCCCTGTAATTAAAGGTGATGGTTCAGAAACTGCTGCTGGAATTGCTGGTGATATTATGGATAAAGGTAAAGTTAAAAACTTATCTGCATTAGCTGGTAAATTAGTTACAACAGATCAAAAGATTACTGATGTAGTAAAAGGTGAATCTGATAATGTTAAAGACGGTCATGATATTCCTGTAGTAGAAACTATTGTTAATGAAGCGGATATTACTTCTGACGATCAGTTTAAAGAATATGCAATGAAAATGTTAAAAGATGCATTCGGTGCTGATTTTGATGAAACAAAAGCAACTGAAACTGCTGATGGTTTAATTTCTAAGTACGGTGAAGATTACGGCGCAATGGTCGGAGCTTTACAATCTACAATGGGATCTTAATAATAAAATCAAATTTTATTTTAATAAACTATGAAACATATAAAATTGTTTGAACAATGGCTGACTGACAAAAGTCAGCCATTGTTGTTTGAAGGTGGTGCTGCTGGTCATATGCAACATCCATTTGATGATAAAGATTTAACCTTTGGTGATTTCAAAGCGATGGTTGATGCTGGTCTTAGAGGTAAATTAGATTTTGAAGAAGATCCAACTGAAAAGACAGATGGCCAAAATGTATTTGCAACTATTCAAAATGGTAAAGTAAAGTTTGCTCGAAATAAAACAGAATTAAAAAACCCTATGTCTCTTTCAGAATTTAGAAATAAATTCGAAGGGCATGCAAGTAAATTAGTACAAGATACATTTCAATTTGCTGCTGATGATTTAGCTAAACTATTAACGAAGCTTTCTCCAGAAGATCAAGAAAAGTATTTTAATAATGGAAAGGACTTTATGAACATGGAATTAATCTATTCATTAAATCCTAATGTTATTCATTATGATACTGATGTTATCCAATTTCATGGAATAAAAGAAACTGATGGTGAAGGTAATATAATTGGAACTAATAACAGACCTGCTAAAGAAATAGTAAATATACTCCAAAAGGTAAAATCGGATATTGGTAAAACATTTAAAATTATACCACCTAAAGTTATAAAATTACAACAAGATGTTGATTTTTCAAAGAATAAGAAAAAATTTATAAATCAAGTTAATGCTTTAGAAAAAAGATATGGTTTAACTGATGGTGATTCCGTTGCAAGATATCATGAAATGTGGTGGAGAGAATTAATAGATAAAGAATTTCCAACATTAACTCAAGATGTTAAAGAAGGTTTACTTAGAAGATGGGCATACGGTGATAAAAAGAGTTTAAACATGAGATCTTTAGCTAAACAAGCTGGACCTAAAGAAGCAGCATTAGTTAAAAAGTTTGATAAAGAAGATGTTGCTAAAAAGTATAAAGAAAACATTAGACCATTTGAAGATTTATTTTTAGAGTTAGGTTCTATCATTATGAAAAATGCTTCTGAGTTTTTAGCAGCTAACCCGTCAGATGAAGCTCAGCGCCTAAGAAGAGAAATAGAAACACAAGCCAATAAGATTAAAAAGACTGGTGGCGTAGAACAAATTAAAAAGGTTGAAGCTGAACTTGCAAGATTAAGTCGTATCGGTGGAATAGAATCTATATTTCCTACAGAAGGTATTGTATTTAAATATAAAGGAAAGATTTATAAATTAACTGGAACATTTGCTGCTATTAATCAATTGCTTGGTATTATTAAATTTGGTAGATAGTTGTTAATAACTTTTTTGAAATAATTAGAGAAGTATGGCCACAATCGCTAAAAATTGATTATATTTATATATAATAAAATAACAATAACATGGAACATTTACATAACTACGAATCCCTTAATGAAGCTAAGAAATTAGACACGATTAAAAAACAAGTTTTGGATTTTGCTGAAAAGAACGGCAAATCTAAATGGGGAGACTTACAGAAATTTATTTTAACTCTTAAGGGCTTAGATCCAAATGATAGAGATAATCGTGGACAGTTCTCATCTTATTTTTCTGGTGGGTCTTCTTGGCAATCAAAAGGAAAGGATACTAAATTAGGTAGAGATGCAAATTCTCATGGTTTATTAATGAGACCTACTGCAAATGATCCAAGATATTTAGAAAAAGATGGTAAAGATTATATTGTTAAAGTATGGGATGGTAAATCTAAATTAGCATAACATGAAAAACTTTAATGAATTTGTAAATGAGAAGTTTAAATATGAATCTTCTTTTATAAATGGAAAAAAGATAAGTTCTTCATTTCAAGGTAGTACTTCTAGTATGAATGACTTCATAAAACAAATTAAAAGTTTACCTGCAACATTAGAATCTATTAAAATACCAATAGAAACATCAGCATTTAATCCTGAGAATAAAACTTTCAAAGGCCCTATATCATCAGGTGATAAAAATCAAATTATTAAAATTATTAAAGATATAACGAAAGACTTTAAAAAAGAAGGTGATCCTATTACTAAATATGGCATCAGATCTTTTTATGGAGTTTTAAGTGGTGCAAAAGAAGTAACCGATGCATGTTATATTAGATTCAGTACTGAAGGCCATAGCAAGTTCGGTAAAGCAATGAGCAGAGGTGATTACGGTCCATTAGATTAATATATTGAGTCCATAACTAAAGTGTATTAAAGGTGAGCTAAGGTCTCATCTTTTTTTGTTTAAACATTTAACAATTCTAATATATAATAGGTATAACTAAAAACTAATAATGAAAGAGTTAACAAACATATATAAAGTAGCAGGACAACGGTTCGTAGATGATCTATTTAAAGATTACCTATTAGTGACTGAAAAATTGTCAGGATCATCATTCTCCTTTGAAAGGCATGGTGGTGAATTGAGATTTTTTAAAGGTAGCAACAAGCAGCCTATTAATTTAGTGGACAGAACACTAATGATGTATTATGAACCTGCTATTCAATACATGCTTTCCCAAACAACAGATAATTTAGAAGACTTACCAGAATATTGGAGATTTTGTTTCCAATACTTTGTTAATAATCAACCTGGTGCAATTGAATATGATAATATGCCACAGAATGGTTTAATACTTACTCATATTCAAATTAGAAATGCAAAAGGTAAAATTGCTAAAGTTATAGAAGATCCTAGAGTATTAAGAGACTGGGCATCTGCATTTCAAGTTACTCCACTTATTCCAATCTTTAGTGGTTATTTAAAAGAAGAGCAAAAAAGAAAGATTAGAGAATTTCTTTCTACCCCTAAAGAAGATCATTTAGAAGTATTTGGTACAAGTTCATTTGCAAAATATTTAATTACTTGTTTAAATCCAACAATAGAACAAACAACATTACAAAATAATTTAGATAAACCTATAGATTCTATTATCTTTAAGTTTTTTAAACAAGGAACTAACCAAGTCTTTGCAGCTAAAATGATTGATCCTTATACTGAGGCTTTAATGAAAGAAAGAGAGCCTATCGATTTAAGAAGAGCTCCTGCTGATATTAATGAAATACTTTTATTAGATATTTTAGCCTTTATAGAAGAAAGAGGATTAAGAGGTGGCGAACTATTAACTTCAATACCAAGCGAAAGGTATTTAGAATTAATGTCAAACCTATTTAATGATTACGTTGCAAAAAGAGGAGTTGATCTACAAAAAATAGATATTGAAAAAGCTGAATTTGCAAAAGGCCCTGAATTTAATTTAAATTTAGATTTAATTAAAAATAGCAGAACAAGAGAAATACTACAAAAATCTCCTAAACTCCAAAACTTATATAAAATAATGGTAGGTTCTTTAAGAAAGAAAAGAAACCCTAACCGAATAGGTGCGGTAATGACAGCATCTGTAATAGAAGATTTTAATAAATTGGTAAATAAAATATCTGACACTATAAGTAAAGAAACTGATGGTAAGTTTAAAACCTTTGGTGACTATTTAAATAATAAAGTTACAGAAGAAATAGATCATAAAGATTTAGAAGAACTAATTGTTGAAGAAAAAGTATTAAACTATAATAAATTTATAGATTTAGCTAAGGTTGATATTTTAAATGAAGCTAAGAAGATAACCAAAAAAAGTATAGAGGAATTTTGGAAAGATGGCTACAAGAAATATTTTAAGTCAACTGATGTGACAGGTGTATCTTCAAGAAAAGGTGATACTGGAGAAGTACTTAGAGCTAACTTTGGACCTAATGATGGCACAGCAGAAAAATCTATAAAAGATTTTTTATTTAAGCATGCTGGGATTAAACCAAATACCTATAAAATAGAAAGTTTACCAGTCGGTGTTATTTCATCTGATTATTCTGCTTATAAAATAATAATACAAAGAGGTGTTAAGAATAAGCTAGGGCAAGATTATGGAATTAGTGATTTCTTTATTATAACAAATAGATATAAGATTTCTAAAAAGACTGGAGAGGCTTCAGTTATCGGTAGAAAAGATTTGACACCAGATAGATTAGGTTTACCAAAACATGAATATCACAATGCAGCTGCGCTATATGCTAATGTAGAACCTTATATTAAAGCTTCAAAATATCCTGATAATTATAAAGAGTTTATTTTACAATCAACTCGTGAAGTTATGGATAGTAGTAATAGTGGAAAATTTACTAATTTTAATAAATATGCAAATGCACCAACACAAATCTTAAATTATAAAATTACAGAATCTTTGTTTGATGGTATAGATCAATTATCAATTCAAAACTTTCAAAATGATTATGGTGAAATATTAGGTGGTTTTATGTTATTTAATTTATTACAAGATACTGGTAAAGGTATAAGATATCCAATCAATTCTAATGAAAAGCTAGTAGACTTTTATTTTGATAATTACGCAATATCATCAAAAGCAGGTAGGGGTGGTACTCCTAGTGGTGATACTATTATTCAAAGAATATCTTCAATGTACTTAGATGATAAATTAGATTTTAGTACAATACAAGAACAAGACTTTTATAATTATGTAATAAAAGTATGGACCAATCCAATAAAATTAGCAAGAAGTGGTATTTATAATACTGTAATGAATTTGTGCAGTGTAAACATTGTAGATAAAGCTGATTCAGGTTATTGGTATTTAATAGCAGAATCTAAACTTCAGCCTAATTTATTAACACAAGATTCAGTAGTGTCTTTCTTAGATGAATTACATTTAGATGAAAGTAAGTTTAAAGAATTCTTAAGTACATTATGGACAAGGTCAGGTATGTCTTGGAATGACAAAAAATTAAATGCAGCATATGATGGATATATTGCATTAGGTAAAAATAGAGTAGGTATAGTATTTTATCCTTTAATGGTTGAGGCTACTAAAATACTTAATGAAAAATATACAAAGCAATTAACACAGTATTCACAATTAGTAACTGATGTTAAACAATTATACTTAGATGTTTTAGTTAAGAAAGGATTGTTTCAATTTAAAACAGTTCCATTTTCTAAAGCTAAATTTGTATTTGAACAAAAAGGAAGTATGAGTAACCCTTTTAACGCTAATATGGGTATAAGAATACTAAAGTAAATATATAGTATAGACATGGAGAATTTAAATGATTTAAATGATTTCTTAAATGAAAAGAGAGTAACTGTTAAGAGAAGGTACACTGAGGCCCACCCGGCTAAAAATGTATCAACAGCTGCACGTGTAAGAAGTACTATTTTAGATTCTATTGCTGATGGTCATATTACTGAAGAAGAGATGACTAGAATACTTTCTGAACTTAAAGCTCATAAGAGATGGTTAAGTAGAAACAAAGGTTTATTTAATATTAGTGAAGATCAAGCAGGAATTAAAACTTTTTCGCTTTCTCCTTATGGAATAAGAGTAAAGAATAAAACAACTGTACTTAATGAAGCTCTTAATGTTCCACATAAAGAAAAAGGAAAGAAGCCAGTAAATATGTTTGTTGGTAGATTTCAACCTTTTACGTTAGGGCATGTTAAAGTATTTGAAAAAATGTATAAAGAAAATGGTTTACCTGTAGTTGTTTATATGGTAAGAGGTGGGAAGGCTGATCCAGAGAAAAGACCATTTGATGAAGATATGCAACAAGCAATGTTTGCTAAAATGAAAAAGCAATATCCATTTTTAGAAGCTAGCTTTGTAGTTCCTAATGGAGCAATTGACACAATGTTTGCAGCAGCAAGACCAGCATATGAACCTATGATGTGGGGTTATGGTACTGATAGAAAGAAAGCATACGGTAATATGATTAATAAACAATCATATCGAGATGACTTAGGAGTTGATCCAAGTTTTAAGGGTTATGAAATAACAAGAGGTGATGAAAATATTTCAGCATCTAAAGTTAGGAATGCTTTAAAGATAGATGATGAAAAGACTTTTAAGAAAATGACTCCTAAAAGTATACATGGATTTTATAAACCATTACAAACTATAATGCAACCAATAAAAGAAAACACTAATATGAAAAATTTAAAATCACTAACAAACTTTAGTATTAATGAAGCAAAGTTTAATAAGAAGAAGTTAATGAAGGCCATGAAAAAAGATGATGGTATGATTCAATTAGGTAATGGTCAAGAATATGTTATCTATAATCCTAATAACGGTAATGATGATAATACTGATATGTGGAAAGATAAAGTTATTTTTGGTTTAGACCAAGATGGTGAAGAACATGAAATTGAATATTCTGATATTGTTAGTTATAATGAAAGTACAATCAATGAAGAGTATATTGAATTAATGCCAGAACTAGAAGAGGCCTTAGGTAGAATGGCTCAAGATTGGCAACAGTGGAAAAGAGGACCACTAACAGATCCTAAAGATATTAAACCAGCAGCAAAAGAATTAACATCATATGTTATGAGCTGGTTAAAAAGAAACATAAAGTAATGCCAGCTCAATCTAAATCACAAAGAAGATTTTTTGCATTAGCATTACAATATAAAAAAGGAGAGCTCAAATCATCAGAAGTATCAGATGAGATTAAAGAGTTATCCAAATTACCAGTAAAGACATTAGAAGATTATGTTAATACTGAAGAAAAAGATTTACCTAAAAAGATAAAAGAAAGCGAAATCGGTACTGTTAACCTTAACCCAAACATGAATGTTCAGGGTATGGGAAATGCTACTCTTCCTGGTAATCCTGGATCTAATAATTCTTTTGCAAGCCAAAGAACCGGGAGCGGAGATTTGGTAGAGCCTATTAAAAAGAAGAAAAAGAAAAAGAGAAAATACCTTGTAACATTCGATAAGTTTTTAAATATCAAGAAGGGTTGATAAATAAAACAAATCAGATCAACTGTTATGGGAGTATTACCTAAGAACGAATTATTATTATTATTTGAAAGTGGAGATTTAATCACACAAGCAACGCTGACTCAATTAATCGAAGCAGCATATAATCCCGTGCTTGTTGGTGGGACTAATGTTCAGCTCCAGACTGTAACTAATTCTGCAGGTACAACAATTACAATTAACTCAAATGCAGCAGCACAAGGAACCCAAGGACCACAAGGTCCGCAAGGTCCACAAGGAGCTGCATCAACAGTTTCAGGACCACAAGGACCGCAAGGACCAGGTGGTGCAGGTGTACAAGGACCACAAGGACCACAAGGACCAGCAGGTGCAGGTGTACAAGGACCACAAGGACCACAAGGACCAGCAGGTACAGGTGTACAAGGACCACAAGGTCCGCAAGGTACTGCGGGTGATCAAGGTCCACAAGGACCAGCAGGTGCAGGTGTACAAGGAC